>OCTW011591800.1_pt1 | contig 10139 bp, 10 predicted proteins | sample 1539671 | NCBI WGS metagenome assembly OCTW01 (sample SAMN02144230, study PRJEB22623) | gut metagenome | biome: sheep rumen | host: Ovis aries | place: New Zealand
AAGACCGCTCCGGCCACGACCGCCACCGCCAGCGCCTTCAGGGTGTCCAGCGGCTTTTCATTCATGACGGTGTCCGGCATGTATTTCGTGATATCGATTCCCCGGCCCAGGAGAGAGCTGACGCCCTTGTTGATGCCCATATAGATCAAGGGGGTCAGCCCCAGGCCGATGAGGACGGCCAGGATCATACCCAGGGCCTTGCTGCGGAAGGTCGATACCGCCAGGAGCAGCAGGGCGCAGAGGCTCTGGATCAGCAGGAACCGGAGCGCCAGCACCCGGATGCTGTCCGCCACGCCCGCGTCCAGGACGAGGCGCTGCACCAGCAGGGTCCCGATCACGTTTCCGACGATGCAGGCCAGGATGAAGATCAGGTTATGCACGGCGGCGGCGACGAACTTCGACAGCACCGTGAGGCCCTTCATCGGCACCTGGCCGGCGATGTTCTTGATATAGCCGTTTTCCACATCCGCATAGAAGAACCAGCAGAGGGAAAGCAGCGCCAGCATGAACCCCAGGATCGGGAACGGATCGGCGATCATCGGAGAGAGGTCCATCTCCTCCACGAAGGGCGTCACGGTATCGGGCGCGAACGACCGGGCGATGTTGTACAGCAGCTTTCCGAAGGGCGCGCTGCCCAGCGCCAGCAGGAAGCTGAGCAGCAGGCAGACGAGAAACGTCCTGGACTTCAGCATCCGGTAAAGGTCCATCCGGATCAGCTTACCCATTGTGCTCGCCTCCCGTCATGCCCAGATAATACTCCTCGAGGGTCATCGTGCGCAGATAGATTTCCTCCAGGCCGATGCCCGCGCCGACAACCGCCCGGGCGATCTCCCGGGTCCGGTCCATGCCCCGGGAAAGCCGCAGACTCCCGTCCGGCTGAGATACCGCGCCGGTGAGGCCCATGTTCTCCAGGATCCGCAGCGTTGCCGCGGCATCGTCCGTGCGCAGGACGAGGCTCTGGCCGCAGCGCTCATGCAGCTGCTCCGCGGTGAACTCATCCAGCAGCGTGCCCTCATGAATGACGCCGTAGGCATCGGCGACCTTGGACAGCTCGTCCAGAATATGGCTCGAGACCATGATCGTGATCCCCTTCTCCTGACGGAGGCGGGTCAGCATTTCGCGCACCTCGGCGATGCCCTGCGGATCCAGCCCGTTGATCGGCTCATCCAGCACGATCATCTTCGGATCGCCGACCAGCGCCAGGGCGATGCCCAGCCGCTGCCGCATGCCCAGGGAATAGGAGCCGGCGCCCTTGCGGGCGTCCGTGTTCTCCAGGCCGACGGTTTTCAGCAGGTTCTCCACATAGCCCTTCGGCCGGATGCCCATGCCGATGCACTTGATCTTCAGGTTTTCATAGGCGGACAGCTTCGGATACAGGCCGGGCTGCTCGATCAGCACGCCCACGTTCCGGAGCATCTTCTGCATCTCCATCCCCGTTTTCCCGAACAGGAAATAGCTGCCCCGCGTCGGCCGGGACAGGCCGCTGATCATCCGCATGACGGTCGTCTTGCCGGCGCCGTTGCGGCCGATCAGGCCGTAAATCTGCCCTTCCCGGATATGCAGATTCACATCCCGGGCGGCTTCCTTCTGCCCGTAGACCTTCGTCAGGTCCCGGGTTTCCAGGATAAATTCCATTCCTTCCGATGACTCCTTTCACCCGTGAAATCGGTAGCTTCCCGATCATGCCGAACGGATCGGACTCCCCGCCGGCTGAGACGAGTTTAGCGGTTTCGGCCGCCGATGTCAATCGCGTGGCACCCTCCGCAAAAGCCCATGTTCCCCGCACCGTTTGATACGGAATCCGGCGGCGGGCGGCAGAAAAAAGAGGAAAAAAGTTCCATTCCGGAACGTCTGAAACCCGTTCCGGGGCGTTGTCAGGAAAAAGTTTGAGGTGTATAATGGATCATCGGCGGATGTGATCCGCATTTTCAAATTATACATGACGGTTTTCCCGGCACGCCGCGGGGGAAAGGCAGGAGAGAAGCAAAATGAGTACGGAGTATGTGGTTTTCTATACGGAAGCCAGTATCGTCTGTACCGTTATTCTGTGCATGCTGCTGATTCACGATGTGTTGCACAGCACGAAGCAGGAGAAGCAGATCTGGTTCAACCGCTCGATCATTTCCTTCATCGCGTATTTCATTTCCGACGCGTTCTGGGCCGCGGTGCTCGGCGGGGTGCTGCCGAACGAGCGCTGGCTCGTCGTGCTGCTGAACTTTACCAATTATATCCTGATGAGCGTGATGGCCTACATGTGGTTCATGTTCATGGCCGCGTCGGAGAAGCTGGCCTTCCGGAACAGCCGGGCAAAAAGGTTTCTGCTGTTTCTGCCGATCGCCGCGTCCATCCTCTTCATCGTCATCGCGTATATTGCGGATCCGTACTTCTGGATCGACGAAAACAACATCCTGGGACCCTGGTACCATCCGCTGCAGCTTGCCCTGCCGCTGCTCTATCTGCTGGCCTCCTGCGTCATCTCCGTGATCCATGCCCGGAGGACGGAATCGAAGGACGAGAAGGCGAACTGCCTGCTGTTCGCGGTGATTCCCCTGGGCGTCATCTTCGTCGGGCTGATCCAGGTCCTGACGCTGAACGCGCCGACGTTCTGCTTCGGCTGCACGGTGATGCTGCTGTGGTTCTACATTCAGCACATGCAGACGCTGATCTCGGTTGACGAGCTGACGCGGCTGAACAGCCGCGGGCAGATCAACCGGTACATGGCGCAGGTGCGCTACCGGGAGAACGTGATCATCTCCGTGATGATGATCGACATTGACCGATTCAAGCAGATCAACGATACATTCGGGCACGCGGAGGGCGACACCGCGCTGATGCTCGTTTCCGAGGCGATCAAGCGGACCTGCGGGCAGATCAAAACCCCCATTTTCATCGGCCGGTACGGCGGGGATGAGTTTACGCTCATCATCCAGGATCAGGGGGAGGATGACAATTATCCGGCACAGGTGACCCAGGCGCTGCGCGCGGCTCTCGCCGAGAAGACGCGGGAAAAGCAGCTGCCCTATGATCTGGAGGTCAGCATCGGATACGACCGGCTGCGGGACAAGAGCGACACCATGAATGCCTGCCTGATCCGCGCGGACGAAAAGCTGTATATCGACAAGCGTTCCAGAGGCGCGGGAAGATAAAACATATCCGTCAGGACGGGGAAACGGGAGAGGCATCTCCCGTTTTTTGTATGATCGCCCGCCACTTCCGGGAGAAGGCATAGAACCCGATCATGCAGCACATGCCGAAGCCGAAGGAGATCGGGAAGCAGAGCATGATCCAGGTGCCGTCAAACCAGGTATGGATCATCCAGGCGCTGGGGACGCGGACGGCCCAGAGCATCAGGAGATTGACCACCGTCGTATAGCGCACCATGCCGACGCCGTTGACCATGCTGATCATCGAATTGAACACCGCGAACATCCACTGGCCCAGCAGCACGACGGAAACATACCGGTCCGCATACATCAGCACCGTTTCATCCCGGGAAAAGATCCGCATCAGCGGGGTCCGGAGCATCAGGAAGAACAGCCCGCCCGCAAGCGTGATCGCCCCCGCGGCGAGCGGGATCCGCCAGCGTCCCCGGCGCAGCCGGTCATATCTTCCCGCGCCGTAATTCTGTCCGGAGAAGGTGGTGGCCGCCGAGGACAGGCCCGAAATGGCGATATTGGCAACCCCGGTGATCCGCCCGGCGACCGCCTGCCCCGCCATGAAGAGGGAGCCCTGGGAGTTGGCCAGCGTCTGCAGCGCCATATGCCCGAGGGAATACAGGGAATGATTGAGGCCGATGGGCAGCCCGATCCGCAGGATCGCCCGGAGCTGCTCCGCGGACGCCTTCAGGGTGAACACCGGATAATCCAGCTCCGGATAATGCTTCCGGATATAGACGATGCTGACGACCCAGCTGATATAGACGGAGGCGCAGGTGGCCAGGGCCGCGCCGGTGACATCCATGCCCAGTCCCGCGACCAGCGCCAGGTCCAGCACCACGTTCACGGCGCAGGAGACCAGGAGAAAAAGCAGGGAGGCGGTGCTGTTTCCCATGCCCCGCAGGATCCCCGCGTTCATATTATAGCCGATGTTCCCGAGGGAGCCGGCCAGGACGATGCGCACATAGGTCACGGCCAGATCCATCGCGTCCTCCGGGACCTGCATGAGGCGCAGGATCAGCGGGGCGACGAGGATCCCCAGCAGGCCCACAGCCGCGCCGCAGATCCACACGAAGGCACAGGCCGTCCGGCTCAGGGCCACGGCGCGCTGCCGGTTGCCCGCGCCGACGGACTGGGAAATCAGGATCGACACGCCCGTTCCGATTCCCAGAAAAATACACAGGACGACCTCCACCGGCTGGGCGCTGGTTCCCACGGCCGCCAGGGAAACGGTTCCGCAGTACGCCCCGATCACCAGGGTGTCCACAGTGGTATACAGCTGTTGAAGCACATTGCCGAGCACGAGGGGAAGCGCGAAGAGCAGGACATTGCGCAGGATGGGCCCTTCGGTCATATCGATCGTTCTGCTCCGGATTGCCATGCTGCGCCTCCTCCCGGCCTGACCGGCCGAACTGACGGCTTGTAGTATAAAAGGGAGAGCGTCCGGCGTCAAGCGGGGAGCCGTTTTCCCCGTGCCGGTTTTCCAGCCGGGACACAGCCAAAGGACTGCCGCATGGCCGCGGCAGTCTTCGGGGGTCCGATCCTCTGCGGGAAATTAAGCCTCCGCGGCGTCCGGTTCACCGGCCTCCACGGTGATGCTCTGCTCCTGCATTTCCTTTTCCGCAATCAGATCCTCAATGGTTTCCTTCGTCCGCATCAGTTCCTCAACGGACATCGTTTCCCAGTCCGTTCCCCGCGGCCGGATATCCATGCCGCGGCCGCGCAGGAAGCTGTCCACCTTGTCCTCATTCTTCTTGTACAGACAGAAAGCCGCCGCGCTGACACCCACAGCGTCCGCAGGCTTTTTTCCATCTTACTGACCGGCTGCCGCCGGATCGCTTCGTCCAGGCCCATCAGGCGGATCGCGGCGCCTTCCACAACCGCGGCTTCCACCTGCTTTTCGTCATACAGGAACAGCACGGACCCGGTGGCCGGATTGACCGTGACGCTGTGAACCGCGCCGGTTTCCTCCATCTGTCTTTTCATCCGGGCCGCCGCTTCAGGATCGTTCCCCACCGCAGGCATATACAGCCGGAGCCGACCGGGGATGCTCGCACACACCTCAGCGATCCCGCGGAACGAAGGCAGGTTCATCCGATTTCCCGGCTGTACCCGGGGCATCATCAGCAGCGACGCGGCTGCAATCGCGATCCAGTACCCGTTTTTCAATGTTCCGGCCTCCTTCGCCCGCCCCCCGGCGATGTCTATATTATGCAACTTTCCAGTTGTCTACTACTTTATAGACAAGCAGCCCGCTCCTGTCAAGCAAACCGCTTGTCTGATATGGACTTTTTGGCCGGTGATTTTCCCTGAAGCCGAAAACATTTACGATTCCCCCCTCCGGAGCTGCCATCCTGCCTCTGACTGCGCATCAAAAGGTGGAAACACCAATGAATGATAAGCCCTGAGGGCAGAAGGAGGATATGAAAATGAAACAAGTTGTCGGGGAGTTTATTTGGAATTCAAAAAATGGCTCCGGCAATTGCTTGCTGAAACCACTTTGTCTATGATCTGATTGAGACGGTCCTTTTATCTGGCCGGTTTGGTCTCTGTTCTTCTGGCATCACTCATTTCAGATATCGTACTTTTTCAGAAGCATATCCAGCGCTTCCCGCAGCAGAATCGCTTCCCCGACGCCTTCCCGCTTCGCCAGCTTGGCCAGGCGCTGCAGCTGGTCCTGCGTATAGTGGCTGGTTTTGGGCACCATCTTTTCCTCCCGGGCCATGGCGATCCTGTTCCGCCCGCTCAGCTTGGCGCGGTAGAGCGCGCTGTCCGCCTTCCGGATCAGCTCCGGGCAGCGGGAGGCATCCTCAAAGGCGGTCGCCATTCCGACGGTCATCGTCTGGCGAACCCCGTCGGGCGTCGTCACCGCATAGTTGTTCTTCAGATCGTTGAGCAGCAGGAAGATTTCCTCCCGCTCCAGGGTGCCCCTGAAAATCAGGCCGAATTCATCCCCGCCGATGCGGAAAACGGTTGCTTCCTTCGGAATCGTCTCCTGGATATACCGCCCGGCGGCAATAATGATCCGGTCCCCTTCCTCACGGCCGAAATCCTTGTTGATGTGGTCAAAGCAATCCAGATCGATCAGCGCGATGGCAATCACCTCTCCGTTCGCCTCCGCATCGTTCCGGAGCAGCTCCTCCAGCACCGCTTCGAACTGATTCCCGTCCGGGAACCCCAGCGCATCATCCACCGCCGTCTGCTTCTTCTGCAGCTGCAGCCCCGCCAGCGCCTTATGATCCGCCACCGTAATGGGACGCAGGCTCTCCGCTTTTTCTTCATGTGCCATCTTCGTTGATCCTCCTATCGTAATATTCTCTGATATTATTTCTGAAATAATATCTCTGACGATTGCGATTATAATACATGTTTTGTAATATGTCAACATGAAAATGACCGATGTGCGAAGGTCAGGGGCGGCGGTTTGGCTCCGGTCCTGCGAAGCCGCAAAAAAAGGACCGGCATCCGCCGGCCCCCAAAGGAGGTTCCTCCGTGACTGATTATACGATCGGGATGTAGATGAACTTCCCGGTCTGGATGAAGCTCGGGTTGACGATGTAGCCCGCGTTCGCCGCCTTGATCTTCGCGACCGTGGTCTTGTAGGCGCTCGCGATCTTCGTCAGGTTATCCCCGCGCTGGATCTGATAAATGATGCATCCGGCTTTTTCCGGCGGCCGCTTCGCATATCCTCCGGGGCCATCCTTTCCGGCGCCGCCCGCGATCTCTTCCATCTCGTTCACTTTCAGTTCCTGTTCAGTCATTGTTCTTATCCCCTTTCAATCATTTGATTTCTTTTCTTTCCGCAGGCGCTTTTTGCGTCCTGCACCATTTGATACGCGCCATTCCGGCGGATGGCAGCTGCCGATGAAAAAAATTTTTGATTTTTTTCTCCGGAAAGGAAAAACAGGGCCAGGGCTTCCGTCCGTCTGTCTTTCTGATTCCCCCTTCCCGTCAGAGCCGGCGCACGGGGAAGGTGAAAAACGTATCCGCAAAGGGCTCGTTTTCCAATGTGAAATGCCACCATTCCGATGTGAGCGGGCGGAAGCCGTTTTTCACCATGAGCGCCTGCAGAAGCATCCGGTTCTGATGCTGCTTTCCGGTGATTCCCGGACAATCCGGATGGCTCCGCTCTCCAAAGTAGTCGAACGTGCCGCCCATATCGGCATCCTGCTGCGAGGCCATGTCAAACAATGTCAGGTCCACGGTGCTCCCGCGGCTGTGACCGGAATGCTCGGCAATATAGTTCTGCGGAATGATTTCGTTCTTGTTCAGCTCCGGATAGAAATACCGCTTCATCCGGATATCCAGCGGATCCTTCGCCCAGCGCACGAAATGATCCACCGCCTTCTGCGGCCGGTAGGCATCAAAAATCTTCAGGCGCCAGCCCTGCCCCATCGCCTCACGGCTGACGCTTGCCAGCGCCTTTGCCGCCTCCCGGGTCAGCAGGGCCACCGGTTCCTCATACCCGTCAATCCGCTCCCCGACGAAATTGAATGAGGAATAATAGCGGATATCCAGCAGTACGTCCGGGATGGCTTCGCCGATGCTGACAAAGCCGGAAGCATCATCTGAAAACTGCATAGCACGCCTCCTTACGCGCCCAGCAGGGATCCGACCAGGATGCCCAGCCAAGTGCCGATCACATATCCGAAGGTGCCCACCAGCATGCACGGTCCGATCAGCATTGACCAGCCCTGGGAGATGGCCATGCCGGCCGCGGTGGTGGGACCGCCGATATTGGCGTTGGACGCCAGGATAATATCCTCCAGGTCAAACCGCAGAAGCTTTCCGCCCAGGAAGCAGAAAGCCATGTTGACCAGCACGATGATCATACAGAACAGCAGCAGGATCGGAGCGTTCCGGATCAGCATGCCGATGGATGCAGGAACGCCGATCACAAAGAAGAACAGGTAGATCAGCCAGGTGCCGAGCTCCTGCGCGCCGTGCATTTCCTCCGCCTGCCTGTGGAAGCAGGTGGCAAAGATCACGGAGAAATTGGTAATCCATACATACTGGCTGCCAAAGAAGGTGTTCAGCATCTGGAGAAACCAGTTATCCTTCGGGATCCATCCGGAGAAGAGATTCCCGATCAGCCGGGAGAGGAACACGATGGCAGCCGCATAGGCCATGTCAAAGGCAATATCCTTCAGGGAAACATTCTTCCGGGTCCAGTACTGCTTCGCGAGCGTTTCCGTATCGTCCTTCCCTCTGGAGGCCACCGCATCGATATGGGGATGGGTATAGTGCTTCCGGAAGAAAGCGTTTCCGGCAATCCCCAGCAGCGCCAGGAAATACAGCGCCATGTTCAGATTATCCGCCACCGTGGCGGAAGAGATCAGACCGCCGCTGACATGGAAGGCATCCGCGATCGCTGTAAAGTTCACGCCGCCGCCGATATAGGAGCCGGTCATCATGGCCGCCACGCCGGGCAGGCCTTCCACCGTGCCGCTGAGCAATACGGTCGCCAGCAGCGTTCCGGCGACGGTTCCCGCAGCGCCGATCAGGAAGATCAGCAGGAACCGTCCGGTTTCCTTCCAGATCTTCCGGATATTGGTCTGCAGGAGCAGCAGCGGAATCGCCAGCGGCACCGCATACCCCCAGACGATATCGTCAAACACCGGGGCGCTGGCCGGAATCACGCGCAGGTTCACCAGGATCAGCGCGATGGCCAGCGTGATGATCGCCCCGGAAATTCGGGACGCCCATTTGTATTTCTGTTCCAGCCAGATCGCCATGGCCGTGGCTGCAAAAAGAACGGTCAGCAGCGCCCAATGGTTATCCGCGCCGATCAGCGTCTGAATGCCCTCGTTCGTCTCCGCGCCATCCGCGAAGACCGGCACCGGGACCGCAGCGAGCACAGCCAACGCCATCAGTACAGCCAGTATCCTTTTCATCTTATTCCCCTCTTCCTGAGCGAAAGCTTTCATGTTCCCTGTCTGACGTCGGGCCGCGCGATCAGCGGATCGGAGATATCCGGATCACCCGGCCGCTGCAGCGAACTCACTTTGGAATATCTTCTCAGATCCGCATGGCGCAGATGCCCGCAAGCGACATGTCCCTGCATTTCACCGGCGGCAGCGGAAACGCGCGTTCTGCGCAATATGGTTCAGAATCGGACAGACGGCCTCCCCGATCCGGTTGTACAGAGTATATCCAATCGGTGCCGTAAAATCAACCGATCTTTCGCGCCGCTGAAAAAGTGGACATCATTTCACCGCTGTGATATGATTTTTTCCGATCGGAAATGGATTATACGGAGGATTCAGAAACGATGGCAAAGAGAAGATCCGTTGCGCCGCTTTTTTCCATGTGCGTCCAGCCGGCTTTCATCCTGGGGACGAACAATGAGGATGGAACGGCCAATTTCGCGCCGATCACCTGGGTCAGCGTCACCCAGGAGGGAGACGACGGATACATGCTGGTCGTCAGCATGTTCGGCACAAAGCGCACGAAGCAGAACGTGCTGCGCACGGGGATGTTCAGCGCGAATCTTGTGAGCGTGGATATGCTGCCGCTGATGGATTATTTCGGATCCCGCCATGCGGCGGACGGAAAAAAGGACAGGTTCGATTACGCCGTCAGCCGGGGCGAGGTGCTGGACGTGCCGGTGCTGGATCAGAGCCGATGGGTCTACGAGTGCGAGGTGGCCAGAACCGTCGAAACCGGGAACTCCACCACGTTTTTCTGCCCCGTCCGGAATATCCAGATGGACGAGCGCCTTTCATGCAGGGATCTCTTCGACGTGGACCTGACGGTGCTTGATCCTGTGATCTATTCCGGGAAGTATCACAGCCTCGGAAAGCTGCTGGGAGACATCGGAGATTTTCTGTGAATCGGTCTCTGCAGGAGCGCATGCATCCCGGTCACCGTGCAGGTCCATTCTTTCTGTCGTCCGTTTATCCGTGATCCGCTTCCGGATCCTGCGATCCGTCATACGGAACATATCCTCCGCCGCCTTCCCAGAAGATCAGGCTGAAGCCTTCT
>OCTW011585750.1_pt1 | contig 10138 bp, 9 predicted proteins | sample 1539671 | NCBI WGS metagenome assembly OCTW01 (sample SAMN02144230, study PRJEB22623) | gut metagenome | biome: sheep rumen | host: Ovis aries | place: New Zealand
GGAGGAGATGGACGACTTTCCTACTGCATTCGTCTGCGGTCATGACATGACGGCGAAGCATATCATTGATCTGCTTGCGCTGCGGGGCATGCATTGTCCCGGGGATTTTTCGGTGGTCGGGTTTGACGATATCCAGAATCCGGAAGTCACGCCGCTGAATCTGACAACCTACCGGACACCGAAGTCCGAAATTGCCCGGGCCTCCATTGACTGCCTGATCAGCGGCAGCTCCCGCCCGCCCCAGAAAGTGGAGCTCTACGGGGAACTGGTCCGGCGCGGCAGCGTGAGGGATATTCGCGAAAGGACGTGAGGATGGGGATGAAAACCGGAGTGTATGATGTGATCGTGGCAGGCGGGGGCCCGGCCGGCATCGCCGCAGCCATGGCGTCGGCGAGAAACGGGGCGCGGACCCTGCTTGTCGAAAGCATGGGATCCCTGGGCGGTACGGTGACCAACGGGAGCCTTCCGGCTTTCTGCCCCTATGGCAACACGGACAGTCCGCTCATACGCGGGATCGGCCTGGAAATCCTGGAAGCGCTTCGGGCGCAGATGACGCTTCCGGCCTTTTATACAGACACCCCGGAAAAACCGCTTTACAGCTGGTTCCCGGTGGATTCAGAGGCGCTCAAGATCATTCTGGACGAAAAAGTCGCCGGGAGCGGATGCGATCTGCTTCTGCACACGCATGTGGTGGGATGCCGGAAAGATGGCAGCAGAATCACGCAGATCGAGACCCTGACAGGCGGTACCCACATGCTTCTGCAGGCGGATGTCTTTATTGACTGTACCGGGGATGCGTCACTGGCAGCGGAAGCGGGCTGTCAGATCCGCGTGGGGAATGAGTGCGGACAGGTGCAGTCGGGAACATTGTGCTTCAAGGTGGCGGGCTTTGACACGGAGCGGTTTATCCGATATGTGCGGGAAGACGGGGAAGACGGAAACCTCCGCCATGCCTGTGCCCGGGCCATGGCAGACGGAGCGTTTCCGGAAGGGGAAACCAAAGTGGCCGGGTTCTCCCTGCCGTTCCCGGGCGCGGCGGTATTCAATTTCGGACACATATACGGCATTGATCCCACGGACCCACATTCCATGACCCAGGCGGAAATCACGGGAAGAAAGCGTCTCAGGGAACTGCTGAAGTTTCTCCGCAACTATGTTCCCGGCGCGGAAGACGCGCATCTTGTGGAAAGCGGTCCCAATGTAGGCATCCGGGAGTCGCGCCGGGTCATGGGTGAGTACATGCTGACCAGGGAGGACTTTTTCCGGCGCGCTGATTTTGAGGACGCGATTGCCTATTACTGCTATCCGATTGACGTTCATGGCTTCCAGGCAGATGACAGGGCGAACCAGGAATGGAATGAAATCTACTATAATCAGAGATACAGGCCTGGGGAGGCTTACGCGGTCCCTTACCGCAGCCTTATCCCGCTGTCAGTGGAAAACCTGCTCACAGCCGGAAAAATCATCAGCTGCGATCAGGCCATGCTTGGGTCTGTGCGTGTTGTGCCGTGCTGCTTTGCCACAGGGCAGGCGGCCGGAACAGCCGCGGCCATGGCCGTGCATACCGGAAAAAGTGTTCGGGATATCTCCGTTCCCAGGCTCCGTGAGACACTGGAAAGTCAGGGCTGTTATCTGAGGTATGGGATGAAGCCGGCAGAGGATAAAGCGCAGCCGGACTGAAAATGCAATATTGCCAAATGAAAACGTCTCAGGCGGATCAATGCCTGAGACGTTTTCTGCGTTTTTTCTGCGTATACCGGCAGGGGACTGCGGCAAAAAAGAATGCGGCAGATGGAGCGTGCATCTGCCGCAGATGTTTTTCCTCAGCGGATAATTCTGTAGAGCATATAGTCACCTGGCATGGCGGGCACTTCGAATATGGCTTCCCCATGCTGCGTATACAGCGGTTCCAGTGTCCTGTTTCCGACCGGGATCTCCAGGGCTTTTGCGCCGGAAACGTGCAGACGGATACAGGTGCGCTGCACCCCGTCCATGACGTAGGGATACACAATGAACGTGTCATTGTCATACACGAACAGGCTGATGCGGGAAGGCCCTTCCATCCATATGCCGTTTACGGCCAGTGCCTGGCGCATGCGGCTCAGCACGCCAGAGGGCAGATTGTACATATCCGGCCTTGCATCCGGCACGGCCAGCGTGTACATGACGCCCTTGCCGTAGCGGTCGCGCAGGAACAGTCCGAAGCTTTCCTCGCCGTGCACCGCCTTGATGACCGCCCAGGTGGCATTGTTGCGGAACTCGGGCACAGGCAGCGTCACGGGCTGCGCGCTCTCCGGGAACGTGCAGGCCGGCCAGCCGTCACGGTCATCCTCCTCCACGCGGAAGCGGCTGGCCTGGACATGCCGTCCGTTCAGGCGCAGAGAGGTCATGCGGCTGATGCCGCGGTCACTGACCGCGTCCAGGAAGCCGGTGGTGACCAGAGCGGTGCCGCCCCTGCGCACATAGGCTTCCAGCCTGTCCACGATCTCGGGATCGCAGGCGGAGGAGCGGGTCAGAAGAATCTGCGGAGCGTTTTCGGGGAAATAGGGAGTCAGCACCACGGGCAGGCCGTTCATGCCCAGGAAGTCCTGCACATGGTCCTCGCCCTCGCAGTTGTCCGGGAGATAGGTGCAGATGCCCACAGGCGAGCCCGCGTGGTCCAGTACCGCGTCCAGGCGGTCCAGCTGGAACCCGAGCGCGGGTATATACATATGATTGTACAGGGACTGGAAGCAGAACATCATGAGTTCCTTCGGCTTCGAGAACGCGGTGAGATAGGCCTGCTCCAGGTAGTGTTCCGTGATGTGGGTGTCAAAGTTGTCGAACCATCCGCCGCCGTTGTGCCCGGGCCACATGTTCTCAAAGTAGGTCATGAGCGAGAAGCTCAGGTACCGGGGCAGGTGCTGGTCCGTGGTCACGGGGTCCCGGGTTTCCGTGCCGGTGTAGAGCCCGTCAATGATCTCGCGCTGGTCTCTGGGATTGTAGCCGGTTTCCTGATAGCTCTCGGCCCAGTTGGGATACTTGATCACCACCTGGCAGTCCGGGTTCTCCCGGCGTGCCGGCGCGATGATGTCCTCTTCCGTCACCCGGCGCATGAGGTCCAGGCGGTAGGCTTTCCAGCTGCCGTCCGTGATGCCGTGGGCCTTGTTGTAGGCGTCGCGCTCACGGATGCAGTCGGCGCAGGTGCAGTCCGTGAAGAAGAAATCGTCCAGCATGAAGCGCCTGAAATGCCGGCCCATGAACGCGCTGACTTCCCGGAGCTTTTCACGCATGCCGGGATCGTTGTAGCAGAAGGTTTCAAACATGCGCGGCTTGGGCTCGGCGCCTTCCGGCGTGGGGATGACGGTGGTCAGACCGCCCTCCACTTCAATGCCGCAGTCGCGCAGCACGCCCTGGATCATCCGGATCTGTTCGGAGGAGGCCATAAGTCCGCGCCAGGGCTCAAGGTATACCTTGTCCAGGCGCAGGTAGCGCTCAAAGAAGGCGAGCTGGTCTTCCAGCTCTTCCCGGGTGATCCGGGCGGCGGCCTCGGCCACGAAATAGGTGGCCAGCCGGAAATTGCGGTAGTTTCCCATGAAGGGCTCCTTCCTGCCGCCGGCGGAAACCGGGCGGCGTCCATACAGAAGAAAAGCCGCAACAGTAATGCTGCGGCTCTTGGATCATTCTTCTTCGGTTTCGGGATTGTTCAGTTCATCCAGATACTGGGTGGCCACTTCCAGAAGCTTGCCTTCCAGATCGTCATCATCCACGGGAATGAACTCTTCCATTTCCTCACCGTTCTCATCGGTGAATTCGCGGACCTTCATGACGAAGCAGTCCACTTCCAGGGGCTCGTCGGTCTCTTCTTCTTCCTCTTCTTCGTTGACTACGGCCAGAAGCACATACTCTTCACCGTTGTAGAAAAAATAGTCCAGAACCTCGGTCAGAATCGGATTGTCCTCATCGTCGTAGATCTCAATCAGATCGCGCTCCATGTCCTGATTATCCATGCGTGCGGTACCTCCTTCCTTCGTTGCGCCGACATTATACATGAAGCCATTCCCTTTGGCAATGCCCGGATATGGACGCAGACGGCCGCTTGTGCTAAGATGGCGCATGCAGCATGTCTGCATGATGGAAACGGAGGATGAACAGGTCTTGGATAAGAGCAGCAACCGCCTTCTTACGGGCAGCATTCCCGGTACCGTTGTCCGGTTCGCGCTGCCTTTCCTGCTGGCGAGCTTTCTGCAGTCCGTATACGGCGCTGTGGACCTTCTGGTGGTCGGCCAGTACGGAAGCGCACCGGCGGTATCGGCAGTATCGGTGGGATCCCAGCTGATGGTCATAGCCACAGCCTTTGCCATGGGCATATCCATGGGCGGCACGGTGCGCATCGGGCGGAGAATCGGTGAGGGCAGCATGGAAGGCGCCGGCACGGCCGTGGGCAACACGGGCACGCTGTTCCTGCTCCTGGCGGTGATATTGACGCCGCTGATGCTTCTCTTCGGGAATACGCTGATCCGGTTCATGCAGACGCCGCCGGAGGCCGTGGAGGACTGCCGGGCGTATGTGCGCATATGCTCACTTGGACTTCCGTTCATTATCGGATATAATGCCGTGAGCGCCATTTACCGCGGCGTGGGCGATTCCAGAACGCCGCTGCTGTTCATATCCATCGCCTGCGTCGTGAACATTGTGCTGGACTTTACGCTGGTGGGGCATTTCGGCATGGGCGCTTCCGGCGCCGCGATTGCCACCGTGGCGGCTCAGGCGGTATCGCTTGTGTTCGGGCTCTGGCATCTCATGCACAGAGGCGTGGGCTTTCCTGTGCGCCGTGACATGTTCCGGCCGCGGGCGGAAGAAATGCGCCATATCCTGAAGGTCGGCCTGCCGCTGTCGTTTCAGGACGTGCTGGTGCACATCTCCTTCATGGCGATCACGGCCATGATCAATACGCTGGGCGTCACGGCCAGTGCCGCGGTGGGCGTGGCGGAAAAGCTGATGAGCTTTGCCTTCCTGATCCCGGGTGCCTTTTCCTCGGCTGTGGCCACCATGGTGGCCCAGAATCTCGGGGCCGGACAGCAGAAGCGTGCCGTGCAGGCCACAGGCTGGGGCATCGGATACTCGCTTGTCTGCGGGAGCGTGGTGGCACTTCTGTGCTGGGTGGTGCCCGAATCCCTGGCCTCGGTGTTCTCCAGGGACCATGACGTGGTCGCGGCGTGCGCGGGATACATCGGGACCTACAGCCTGGACTGCATCCTTACAGCGTTTGTGTTCAATATCAATGCGTATCTCAACGGCAGGGGCGAATCCATGGTCTGCTTTTTCCACTCCATGGTGGCCACCTTCCTGGTCAGGATACCGTTGACCTATTTCATGCTTTCCCTGTCTTCGGACTCGCTGGCGCCCATGGGCATTGCGGCGCCTGCCGCGTCCATGGCGTCGATTCTGATCTGCGCGGTCTATCTGCGCATGAAAGGCCGGAAGGACAGCAAACAGGGAAAAGCAGCTTGACCCCCGAAGCGGCGTACGGCCGTATGGGCATATGTACAGGAGGATCGATATATGGTAATCGGACAGTTTGTGGATACCTATCCGCCGCAGGTGGACGGGGTGGGCCGTGTCACTCAGGCGTACTGCCAGACGCTTGGGAAGATGGGCCATGAAGTCTACTATATTGCTCCGAACAACAGGGATGTGGAGAGGCCCGAGGACTTCCGCGTGATTCTTTCGGCAAGCCTGAAGGTGCCGGGCGAGCTTTTCCGTATGGGCCTTCCGGGACTGGACCCGTTCTTCCAGAAAAAGCTCCATGAGATCAGCTTTGACATCGTGCATGCGCAGTCGCCGTTCCTGGCCGGGCATGAAGCGCATGCCATCGCAAAAAAACGGGACATCCCGCTGGTGTCCACCTTCCATTCCAAGTATTACGATGATGTGCTGATCAAGACCAAGTCCAGGTTCCTGGCCGAGAGCGTCACGAAAAAGCTGGTGCATTTCTATGACAGCTGCGACGGCGTGTGGACGGTGAACAACGCCACGGCCCAGGTGCTGCACGACTACGGATACCGCGGCAAGATCCTGATCATGGAAAACGGCACCAATCATGAGGAGCCCAGCGAGGAGGGCCGGCAGCGCCTGATGGAGCGCGTGACGCTTCAGGAGCATGTGCCGGTGCTGCTGTTTGTGGGCCAGCATAACTACAAGAAAAACCTGCACGGCATCCTCGGCGCCTGCCGTATGCTGAAGGAGCGCGGCCTGCCCTTCCAGCTGCTGACCGCCGGGGACGGCCCGGACTATGACGCCATTGTCCGGGAAGCGGAGAGCCTGGGCATCCGGGATCAGGTGCAGTTCCTGGGATTCATGCGTGACCGCGAAGAACTCATGGCGCTGTATCACCTGGCAGACCTGCTGGTGTTCCCGTCACTGTATGACAACGCACCCATGGTCCTGCGCGAAGCCGCGGTCATGGGCACGCCTGGCCTGGTGGTGAAGGACTCCTGCTCCGCCGAGGGCGTGATCGACGGGTACAACGGGTTTATTTCCCCGGACGAATCGGCGGAAAGCATCTGCGAAACCATTGTGCGCGCACTGCCGGATGTGAAGTCCGTGGGTGAGCAGGCCATGCATACCATTCCCAAGAGCTGGGATACGATCATGGAGCGCGTGGTGGAAGAGTATGAGCGCCTGATCGACTGCCATACAGGCGGCAACTGAAAGGACAGGGTATGACAGAAGCACAGAGAGTGCATGGAAATCTGGAGGGCATCCGGGACTCCATCATCGCGCAGCTCGCGGAACTTTATCAGTATGAAATGGATGAGGACCGGTTCCTGCCCAGGGATCTTATGAAGATCCTGGCAAGGTTCACAGGCATGCTCAACCGCGAGATCGCGCTGTACATCACGCGGGACGGGGAGATCGTGGACGTGTGCGTGGGCACGGACCGGGACGTGGAGCTCAGGGACTTTTCCCTGCGCCGCAGCCAGTCGCGCCTGAGCTGCGTGCGCTGCGTGCATACGCATCCCGGCGGTGACGGGCGTCTGAGCGAGGTGGACCTGAGCGCGCTCAAGTCCTTCCGCTATGACAGCATGGTGGCTGTGGGCGTGAAAAATGGCGAACCCGTGACGGTGCAGGCCAGCTTCCTCGTGGGCGAGGGAGAGATCATGCTCGCCGGCCCGGTGATGTGGTATAAGCTGCCGGAAGACGCGTGGATGCAGCAGATCCTGGAAAGCGATGCCCTGGTGGGCAGAGCCCAGGACAAAACCAGCGAGGGCCCGGAGCGCGCCGTGCTCATGGGCATTGAGAGTCAGGAATCCCTGCGGGAGCTGCGCAAGCTGGCCCAGACAGCCGGCGCCGCGGTGGTGCAGATGTTTCTGCAGAAGCGGGACAAGCCGGACACAGCCACGTTCATCGGCCGCGGCCGCGCGGAGGAACTGGCACTGCAGTGCCAGGCGCTGGAGGCGGACCTGGTCATCTTTGATGAGGAACTCAGCGGGATTCAGGTGCGGAATCTGGAGCAGATGCTCCGGGTGCGCGTCATTGACCGCACTACCCTGATCCTGGACATATTCGCCCAGCGCGCCAGCAGCAGTGAAGGCAAGCTGCAGGTGGAGCTGGCCCAGCTGGAATACCAGAGCGCAAGACTGCTCGGCATGGGTACGGTGCTTTCGCGTCTCGGCGGCGGCATCGGCACCCGCGGACCGGGTGAATCGAAACTGGAAATGAACCGCCGCCGGATCCGGGAGCGCATGACGGAACTGCGCAGGCGCCTGGACGAGGTGGAGCGCCAGCGGGATATCCGCCGGAAGCAGCGCGTGCGCCGGGAAATCCCGGTGGTGGCGCTGGTGGGCTATACCAATGCGGGTAAGTCCACGCTGCTCAATCATCTGACGGACTCACAGGTGCTTGCCGAGGACAAGCTGTTCGCCACACTGGACGCGGTTTCGCGCCGGGTGGAGGACGGAAAGGGACAGCCGTTCCTGCTCGTGGACACGGTGGGATTCATCCGCAAGCTGCCGCATACCCTGGTCAAGGCCTTCCGTTCCACCCTGGAGGAGGCCGCGGCGGCGGACGTGCTGGTGCTGGTGCATGACGGCTCATCCCCGGATGTGCTGGAGCAGAAGGACACCGTGGAGGAAGTGCTCGCGGAGCTCGGCGCGGTGGAGCAGCCGAGACTGCATGTGATCAACAAGTGCGACCTTATTGAGGACATGCCCATCATCCCCGGCGGGATTCCGATTTCCGCCAAGGCCGGGACAGGCCTTGAGACCATGCTGGAGGAAGTCCGGAAGCTTCTGCGGCAGGGCAGTGAGGAAATAAAAGTGTTTGTGCCCTTTGCCGAGTACGGAAAGCTGTCGAGGCTCAGGGAATTGGGCCGCGTGCTCTCGGAGAATTATACGGACGAGGGCAGCGAGGTGAGCATGGTGGTGTCCGCCGGGGAAACAGAGCGCATAGGCGCGCAGCTCGGCCTCAGGGTGCAGAAGGCGTGACATGATTTGATGCGGGCAGATGCCCGGGAAAGGATAAAGCATATGAATCTGATCATCCCAAGAGACTACAATCCGGTACTCAACCATCGGGATACCGAGATTGCCATCAAGCTGGTCAAGGACTTCTTTGAGACGGAACTGGCCCGGGCACTGAATCTGACGCGTGTGTCCGCCCCGATCATGGTGTTCCCGGAAAGCGGTCTGAACGACAACCTGAACGGCGTGGAGCGTCCCGTGTCCTTTGACGTGCTGGAGACCGGGCGCACGGTGGAGATCGTGCATTCCCTGGCCAAGTGGAAGCGCCTTGCCCTGAAGAACTATGGGTTCCAGGAAGGCGAGGGCCTGTACACGGACATGAACGCCATCCGGCGTGATGAGGTGACGGACAATATCCACTCCATCTTCGTGGACCAGTGGGACTGGGAGCGGATTCTCGGGCCGGATGAGCGCAATGTGGAAACACTGAAGCATATTGTGCGGCAGATCTATCTGACCCTGCGCAAGACCGAGGGTTTTGTGTGCGCCAACTATCCGTTCATCAAGCCGGAACTGCCGGATGAGATCACGTTCGTGACCAGCCAGGAACTGGAGGACGCGTATCCGGAACTGAGCCCCAAGGAAAGGGAATACCGCGCGGCGCGCAAGTACGGCGCCGTGTTCCTCATGGGCATCGGCGGCAAGCTGCGCAGCGGCGAGATTCATGACGGGCGCGCACCTGACTATGACGACTGGAACCTGAACGGCGACATTTTCCTGTACGATCCGCTTCTGGACATCGCGCTGGAAGTCAGTTCCATGGGCATCCGCGTGAATCCGGAATCCCTGAGACGCCAGCTGAAGGAGCGCGGATGCGAGGAAAGGGCTGAGCTCCCGTTCCAGAAGGCGCTTCTGAACGGCGAACTGCCCCAGACCATCGGCGGCGGCATCGGACAGAGCCGTATGTGCGTATACCTGCTCCGCAAGGCCCACGTGGGCGAAGTGCAGGCTTCCATATGGCCGGATGACGTAGCCGAGGCGTGCCGGAAGGCCAATATCCATCTTCTGTAACGGGTGAGGGGAGGCGCACATGTGCTTCCCCTTTTTGTTTCTCCGGAGCCGGCAGCGCCTGGCGAAGGAACGGGAAAGGGAGTGGTGCCCGGAACCCGGGTGAGCGTGGAGTTTGAGGCACGGTACAACGCGAGCGTTCAGGGCGTGGTGGAAAAGGTGCTGGCCGTCCCGGAAAATGACGGAGCGGAGGAGTCCGAGTACGGCGTGATCATCCGCCTTGACTCTGCGGAAGGCCTGAAATTCGGACTGCACGGCACCGCGACGCTTGCCACGGAAAGCGCGGGAGCGGAAGACTGAAAGAGGCGGGTGTATTTCCGGTGTACGGACCGTGACAGGTCACGCCGGGATAGAGTATAATGCCAGTACCCGGAAAGAACCGGGCGCAAGAAACTTACCGGAGGCGGGAAGACATGATCAGGCTCTATGAATCAGGCGCCTATCTGGTCAACGGCACGGACCTGTATACGGATCCGGAGGAACTGACCGGAAAGACGGGGATTGTTCCGGACAAGGAAGAACTCCGGAAAGGCACAATGGCCTACGGTATTCTCAGATCACACAACAAAAGCGATAACATGGATCAGCTGCGTCTGCGGTTTGATTCCATGACCAGCCATGACATT
>OCTW013368527.1_pt1 | contig 10137 bp, 9 predicted proteins | sample 1539671 | NCBI WGS metagenome assembly OCTW01 (sample SAMN02144230, study PRJEB22623) | gut metagenome | biome: sheep rumen | host: Ovis aries | place: New Zealand
TGCAGCGCTTTTTATTTGAAAAGAAAGGTGTTTGTAATCTTTGAACTTTAAACTTTAAACTTTGAACCGCGCTTCAGCGTCCAGTCTGTGGGAGCTGTGAGATCCGTGTGACAAAACAAGAAACTTGAAACTAGAAACAGCGTATGGATACAGTCCATCGAGTCCTTTTCTGTTGAATTTTTAATAAAATTTGTACAATTTCTCGCCGTAGGCGATTGAACCATTTGCGCTCGGCTCTGCCGCTTTCGGAGTTTATCGGAGAAAGAACTATTGAACTTTGGACCTTGAACGCTGCGAAGCAGCCATTGAACGTCTGCTGGACTTTAAACTGCCCACAGGGCATTGAACCGTGACATAGTCGCTATTGAATATGAAACATAATATACTTTTTCTTGGTGGTGCTGGATTTATCGGTTCGAATTTGATTCGGACGCTGATAACGAGGAGTGATGATGTAAAGTTGTATGTCCTGGAGCCACCTTTTGCCAACATATCACGTCTGGACGGAATGGATGTGCAGGTGTTCCGAGGAACATTGCAGGATATTGATTTTGTACAGACCATTATCGAAGCAAACAAGATAGATATCGTCATCCACCTCGTGGCAACGATAATTCCTGGCAGTACCTTTGAAGATTACAAACGAGAGTATCAGCAGGTAATCTTTCCGACGATTGAGCTGATGCAGTACTGTGCGCAGAAGGACATCAAGTTTGTGTATTTCTCCTCAGGTGGCACCGTCTATGGTAACCGAACGGACATGACACCTTTTAAGGAGACAGATCCGATGGCACCTATCTCCTATTATGGATGGTCGAAGCAGATGATGGAGAATTCCATTCTCTATGTGCATCGTACGGCAGGGTTGAAATACCTGATTGTACGCCCCTCGAACCCTTATGGACACGGACAGAACATCCATGCGAAGCAAGGTCTTATCGCTGTAGCTTTAGGAAAGATTCTTGCAGGAGAACCCATCACAATTTGGGGCGATGGCTCGAATGTACGTGATTATATCTATATTGACGACCTCTGTGAGGTGCTCTGCCAGTTGCTGGAGAAGGATGTCTGTAACACCACGTTGAACATAGGTAGTGGGGTAGGGGCCTCCATCAATGACATCATTCAGGTGTTGCGAGATGTCGTCAGCGAAGAAGTACAAGTAGAATACCAGCCCGCTCGTAAGGTAGACGTCGCCCACATGATACTCGATAATACAAGACTCCGTCACTATATTGATATACCAAATACTCCTTTGTGTAAGGGTATTATTGCTTTTTATAGAGAAATAAAAAGAACATTATTATAATATGTTCTTTATTGAAGTATTTTAACGTTATTATGGTAGGTAAAAGATATAATTATATAGATAGATTAAAGGGATTTGCAATTTTTATGGTGGTGTTTGGCCACGTGGTCGTTTATGGGCTGCGAAACTATGATGACCCATTAAGAGTTTTTGCCAGTTCTTTTCATATGCCGTTATTTTTCTTTTTGTCTGGATTTGTAGTCCTAACAACGCCATCCCCCGCAAAGTTTCTAGTTAAGGTATGCAAATATTTATGTCCTTTTCTGATGGTTGGTCTTATTTATAATTATTTTATAAGTCGTTCACTCTTAGATTTTTTTCTAGACAAAGCAAAGGCCGGCTATTGGTATCTATGGGTGCTAACGGAATTCTATTTTGTACTTATGCTTTTATATAAGCATAATAACAAAACAAGGAAAGGAATAATAATTGATATAGTATTGCTTTTTTCAGTATTAATAGTTTTTATCTTTGCTGATTATAAATTTCCGCAAGTTTCCAATATTTTCACATTGGGATCGTGTAAAAATTATTGGCCATTCTTTTTTGGGGGTGTGCTATTTCGTAAATATAATCTTATTTTATTTATGAAAAACCATGCTCGCTTAATTTATACTGTAAGTATTGTTTTATATATTTCTGCTTTCAGCATGATGATAACTTTGCTTTTGTCTAGTCATCTTAATGCTATTACAGGAATGGCTGCAATTGCTTTTCTTGTTCTTTTTTTTGAAGAAAGGGAAACCAATTATTCTTTTTGGAACAATGAGTTACAACGGTTAGGGAAGAACTCTCTTGAGATTTACATTTTTGAGTATTTTTTGTTGACTTGCATTAACTTGCAAACTCTTGAGGAATGGTTTGTCAAAACTCATAATATACTTTTAGAGGTATTCCTCATATTAGTTTTGACTATCATTATTTCCTATTCATCACTTTTTATAGGTAAACTATCTCATAAAACTGGATATCTTGATGATGTCATATATGGTAAGTTTGCATCACGTATTTAAATTTGGTTTTTTTGTATTTAGAATAGCGTTTTATATATGGTGCCTGTAAATGATCCAGCTATAACAGTTGTCATTTGTATGTTTAAGGGTGAGGCGACAGTCAGCAGAATGATTGACTGTGTGCTGAACCAAACTTTTAAGGATTTTGAACTCATTCTTGTGGACGATGGCTCTCCTGACCGATGTGGGGAAATAGCAGAAGAGTATGCAAAAAAAGACTCAAGAGTCCGCGTGTTGCACAAACCCAATGGAGGCTTGGCAGACGCGCGTAACAAAGCATTAGCTATTGCGCAGGGTGAATATACCATTCAGTTTGATCAGGATGATTGGGTGGAGCTGAATTGTCTGGAGGAGATGTATGCTAAGGCTAAGGAAGATGATGCTGATATGCTCATATGTGACAACTTTCGTAATGATGGTAAGGTTGAATTTTATGGCTCTCAGAAACCAACAGACATGGACCACCAAGTAGTCATGAAAGATATCCTTGTTGGAAAATTGTATGGCTATTGCTGGAACAAGTTAATTCGGCTCAATGTATATAAGAAGTATGACATTCAATTCCCGACCGAATTCTATGGATGTGAGGATCAGTATGGTATGTGTGCCATGTTAAAGAATGAGATAAAGGTTTCATATTTATCTCAAGCTTATTATCATTATGTGACTTATCCCAATTCCTTGTCACGGCATTATGATGAGAAAACAAATCAGAATGACTTAGTGATGCGTGATATGTTCGTTAAGTTATTTAGCGGAACACCATATAAGGAATTAGCATTTGAAAGAAAAACGTCATTCATGTTTGGAAGAGCATTTACATTTGGTCGCAAATTCTTTACTTCAAAACAGTTTTTAGAAACATTTGGAGAGTATGAACAGATTGTTTTTGCCGTTCCTCGTAAGAAATCTTTTAATCTTTTATACAACTTAGCCTTCCGTGGACATTATCAGCTAGCGAGAACAATTTATGGTTTCTTATTTACATTGAAACAAATTATTAAGAAATAAGATGATGAAATATTGTGTTGCAATCCGCACTCTTGGTACTGCTGGTGATAAATATCAAATTCTACTTGATTCACTTAATAGGCAGACAATAAAACCCCAAAAGATATTTGTATACATTCCTTATGGTTATGAACTTCCAAAGGAAACGATTGGTTGGGAAGAATACGTTCGTTGCCCCAAAGGGATGATTACACAACGCTCACTATCATTTGAAGAAATTGATACGGAATACATCCTGTTTTGTGACGATGACTTGTGGCTGGCAGATGACTTCGTGGAAAAGTTGTATCAAGGACTCGTCGAAAATAATGGAGATTGTATAGCTCCGGATGTTTTTAAAGTGCAACAATTGTCATTTATAGGTAAACTTAAAAAAGCTATTGCTGGGTATGCATTTCCAAGAAGAAATGACGGTTGGGCATTTAAAGTTATGCGAAATGCAAGTTACACTTATAATATGTATCCTTCAAAAACAGTTTTGCCTTCTGAGAGTGCAGCTGGGGCCTGTGTGTTGATAAAAAAAGATGCATATCAATCCATACATTTTGAAGACGAACGCTGGATGGAGGATTTTGGATATCCTCTTGGTGAGGATTTGCTTTTTTTCAACAAATTACATCTCATGGGGTATAAAGTGCTTATCCATTATGATACAGAAATAAAACATCTTGATGCAGGAGCTGGACATAGTACATATTCAAGGGAAAGGGTGATAAAAGAGATTGCTTTGTCGTATGCCGTTTCATATCGAATTAAATGCAATTTACATAACAATACTCAATGGGAAAAACTTTTATGTCATCTATCATATTATACACGTTTTCTCGAACAGTGGGTGTTCACGTTAGTAAAAGAATTATTGTCAAATCATAGAATCGTATTTTCTGCATATCCCAAGGGCTTATGGTTTGGTTTTAGATATGTGCGTTCAGAACGATATAGACTTATACCAGCCTTCGACGCATATATCGATAATTAAAATTTTATTTCAATGAAAATTTTTATAGTTTGTCCACGATTGTGTCATGGAGGGGCGGAGCGTGTAGCCGTGTCGCTAGCTAATGGGTTTGTACAGCGAGGACATGAGGTTATGTTCTTTGCAGATCTATATGAGGAGCAGACATATGTGTTAGATGACATGGTACAAGTCATGAACTTGGTGCCAAAGACAAATAATAAACTAAAAAAGTGGTGTGGGGCAATCAGAATATTGCGAAAGCAATTGAAAATGAAAAAGGATAAGCCTGATGTTATCATCGGTATTATGCCTCTTTGTTCTGTCGTGGCAAAACTGGCTTCATTAGGAATGAACATACCTGTGGTCGCAACTGAACATAATTCATTTGAACGGCCAAAAGACGTTAAATTTTCAATATTTGAGAGATTCTATAAATTTCAAATTGTAAAGATCTTTAAAAAAATAACCGTGTTAACAGATGCGGACAAGAATTTACTGGGACCAAAAAGAAATAATGTGGTTGTAATGCCCAATCCTCTAGTAATTGAACCTGTTAAACAGAAATCTGTAAAGAGAAATGTTATTTTGGCTGCTGGACGCGTAGACAATTGGCATGTGAAAGGATTCGATGTGCTGATACGTGCCTGGGCACGAGTTGTTTCTAGTTCCGAGTTTCTTGTTTCTAGTGAAGGATGGAAACTGGTAATTGCGGGGGTATGGAGAAGCCCAGAGACGCGGACGTATTTGGATGGTATAGCAGAAAAATGTGGTGTGTTGGATAAGATTGAGTATGTTGGCTTCGTGAGCGATATGCAGAAACTATATGCTGAGTCTTCAATTTTTGTACTCAGTAGTCGGTATGAAGGCTTTGGCCTGGTACTGATTGAGGCCATGAGTCAAGGATGTGCTTGCATAGCGTGTGATTATAAAGGCCGTCAAAGGGAAATTTTGAACCCCACCCTAACCCTCCCCGAAGGAGAGGGAGAAAGTCCCCTAGAAAGCCAGTCTCTCGGAACTGGAAACTTGAATCTTGACGCTCTGCCACAAAGGACGCTTTTAGAACAAAGTGGAGAAAAGACTAGAAACTTGAAACCAGGAACTCGAAACCTTCCAGTTGAGCTGTGCGAAACAGGCATTCTGTGTGAACCGGATAATGTGGAGGCATTAGCTGAGGCAATGAAAAAGATGATAGAGGATGATGAATATCGGGAGAGTGTTCGGGCGAAAGCCATAGAACGCTCAAATTACTATTCCATTGAGAATACGATGGACCGGTGGGAAGCTTTGCTTAAGCAAATAGTTTAAGGTTTAAGGTTTAAAGATTAACACTTAACGTTTAAAGATTAAAGCTTGAAGTTTAAGTATGGAAAAAGTGACGAGATTTGAAGAATTGGAAGTCTTTCAAAAAGCGAGAGCAATTTGTAAGGAAATATATAGAATTACAGATGAAAATCCCTTTAAAAGCGATTATCGATTTGTCCAACAAATTAGAGCCGCTGGTGGTTCTATTATGGATAACATTGCTGAGGGATTTGAACGTAATGGCAACAAAGAGTTTGCGAACTTCCTTTTTATTGCAAAAGGATCATGTGGTGAGGTGAGAAGTCAGCTTATTCGAGCAAATGATGTCGGTTATATTGATGATGATTCTACACAATTACTAATTAAAGAAAGTGAAGATATCAGTAAAATGCTCTTCACTTTAATTCGCTCTTTAAGGAATAGCCAATACACCGGCATTAAGTATGCAGAACTTTGAACTTTGAACTTTGATCTTTAAACTTTAAACTTTAAACTTTAAACGGGCACCGCCCCATTGAACTTTAAACATTAAACTTTGAACGGCGCAAGCCACCATTCTTATGATAGTATTTTTATATGCAACATTTTACCTATTTGCTCTCTATGCAGAGGGACTTCAGGCGCGTAATAAACGCTATTGGCTGATGGCTATATGTGTAGTATTGGCATTTCTAGCAGGAACTCGTGATCCTAATAGTTGGGCTGATACTGGAGTCTACGTAGAGTCGTTTCTTGATTATACACCATCAATATCCGAGTTGACCCAATATTCACAGCCATTCGGTTATGCAGAGATGGGTTTTTATTATATTGGTGTTGTGGTGAAGACGTTTACCTCTAATGTTACAGTCTATTTCTTGGTAGTTGCTTTATTGTCTTTCTTTTTCCTGTATAAGGCATTTGATAAATATTGCTTGTATCCATTGTTTGGTGTATGTGCATATATTTCTCGTTTCTGCTTGGCACGTAACTTTATGCAAATTCGAGCAGGATTATCGTATGCTATCATCTTGATGGCTGTCCGGTATATTACAGAACGAGATTGGAAACGATATTTTGCATGGGTGTTTATTGCTTACTTATTTCATCATAGTGCGTTGATAGCTGTTCCCTTATATTTCTTATGCATGCTCGATATCAAAAAGAAACATATTGTAATGGGATTAGGGTTCTCCTTTTTCATAGCAGCCTTCTATTCTAATATTGTACGATCATTAGTAGCAGATAACGCGTCAGATTTAAGTGTTGATACTTATGTAGAAGATTATTATCAACGTGAATGGGGCTTGTCCAACCCAATGATCTATTTCCAGACATTCTTGTTATTAGTTTATACCTTTACAGAAGACCGGATGCGATTAACGACGCCACATTATATAACAATACGAAATGCATATTTTTATTCAACAGTCATTCTCATTGTCTTAAGCTGTTATACTGCTTTATCTGGCCGCGTGTCGTCACAGTTCGCAACGCTCGAGATGGTGATTATTCCATCCATTGCATACTCTTTCGCTAAGAAAGACCGTTGGATAGCGTATCTTGGTATGGGTGCTGCTCTGACAGCAATCTTCTACCTTAACTATTATGGACACTAATTGCGAAGCTTCGCTTGCGCAAATTGATAATTGAAAATGGAAAATGGAAAATTTTTGCGACAATTTGTTACGAAAGTGGCTGCGCAGAGGTGAATGTAAACAATTGAAAATGCAATGCCTAGGCAATTAAGAGTTCAAATGTATAATAACTCGAAACATGAAACAAGAAACTATATATTCGAACATAGAAACTATAAACTTGAAACATGAAACTTCGCGCTATAAGCGCGAATACTGCGTAGCCATCCGGACCTTAGGGACGGCAGGAGAGAAATATCAGATAGTTCTAGATAGTCTCGCGGCTCAGACGTTGCAGCCAAAGAAGATTTTGGTGTACATTCCTCATGGGTATCCTGCACCAAAGGAGACAGTGGGAGTAGAGCAGATTGTCAGGTGCAAGAAGGGGATGGTGGCGCAACGGTCGTTGCCGTTTGATGAGGTGGATACCGAATATATTCTATTTTGCGATGATGATTTGTATCTACCACCTGATTATGTAGAGAAGCTGTTTTGTGGTTTAGAAGAGTATGAGGGCGATTGTATTGTCCCACAAGTATTTAATCATCCTGGAGAGAGTTGGTGGATGAAGTGCTTAGTCTACCTGAATAATTCTTCATCTGCAAGGAGTGATGATGGATGGGGAAATAAGGTGAAAAGAGATGCTGGGTTTTCATATAATAATCATCCGTCAAAGATTGTCTTACCTACACAAACTGCGGCATTTGCAAGTTTGCTCTGCAAGAAATCGGTATATCAGGCAATTCATTTTGAAGATGAGCGATGGTTAGATACGTTCTCTTTTGCTTCAATGGATGATCAATTGTTTTATTATAAGTTGTATTTGCAGGGGTTTAGAGTCTTGATGCATTATGAAACTGGTATTCAGCATCTTGATGCCAAGGCTGGTGTTCGTGTTAACGCGAAAAAGCGCATGTTTTTCAAAAAGAAACTACTTTTTACAATTTGGTATCGAACTATTTATAGCATTAAGAATAAAAGCAAAACAGAAAAAGTCTTGTGCAGTTTGGCTTTTACATGGAGAAATCTATTAGGAATTATCGCACTTGTTGGTGACACAATCAGGTGTAAGCAGCCATCTTTCCTCATGGATTATTTCCGTGGATTATATGCTGGTTATCAGTATGTTCATTCTGAGGAGTATAATAGGATACCGGCATTCGATGCGTATATATAATTATGAAAATTGCATATCTGACTAATCATATTGGATTGACTGGAGTGAATCAAGTGATTCGTGACTTGGTGCATGTTATGAATGCTAATGGTCATGAATGCAGGGTGTTTTATATGAAGGAAGTAGAACGCCCCGTTTCCTTCGAATGTGAGTTGTTGAAACTTAATCGTGTAGAAGACCTTGACGGTTATGACGTTATTCATACTCATGGGATTTGGCCAGAACTTTATGTTTTGAATCATTGTCGCAATAGTTGGAAGAATGAAAATGGGAAACGAACAAAACTGGTAACGACATTACATTGCTATTGCTTTCAGGACTTCTTTGATCTATATGGAAGGCTGAAAGGCTTTATGTTGGGAGTCTTGTATTTGATAACCAAACTTCCATTTGAAAAAGTGGTGTGCCTTAGTCGGGATATGGTGAAATATTATCAGAGGTATATTCCTGAAAAGAAATTGACTTATGCTTATAATACCAGAATTCTTGGTGAAACAATACCAGCCTTAACCGATGCAGAAAGGCTTGAGGTGGAAGTTTTCAAAGGTAGCGGGATTCTTTTAGGAATGAATTGTGTCTTGCTATATAGAAAAGGTATTGATGTGATGTTGAAGACAATGGCATTGTTGCCGTCACAGTATAAATTGTTTATTGCCGGCGATGGGAAGGAGAGAACGACATTTGAACAAATGGCTCGCGATCTTGGCGTTTCTGACCGAGTATATTTTGCTGGGATGAAAAAAGATGCTTATCGGTACTTACCTTATTATGATATTTATGTTTTGCCTAGTAGGTCAGAAGGCTTTCCAATCTCTTTGCTCGAAGCTGCAGCATGTGGTTGTAAGGTCGTAGCATCAAGATTACCTGCTGTTGAGGAATGTTTCTCAGAAGAAGAGATTGCTAAATTTGACATGCCTGACGAAAAGTCTTTAGCAGATGCTGTGCTGCGAGTGGAGAGTGATAACGAAATGGGTACAAAACTTAAAAATGCATACCAAAAAAAGTATTCTCCTCAACGTTTTTATATGCATTATCTTAATGTATACTCACAAGCAAAGGACTGTATATGATTATTAATTCTATAGTTTTTCTCCTTTTCTTCTTCGTATTCCTTCTTCCTTATTTCTTTATGAAGGCAAGGAAGATGCAAAATACGTGGATATTAGTGGCATCCTATGTGTTCTATGGATGGACGGATTGGAGGATGGTAGGGTTGCTGCTGCTTGCAACGACTGTGTTTTACGGACTGTCAATGGCCCTTGACAGAAAAAGCCCCACCCAACCCCTCCCCAGTAGGGAGGGAATATTGTTCCTGGGTGTTGTGCTTGGAGTGGGGATGCTGGCTTACTTCAAGTACATGAACTTCTTTATTGAGCAGATTGCAGCGACGCTTGGACTATTCGGTATCCACACCAATTGGAGTTCGTTTAATATAATAGTTCCGATAGGAATCAGCTTTTTTACGTTTAAGTTGATTTCTTACATCGTTGAGGTATATAAAGGAAATATAGAACCAGAGCGGAACTTCATTGATTTTGCGGCATACGTGGCATTCTTCCCAACAATCATGTCGGGTCCTATCGATAAGCCGAATATGTTTATTCCACAATTGAAAACAGCACGAAGATGGAATGACGCAATGGTGTTGGAAGGCTGCAAACGAATCCTTTGGGGATTATTCCTGAAGATGTGCATAGCAGATAAGGTGTCGCCTTATACGGATTCGGTTTTCAACAACTATTATCATCATA
>OCTW013424395.1_pt1 | contig 10137 bp, 9 predicted proteins | sample 1539671 | NCBI WGS metagenome assembly OCTW01 (sample SAMN02144230, study PRJEB22623) | gut metagenome | biome: sheep rumen | host: Ovis aries | place: New Zealand
AAAACAAATGCAGTATTTAAAAGCTACTTATGAGAACATGTACTGTCAGTAGAAAAAGTATTCAGTACCTGGGTCAGATGGATAATCAAATAATTTTTTATTATAATCATACAAATAATGCTACCAATTTCAAAAATTTAGATGTTGATATTTTTATTACGTAAAAAGATACATCATGATTTATTAAATCACTCTAGAAATTAAAGATAATTCCAGATTAAACATGATATACTAAAAACCAGGTGATAGAAATGGACTTACAAGCATTGGGATTAAAGAAAATAGGCACTTATGCCTATAATACTACACATCATTCTAATATTTATGAAAAAGATGATTGCTGCATTATTGTAGATGATGATTTAGGGGCGCATAGCGGTGAAACAGAATTTGATTATTCTAAATACTGCGAAATGCAAAATAAGTATATGTCGCAATATCATTATTTATTTCGTTTTAATGATATTAATGGCAGCGCCTTTAAAGAAATAAAAAAATGGTTACACTTTGATATTAATCAGATTGAACTCTCAGATCAGGGTGGACACTTTTATAAAAGTCATGTTGATAATACACCGATTGAAGAAAAGTTCGAAGAACTTTTCCCACAAATCTATGGTGCGGATGCACTTGCCTATTTGCATAAAGAAGAAAGCTTATCACTGCCTGATGGTCATACCGCCAGTATTGATTATGCGTTATATACAACCCATGGTCCTATTGCCATTGAACTCAATGGCGTGACTTATCATCATCCAATGCTTGTTTCAACCGCAGCTTATAATCATTTGCTTCTAAAGCAAAACGTTTTAAGTTTGTATGGTTATAAAGTTTATCGTTTCTCAACACAAAATATGACGTTTATAGAGCAGCTTAAAGATAGCATTCGCTATTATTTAGGACGCAAAGTGGATTTCAAACAGCCACCTGCCATCACTTCAACGAGAAAGGTGAAACTCTATAAGCATCAGGAAAACATATTAAAAGAACTCAATCATAATCGTGCTCAAGGTGTTCACACTTCACTTATTGTCATTCCAACAGGAACTGGCAAATCGCAAATTGCTATTGAAGATATGATTGATCTCTATAAAGAACATAAAATCCATAACGCATTGATTATGGTGCCTAGCAAACGGATTGAATCCGACTGGCTCAAACGAACTAAAAGCATACACGGCTTATCGATCAAAATAGAGTTTTATAACACAGTCTTCATGCATCGTTTAGAACATCATCCTGATGACTATGACTATATCCTTTTTGATGAAGCGCATCATGCTCAGGCAGCTAACTGCCGTAAAACTCTTGCTTATTTCACACCTAAATATCTAGTGGGCTTAACAGCTACAGATGAACGGTTAGATCACAAAAAACTTGAAGAAGTCTTTGGTCAATATGAAAGACAAATGACACTCAAAGAAGCTGTTGACGAAGATATTATTACAAATATTCGCTGTTATCGGCTGAAAAGTAATATTGATTTATCTGAGGTCCGTTACAATGGAAAAGATTATAACTATTCGGATTTAAATAAAACACTTGTTGTTGAATCACGAGACGAACTGATTGTAGAAACTATCGTCAAATACTTTTCACCAAGAGAAGACTTTTATAAACAAGGGATTATCTTTTGCGTCAATAAAGACCATACCAAGAGGCTAGAAAAACTCTTTTCAAAAACAAATATTATCGCTAAGGCTGTATACGGTGGGCAAAAACAAAGCGAAAAAATCTTTAAGGATTATGAAGATAAAAAAGTACAATTCCTTTTATCCTGCCAGCTTATTTCTGAAGGATGGGACTCTCCACAGACTGAAGTCGTTGTCATGGCTAGACCAACGCTATCCAAAGTCCTTTATACCCAGCAATTAGGCCGTGGAGTCAGAAAATATCCTGGTAAGGAATGTCTCTATGTCATTGATGTCGTTGACGAATATACCGCTGAATTAAAGCCATGGAGCTTTAATGCCCTCTTTCATTTGTCTACTTACACCCCTTTTATGGGCTTAAAAAATAATAACTCTGATTATCTCACTATCCTTGGCTTAAAGGAAAATGAAATTGCCATGGAGGAAGTTGATATTTTCTCATTTGAAGAGAAATATAAGGATTATCATTCACTTGAAGAAACGGCTCGTTTACTTTTCAAAAATACGAGCACTTTAAAAAACTGGGTGAAGAAAAACAAGGATTATGCGTCTTTATATCTGCCATTGGGCAATAAAATGATGCCCTACTTTTCAGATAAAGATATTGAAAAAATACGTGCTGATAAACATTTAACAATCCATGATGATTCTACGATTTTAAAAGACTTTGAAGACTTCGTTGAAGAAAACACATTAACATTTTCTTACAAGCTTATTTTTCTGCTGGCAATGTTTGATTTAAGTGATCAGGAAGGAGAAGTCTCAATGGAAGCTTTACATAATCGATATCGAGACTTTTATTTAAATCGTTTGAAGCGTCATCTCCCTGTCGATCGTCAAAACTGCCCTTATACAGAAGACTATTTAAATGATTATGCTAAACTCAATAAGAATATTCTTTCCAATCCCTTCGAAAAATTCGAACGAAAGAATTTCATTTATCACTCTAAAGATTTAGGCTTACTTTGTTTTAACCCTATTCTATGGAATCAAATGACTGATTCCTTCAAGAAAAAAATAGTCAACCAGGAACATCAGTTCCTAGAAGACTATTATCAAAACCTTGGTGGACTCTAAAAAGCTAAGCTGAATCGCACATACGAACGATTCAGCTTTTTAGATTCTACAATTCATTATTTTCAATGTATTCATCAGCATATTTCCATTTAAATCCAGCCGCATGAATACAATTTCCTTTGGCTGCATCACGAATTGATCGAGATGATACTCCTACTACTTCAGACGCTTTTGTCATGCTTTCATAAACTCTAAGAATTTCATTGCTCTGATGATTAGCAATGAAAGCACAGCCAGAGAACATCTTCCCATATTCATCCAGATACACCGTAACAAGATGCTGCCCGATTACTCTAGATTGATGTTCAATTTTAGTATTTTGTTTAGAAAATTTATCTAAGTGTGCTTTTGCCTTAAAGCACAACAATTTTAGCCATTCCTATTTTTGGAATTGGGTCAAATACCTTGCAACCACCTATAAATATACACACACAGATTTGCCAGCTGTTTTAAGACCTTGCTTTGAAGAAACAAATTAAAAATCCTATCGTCTCATCTCTAATCATCGTGTTTCCCGCCACGCTGATATGGTTTCTTTTCTCTCCAAACCGGACCATCCTTTGTATGATAATGTTGCCCATGTGCGGACACCGTATGCACTTCTGGCGAAGATCGCTTATCTGGATAATCTCTATTGAATGATGAGATATTGTAATTATCGCTACCCAGAGAGTCTACATAAGTATCGTCTGAAGAATGGCTAGAATAATCATCAGACGAAAATGATCTTGATCCGCTACCTGATCCATAATACCTATTTGCAATCACTTTAGCTCCACCTATTAAAGCAGACACTGCCACACCCTTTAGTGCATCAACTAATACTGGATTTCTTTTACAAAATCCTTTGATAGTATTAAACGCATGGTGAACTTTATCCCCAAAATTTTTGGATACCTTCGGTGAAACCACCTTAGTTTTACTTTGAGTCTTACTTCCCGAGTGGTGCTCTGCAACCTTCCGACGTGAAGACTTTACGTTCTTTGTAGACGCCACATCCGCTTTAGACGGTTCTTTTAATTCGTCATTTTTATTTTGTTTATCAATAACAGGACTGCACACTGGCTTACTAAGATTAATAGCTTTGCAAGGGATAGGTTTATTCTCTCTAAAATCCACAAACTCTTTAGTTTTCGGATTGTAGTACCAGTTGGTCGGATTTTGCCAACTACCTTTATGAGCTGCCAGATGTTCTTCTCTTGTAAGAAACTGAATATTATCCGGATTACCTTGAAATTCAGGATATTCAACAACACTCTTCATATGCTGTCCTTCATATGCACGTCCATTTTCGTCGTAGGCTTTTCCTTTATCAGGATCAAGGATATCCTTTTGCTGCTCTGGCGACCAGTCCCGTGTTCCTTTTCCATCAGCAACTAATTTTTGCTCTCTTTCCCAAGCAAGTCTTATTGCCTTGTTTCTTTCCTTTACACTCCTTCTTGACATAAGCTTACTCCCCTATACCAAGCAATTCATAAAGGTCATTCAAAAAAGCATAAAAATCATCATAAATCAGCTCGTCATCAATACTTCCTGTTTCATGATCATATATCGAAATTTTCTCGCCCGACTTTTCACATAATACAGGATCGCCTGAAGCTAAAGCACCAATAACAATAAATTTTTCATCAGGCCTGTCATTTTCATCTACATCGATTATTGGCTTATGCATCACACCATACAACTGTACTCCAGCAGGAAGAAATAACTCTCCACCATCAGAATACTGCAGCCATTCTTTATATTTTTCAGGGAATTCAATATCATGGTCTTTCTCGAACCGAGCAATTTGTTCTTCAGTTGCTCCTTCAAGAAAATTCATTTTGCCTTGTTCATTCAGCTTATCAATAATAGCTTTTAATTCTTTTGAAATCATATAATCATCTCCTTAGCAAGATTAAATTGCCTATTGAATATACGGCACAATCACATCATAGAACTTCTTTGTCCAATCAGCGTGGAAGTTAGCCATTTGGATCCAATCAGTCTCATTATCAATGCTAACGTTATTCAGCTGAATAAAAACTTTGGACGATTTAATATCATCGCCACGATTCCAATGGAGCGTCGTGCCCAGTGTGGATTCAATTTCTGCTTTATGTGTATATAAGTTATCGAAGGCAACTTTGTTTTCTTGTTTATTTCCTTTAGCAAATACGACCTCAACCCGCACTGCATAAGAGTTTGCCACACAACATAGATTGAAACCACCTATACCAAAGAAACCATTGATCCAGTTGCCTCTTGACGGATTAACATTAGAGAAGGGTCCATCCTCGCCATGTGCCTTCTGGATAATCGGAAGCGCGAATGTCCAGTATTTTCTCCGTAGCTCGTAACGGCTACCCGGTTCATCCGCATTAACTTCATTTTCATCACGGAGATAAAATACTAAGTCAGCCGGATCTTCATCGTACAATTTAAAGAGTCGACTTAAAACTGATAGCTTGTTTTGAGTGCCAGTGTTTGTCCATACATAGATGCCATCGCCGATCTCAATTGACTTCGTAAACGCATCCTGATTTGTAGTGAAGTGGAGTGCAATGTTCTCCTCCTCCGACATGGCCAGCTTAGTAATAACAGTCTTATCCTCGGCATAAAGGATCTGAATAACCTTTTGGAACATTTCAACCCAGCTCGTTACTGGCTGCTCAGTGTTCTTAAAAGTGAACTTGGCAATCAGACGTCCGGCTAGTTCACCATCATCCTCAAGTGTATATGTATCAAATTGCTTTTCTTTCGGTTTATATTCTGTAACAGGGGCTGCCCAAATTGACAAAGCGCGATCCACGAGATATTCATTACGTTCCTTCAGCTCTGCCAACGTCCACTTATCCTTCTTGGCAATCCAAGTATTCATGCGAATACCACTGTCATCGAAACCATTTTGCATGGTTTTCTTTTCAGTAAAAGAACTATTGCTGTATTTAGAGTTATAGGCTGTAAGTGTAAGATTTGCCATACGATGTAACCATAACTCATGTATCTGCTCATAATCCTCGCCTAGCTCCTTCTGCCATACTGGCGTTAGATGCTGAGGCATAATGTGCTCAATCGAATAAGTGCCATCGTCACAGTGACGGTATACATCCTTATCCTCAGAAGTGCCGAAGTTCTCGAAGCGTTCAAGAATGTAGATCTTATTCTTTCTATTCATCAGATAAACCGGACGCTCCTCAAATGCTGCCTTAAATTCTACATCATCCGGGAAACGGGCACGTTCTTTCTTGGAAAGAAGTGCATATTTGAGTTTCTCGACATAGTTATCCTCGGTACCATCGTATCGTATGATCTCTCGGTGTAGCATGAGAAAAATTTTATTTAAAGCATTTGTCGGTAGATCACACATTGTCCTGCGGAACAGGTAATTCTCAGCCGTCAGGAAAATTTCAGTGACCTGTGCCAATGTCAGTTTATTTTCGTTATAGAGACGCAGCACTTCAAGGAAATACGGCCTTGTTACCGTAGTTTCCAGGCGATTCAGTCGATCAATACAAGCGTCAAGAGCAGAACTGCCAGAATGACCATCTAGGAGAATTTGGTACCGCTTTGCATAGGCCAGCATATCGGCAAGAAGTGGTTCTGTTTCTATTTTTCCAAGTTCCACAAAATCTTTAAAATTGATATAAATCTTCTTCTGCTGCGGGATAGCCTGCTGCTTCACACTCAGGTAATCCCGAATAAAAGCACTCACATCATACTTTGTACAAATCTCGATCTTATTCCAATATTTCTCGTAATAATCCTCCTGTTCCTTAGAAGGTAATCCCATCAATATGAAGTTCCTGATCTTATCACCTTCACTAAGGTCAAGGCCGGTCGAGTTCAGACTCTCAAAAATGAGCTGTGGATTATCATCCATATCCAGCCGGATGTTTATTATCTCTAGAGAGCAGATTGCATCGTAAAGCTGATCGATAGTGATTTCCTGTTTCTGAATGCGATCATAAAAATAATCATAATTCACAGTTAGATTGGAATCTCGGATATGCTCTGTTGGATCAGAAAACAGTTTTCCAAAAGCCATCTGATCATTCTTTACCGGTTTGAGTTTAATACGGGTCTCTTTCGGTTGCCATTTGTCCACGAGGTATTCCTCGAAAATGCGCTGTTTCAAATTAGCGGTCTCCGCCACAATAACACCCTTATCAAGCAAATTATACATAGCAAGAAACAACAGTGAAACTGTCGTAAGGCGCTGTTGGCCATCAATGATTAAAAACTCATCATTGCGCCCATCTGAATTATAGACAGAAACTAGACTCCCAAAAAAGTGACTCTTCCGTTTCCACTTAATGATCTTTACGAGATCGTCATACAGCTGCTTGCAGTTTTCTGTTTTCCAGTCATAGTTTCTTTGATAAACAGGAATGACAAACCGCTTGTCTGCACCTTCCATATATTTAACAAATTTGCATTCTGAACCTTTCATCTGTCTTTTTCCCTCCACATCCACAAAAATTTTCAAAACATTCCGTTTGATATATTAGACTTCGTTCTCAACGCTGGTTCAATCATACTTTGATTACGAGTCCTTTAGTTTAAATTTCCCGGTAATACCATCTTTATCGACACATTTCAGATCTTATATGATTAATCGTACTGTCTTTTCTATTTTACCACACATCATGTCCAATAATTTGGACAAAAGGATATTTTATTCTCATTTTATCCATGAATGAATATTTACCCAAAAAAACATCTAGAGCATGTATAATAAGAACGTATGAAAGGAGATTTATATGAATTATTGTCCAACCTGTGGTACTAAACTCATTACTAAAATTGATGGTATAGATGGTGAAACACCTTATTGTGAAACCTGTCAGAAGTTTGTTTATCCCACCTTTAACAGTGCTATTTCCAGCATTATCTTAAATCCAGCTATGGATCATATTTTACTCATTGAACAATATCAGTCTAAAGCCAATGTCTTAGTTGCTGGTTATGTCATGAAAGGTGAAGAAGATATCATCACCCTACAAAGAGAAATCAAAGAAGAAGTTGATCTTGATATTACTGGTTTCTATTACAATGATGATGCGTATTATAAAAAGACCAATACCCTCTTACATAACTACATCGTCATTGCCTCATCGATGGATTATCATTTAACCAATGAAGTCGATGAAGCGATGTGGTTCCCATTAGATCAGGCCAAAGAAATGATCAAACCACACTCTTTGGCAGAACATTTCTTATTAGAAGGATTAAAGAAGATCCCGCATTTATCAAAAGAAGACTTCAATACCGACTTTGCAAAACGCGCATTCTAAAAGACCAGATTTTTTTATTCTGGTCTTTTCATTTTCTCCATCAAGTCACTTTCTAAATAATATTCATAATCTAACCCTAAGTGATACGTCTCTTCTAATGCTCTTAAAACATGATTTCCCTGATACATCGCTTGATAAATCTGCTTCGTGCGATGATATACCTGTAACTGATCAAGGGTCTTGATCAGATCAGATTCTTTAAACGAATACCCATGCTCTTCTAAATCATACTTTAAGAGTCTTACGATCACCTGAGCGATCAATCGATATATGTCTGACATAGAAAACGTCAAAGAGAAATGATCAAAGATACGCTTTATAGGATGCTTCCCAGCTAATAATGAAGCCTGTTTCTTTACATAATTAATAAACTCCCCATAATGTGGATCTAACATATTCTGAAGCATCAACACATCCTGATCATCAATGCGCACACTTCCAAAGTTATCTTTGAAATGATCATAAGGATCATCATAAAACACCATATTGTAAACCAATAGTTCAAGCACATTTATACTCTTTTGTACATAATGATCACCAATCGATACTAAGAACTGATCAAGCTGTAAACGATCAAAAATAATCCGTAAATAAAGATAACCAATCCTTCTTATGCCTGGATACTCACTCCATTCTACCTTTTGATTCGGATCAATCGTATAAGTGATCGTTTCTTTCTTTTCTTCCGTCATCTTTTTCGCTATTTCTTGTGCATAAGCTAAAGGATCATCCGTCATCTTAAGTAACGCTGAATGTTTCCCTAATATTTTTACCGTTCTGGTTGTAGACTTACCATCTTTATTACGATAGCTTTCCTGAATATAATAAGTGGGATCTTTTGCTTTTTTATTGTAAGTGACCTTCATATTTCTCTCCAATCATTAATATCTTCTCATAATAGTTTTTCCTCTTATATCACCAATGTCTGTTCTTTCCAAAAAGGCCCTTATTGACCTTTTGCCATCTCTTATCTTTATACCATTGATTCTCACTAACAAATATCTTTTCTTGCCATTGCTTTGGGGTTAAACAACTTTCTCATATCTTTACATCACACGTACTCCAGGCTTTCTCATCTCCAAAAGGATTAGCAAAGTGTTTGAACTTCCTATGCATTTTTGAGGTCTTCTTTATTTTTCATCAGATCGATCATCCCAAACATCAAGTTCCTATATGTCCCCGCTTCATTATGTGGATACGTCGTTTGCCCATGAGATGTTGATCCTGATAAGGAAAAAGCCCCGCTTTAACATAAATCAGTGAAATATTGCCAAGCAAAATCAGGATCATGATCTGTTTCTTCATATGATTATGCTTACCTTTTAAGTTTAGCCTGCATTTCCTCAATCGTATAATAACGTTTATTCAAACCTAAATGATAAGTATCCTCTAATGCTTTTAAAACATATGAGTTTTCATAACCAGCCTGATAATATTGGTCATTGATATTGATCACCGACATATCACGTAGTGTCGTTCTCAACTGTGCATTATTAAAGTAGTAACGACCTTTATTTATATCTTCGTATAAGACTGTGATGACACAGCGTTTCGTAATTTCCAGTAAGAGTAGTAAATCCGAGGCACGACGATATTCTTTAAATACTTTGATGATATTGTCTTTTGATTTTGGATAAAGTACGATCATTCGTTTTTGTAAATACATCAGATACTCTTTCCGATGTTCTATGAAACCATATTCAAGTTCACCAAGATCATCAGTCGTGAACTGCGGTCCATGAAGATAATGCCGGCGATAATCATAAATCTCCTGAAGGTTTTGTAAGTCGTCAATAACATCGGTATAGACAAAAAACGCAAATAACTCTGCATTCAATTGATACTTCTTTAGAAATGCTGTCACTTCTAATCTTTTGTAACATTCCCTTAAATAAAGATAGCCAATATTCCCATTACGATCGTGATCCTCAACCAGCTGATCAAAATCAACAGTGACGGAAAATGTCTTATTCATGTACCTCATCTCCTTGTTCATCCGCTCTATCATATCATAAAACGCAAAAAAAGAGATGAGCTTTTACTCAATGTCATTCAGTTAAGCATTTTTTGAGCCAGTTCACTCAATTCTACTTGAGTGGCCTGGCTTTTTTATTTTTAAAATAATGCAAAAA
>OCTW011599578.1_pt1 | contig 10136 bp, 8 predicted proteins | sample 1539671 | NCBI WGS metagenome assembly OCTW01 (sample SAMN02144230, study PRJEB22623) | gut metagenome | biome: sheep rumen | host: Ovis aries | place: New Zealand
GCGTCTTGTTTCCTTTTGATAGATCTCATCTATAACATTGCTCAATACTCTGACAGGTGAGCTTTCTTCGATGTAGATCTCATAATTCATGTAAAGACGCACTTGACAATTTCTCATTTTTGTGGTATAATCCTTTCGGTGATTTAATGGTTTTTTTCAATTATATTATACCACAAAAAGAAGAGCTGGCACTACCTGACCCGTCCCCTGTCAAGTAGACAGCGCAAAAAACAAAAATATTCTATGTTGTGACCAAAAGCAGTCTGTGCAATATGTGCAGGCTGCTATTTGTTAGCAGTAATTGGCATTTCACTTTCGTAGTGAGGAGCGTAGCGACGAACGAAGAAAGTGAAATACCGCGGCGCCCGGTCACGCAGCATACGCCTGGTGAAACTCCATCGGTGTCATGCTGTTCAGTTTGATTTGATACCGACCAGTGTTGTAGTATCTGATGTATTCTTCAATCGCTGCGATCAGACTGGTTTTATCTGTAAACTTACGAAGGTAGTACATCTCGGATTTCAGAACGCCCCACCAGCCTTCCATCGGTCCGTTATCTATGCATCTTCCGACTCGGGACATACTCTGTATCATTCCTGCATCTACAAGTTTTTTGTGAAATGTTTTGTTGGTATACTGAAAACCTCTGTCACTGTGGAAGATCGGGTGGGCATCAGGATTGTGTTCTATCGCTTCGTCAAATGTGGAAAATACAAGATGATTGTTATTGCTGTCACCGATTTTGTAAGCTACGATGCGTCTGTCATAAAGATCCAGAATTGCACTCAGATACAACTTCTTGATGACCGAACCGACATAGTATTTGAACTCCGTCACATCGGTAAGCCACTTCTCATTCGGCTTATCTGCGTGGAAATCTCTGTTCAGAATATTCTCCGCTGTGATCTGCGGTGTTTACGGAATATATGTATTCTTCTTGACACGGGTGACTGATTTCAGATGAAGAATCTGCATTAATCTGTAAATCCGTTTCTTGTTGTAATGCACGTCATGCTCACGGTTGATTACGACTGTCATCTGACGGTACCCTAAGATACCATTGCGTTATCGCCGAGATGTGCTGGTCGCCCGAAACATCGAACATTCCTGCCAGTTGAGTTGTTGAGTATCCTTGCAAGTACAGCTGATATATCTGTCTGACCTGTTCAGCCTTTTCGTTGGGAATAAGTGTGTTTTTCTCGCGGTCGTAGTCGTACCCGAAAGGCACACGACCGCCATCCATCCACAGCCCTGACTTCACACGCTCGTACATACCCATGCGCGTTCTCTCGCGGATATTCTCCCTTTCAAGCTGGGCAAAAACCGAAAGTATGCCTATCATCGCTTTGCCATAGGGCGTTGAAGTATCGAAATTCTCGTTCAGCGAAATGAAAGCACAGCCATTTGGGATAAATACGTCTTCAAGCAGATAAACCGTATCTTTCTGCGAACGTGAAAGTCTGTCAAGTTTATATACTACAACAGCGTCTATCTTTTCGGCCTTGATATCCGCGATAAGCCTTTTAATCTCGGGACGTTCGATATTACTCCCCGACCAGCCACCGTCGATGTAGAATTCATAGTCCTCGATATCTTTCAGCTTACAATACTGCGCCAGTTTTTCTTTCTGCGCATCAACGGAGTAGCCCTCTTCAAACTGCGCGTCTGTCGATACCCTGATGTACAAGGCAGTTTTACGCTTTTTCATTCGATGTCCTTCCTGCGGGAGACTACTTCTCCCAAAAGCCCAGATAGTTCGTGGTTTTTGATTTCAGAATTTCGCCCGAGTATTTCACCGCTTTTGTCATAGGTATTTCTTATTCTTAGCATGATATCACCCCGTGATATTATTGGCTATGCTACGCAGGATAATCACCGCCCACAGAAATTTAACGCTTTGTGACTGTATCATCTATTGACTTACAAAACATCGTGTGATATAATCTTTAATCGGGTAAAAAGTTATATAAGTAAACGGAGGATTTTTATGGAGAAAAAAGAACAAAGGCTGTCAGCCATGTTTTTCTGTGCAATGGTCATGACTATAACAGCCGCGTCTGACGCACTCAGGGGAGTTTTTCTTCCTCAGTTCCGCTCGTCGTTCTCGCTGACCGAACCGCAAGCGGGACGGATAATAATGGTAAGTTATATAGGCAATCTGCTTTTCTTATCCATCGGCGGATATCTTTCCGACAGACTGCCCCGCAAAAGGTTCATCGGCGGAGTTCTTCTGCTATGGTCGTTGGCACTTGCCACCTATGTTTTCACCGAGAACTATTATATCTTACTGGTGGCAATGATATTCTCCATGGGCGGTTCTACCATGCTTTCTACCTCGATAAATCTCTTAACTCCCCTGCTGTTCGCACCGCCTGCACTTTTCGTGAATATCTTCAACTTTCTACAAGGCGTAGGTATATTCACCTCTCAGAACGTAGGCGGAAGATTTGCCGAAAAACTGACCGCATGGCATACCGCAAATGCGATCATTCTCGTCATAGCAATGATTAGCTTTGTACTGCTTATGACGATGAAACTCCCCGAAACCGAAAAGTCAGAAAAGAAAAGCGGCGGATATTCCGATATTCTCAAAAACCCGGCGACCTATCTGCTTATAATGATATGCGGCTGCTACTTCATCGCAGAACACGGACTTATGAACTGGCTGACCTCCTACGGCAGTGAACATCTCGGTTTCACAGTACAGAAAGCGGCAATGTACCTGTCCCTGTTCTATGGCGGACTTACTGTCGCAAGACTTGCACTTGCTCCATTTATTGATAAAGTCGGCGTGTTCAGAATGCTGCTGGTATGTTCTTCCACTGGAGCGATCCTGCACACTCTCGGTGTGGCACTTGGCAGAAACGGACTGCTTTTCTTCGGTGCATCGGGACTCGCATTCTCGGTGATATATCCTCTTCTTGTAATGCTGATAGGACGGTTTTACGACCCTTCTCAAGCAGGCACGGCAACAGGAACGATACTCAGTATTTCCACATTTTTCGATATCGGATTCAATGCGTTTTTCGGTTTGTTGGTTGAAAAAGTCGGCTATGGAAAAGCAATGACAGTTCTGCCGATATGCGCAGTTCTGATGTGTGTAATGCTGTACGTTCTTAAATTCTCAGTTAAAAGAGCTAAAGAAATAAAATAGAAAAATGCGCAGAGCTTACGGGTGTTAGTTAGCTCATGCGCATTTTTCATTTATTCAGGGGTAGGGTAAAGCTTTTGTTGTGTGGTAATGTTGTACTACTTCATAAGTTTGTTGAGCAGGAACTGGCAGAATGAGATAGTATCACCGTTAAGCGAATTATTCAGATACTCGTTCAGCAGTTCAGAATCAGCATTATCTATCTTGCCGTCATGGTTGATATCAGCTCTAGCACGCTGTTCCTCTGTATAGCTGTCATGGATACCGTTTGCCTCATCGGCAATGATACCGCGTAACAAAAGTGTATCTGCAGAATTGTGGGATCCAGAACCGTCTATATCACCAAAGTCAAACTCGGGTGTAGTTTGATAAATTATATCGCTGAAAAGACGATTTTCCAGCTTCGCTACACTCTTTGTCTTAACGCCTTCCATATTTTTGACCATTTCAACGTCTTCCTGATCTGCAGTTCCGTCAAGGTTGATGTCATATTCGGTTTCGAAAATATTAAGTTCTACCGACCGAGATATCTTGCGTATATCACTCTCATCAATAACTCCGTTTGCATTTGCATCTCCGCGCTTAATGAGGATGTATTTAGCCATTATATCAGCGTCTTCATCGTTTACCTGACCGTCAGCATTCACGTCGGCATTATCATCATAACCGCCTTCAGCAATAATAGTCTTTATAGCTTTGTAGTCATTAACAGATAAACGTCCGTCATGATTTGCATCACCGAACTTCGGTAAATAGCCGCCTTCCTCGGGAAGTACATCAAAAGCATCGGAAGATGAGAGACTCCATTTTTTGTATCTTGTTCCATGTGCACCGGTACCCTCTTTTCCTCCATTCATGAAATTAGTGTATATACCCGATTTCGCATCCCATGTAACATCAACATAGTAATACCTGTCATTATTAGGGTCATCATCCTTATCATTCAATCGGAAAATGTTCCATGCATGAGCAACATCTTCTTTTGCTGTGGGGACGCCGTGAACTCTCTCGCAGCTTATTCCGGCAGCATTCATCAATAGCTTATACGCTCTTGCATATCCATCACAAACTGTATATAAGCCGTCTTCTTTATAAAAACCGCCGTCAGCTTTTACATAGTGAAGAAATGCAGAAGCATCACAATGATTTCTTTTATCATCATCATCTTTGCCTTGACTGATAGCATATGAAACAACAGGATCATATTTAACATGACCGCATAACCAGTCGTGAAGTTTTACTGCCTTTGCAAGATCACTGTCATTTTCATCCAATATTGTATTTGCAATATATGCAGCATAATCCTTGGCATATTCATTGCTTATTGTTGTGCAATCAGCAAACTTTTCGTAAAATACTTCTTTAAGTACAGGATTTATTACAGGTTCAGAAGCATTATTTTCATCTTTGGTGTATACAGGTTCACCATTGAATAAAATGTCATTTCTTCTAACTGACCCTAAAATGCCAAAGAATACTCTTGCGTTTTTCTCCAACTGTTCATCTGAAAGTCCGTCAGCTATTTTTATATTTTTTACATAGTCAAAGTTGTTGTTCAAACCAACGATGCATTCTTCTACGGTAGCAGGCATCGTGAACTCAAAATCTGTCTTTGCCTGCGGATATACAAGCAGCTTAGTTGCTTCTTTGTTATAAAGAATACCATCAATAACTTTATAGTTTGCACAAGGTACATCAACAAACGACTTAAAAGATGTACAGGTCAAAAATGTATTGCGGGTATCAAAGTCTTTAGACAGATTATAGGGAAGAGCAACTTCTGTCAAATTTTTACAGCAATAAAATGCGTCCTTGTAAATGCTGAACAAACTGTAAGCGTTATGCATATCTATCCCGCTCATATTATTGTTAGCAAAAGCCTTACTGGATATTTTATATATCTTATAATAGCTTCCGTTAGCGTAAATACCTTCCGGGATAGTGATGCATCCGGTAGTATCCTCACTTCCGACAACAAAAGCTGCATTAGGCATCGCAATACCGTTATTATTTATCTTATCATAAAGCTCGTATGTCAGACCATTCTGTGTAACTGTACCTATCTTAGCGGCAGATGCAGTTATACCTATATTCAGGAAGGATGTTTTTCCGTCTGCTGGGATGGGTGCAGCCACTGCTGCTATTGACATTGCCAGTGCCGCTGCTGCGGCAAATGCTTTTTTATATTTCATAAATTAGCCTCCTTAAAAAACGTGTTTATTTTACTTGATCTTCTGCTGTATCTTTTCAAAGCAATACTGATTGAAATAGTAATTGACCTTTTCGCAGCTGCGTCCGAACAGTGATTTGAGAGCCTCAAGATCCCTGTCATCGTAAGAGCCGTCCATATTCACATCTGCGGAAACTTTCATATAACTTCCTATATCCTGAGGTCTTTCAAGGTAATGCTTTAACGACAAATAGTCATATTCATCGATATTGCCGCTGTTGTTGATATCACCGAGTCTTGCATCGATAAAGAAAGAGAGTATCTCAACATCATTTTCGTTGATAATGCCATCAAAGTTTACATCTGCATTGGCTCTCATATCATCGGTCCAATCATTGCTGTTTTCATATTCGCGAAGTATGAAAAGATCGGCACCTGTAACATAGCTGTCACCATTAATATCTCCGATTGTCCATATAGAGTAGGATTTTTCAGGGATAGATGTTAATTCTATCTCGTTGAAGTTTCCTTCAATTTCCCAATTACAGTATTTTGTTGAATGATCGGGGAAGTCATTATCGACAGAACGCATGAAATTGTCATAGCCATAACCATTAGCGTTATCATCCCATGTTGTATCAACATAATAGCATCTGTCGTTGCTCGGATCATCATCATGCGCATTCAGCATTACTACGTTCCATGCATGACCGGTTATTTCGTTTGCTGTGGCTGAACCGCTTACTCTTTCGCAGCAAACACCTGCGGCATTCAAAAGGAGCTTATATGCTCTTGCATAGCCGTCACAAACCGTATAGTACCCTGCTTTGCTGTAATCCTTGCCGGCATTTTCATAATGAATAAATGCGGATGCATCACAATGGTTCTTTGCTTTGTATTCGGGAATTTCTTTTCTGGCTAAACAAGCCGAAACAACAGGGTCATACTTCACACGTTCGCACAGCCAGTCATGGAGCTTCAAAGCCTTTTCAAGATCTGTATCGCCGTCTTTAATGACAGTCTTGACAACATAGTTTACATAGCACTTGGTATAATGATCAATTCTTTTATCGGTAAATACATTAAAAACATCAGCTACCACACCACGGAAGATCGGATCTACACTGGGTGCTTCAAAATCATTTTCGGGGAAGTGAAATACGCTTACACCATTTATTGAAATATTCATGCTTTCAATATCCTTGACGAATACCTGATATTTTTTCAGAATACTTTCTGCAGTGCTCTCATTGAGTTCTTCCGGAACATTGAGGTTCTGAAGATATTTTGCGCCTTCAAAAGCTTTGAATCCGATAGATACTCCATTTTCAAGAGTGAAAGAGTCACCTGATTTTGCAGGCGGATATCTGAACACCTTAGTCATATCAGCAGTATAAAGCACACCGTCAATTATATTGAAATTTTTACCGTATACAGGCACAAATTCTCTCAAAGACTCACAACCGCCGAAAGCGGTAGATACAAAAGCAGTAAGCTCCAGATTAAAAGGCAGCGCAACAGTTTCCAGATTTTTGCAGTCTCTGAAAGCACGGTTCTCAAACTCTGTAAGACCCGAAGCATACTGCATATCAACTGCTTTTATATTATTATTTCCTTCAAATGCACTGGTCTCGATCTTTTTAACGATATAGTACGTGCCGTTAGCATAGACAGCATCAGGTATCTGAACTGTTCCCGAAACTGCACTGCCGTCCTTGACATGTGCTTCATGACCGTCAAAAAGACTGTAAACGATGTTGTGCTGTGTGACTTCATCAATTGAAGACTGTTCTGTTGAAAAAGAAGCTGCACTAAGCGAAGTTTCAAGCTTGCTTAAAACGAAAGAGGGGGCAGATCTTACAATTTCATCATCGAGCTTATCAGCGTATGCGCTCGCAGGTGCCGCAATAACAGCACTGCCAGATATTATCAGCGCTGAAAGCAATGCACTGATTTTTTTGATACTATTCATTTTTACTTTTCCTTCCAATAATGTTTAGACGTTTCGGTCAACTAGAAGTTAAACCATGTTAATATTTGTATTAATTAAATATTATTTTAATTACTCATTAAATAAGATTAACACTTCGATTTTTGGAGCTGTTGACTCAAAATAAACATTAATTCAAAATATTCCGGTTAATAATATTGGTCGCACGACATTAGTTTATTATACTTATACATAATAAAAATGCAATAGCTTTAACAATAATTTAATATAAAGTCTGCTCATTAAATAAACAAAGCATGGATTAAGTATAATTCAAGTAACAATTCAGACAATAATTTTATTGATTTAGCATAATTACCTCAGAATTAACTTGACGATCTTTCATCTTTGCTTTTTGTATAATTTTAAAATGAATATCCGACACTTTCTGTACAAATTGATATAGATTAAATTCAGTTTATAGTTTTAATTAAAAGTTAATGTATTGTCATTTGAAATATAACTTAAATATCTTTATTAATTACTTTGGCGATTTCAATATAATTCTGCACCACCGAGCTGCTATTCACGTCACATTTCACTACATGAACATAAAAAGGGGCTGCAACAGTCGCTTTTTATGTCTGAGCCATCGGGATCGACTCATTTTATTGATCCGTAAATCAGTATGTTCATTACCGAGTTTGTTTAGCTCTGCTAAAAATATAGATTTGATCTTATTCAACTTTGCCAAAAATATTATGGCCCTATTGACAAATAATACTTTATGTGATATGGTTAGTTGCAGAAGTAGCCAACCAGCCATGTGATGTACCTCTGAATAGCTATTCGCGGAAAATAAAATAACATATGTGTAGAGATCAAAGAAAGGAGAACTGAACGGTATGAGCGTAAATTATCCGCATTTCAACGATATCGAACCGCTGTTTATACAGATAGCCCAGTGGCTTGAAAACAAGATAGTCACAGGTCAGCTGGGCGAGGGCGAGCAGATACCCAGTACCACAGAGCTTTCCCACAGTTTGAAGATCAACCCTGCAACAGTACGTAAAGGTGTCAACATTCTTGTGGAAAAAGGACTGGTATATAAAAAGAGAGGTATGGGTATGTTCGTAGCTGAAAATGCAAATGAAAATGTAAGAGATGACAGACGAGTCAAATTTTATGATGATTTTGTAGCTCCACTGCTGAACGAAGCGGACAGACTGGGACTTACCCGCGAAGATATCATCGGTATGCTGAAAGGAGATGAGAACTGATGAGCAGGATAGAGATAAAGACACTTACAAAAAGATATAATAAAAAGACCGCTCTTGACGGTGTTTCGCTAAGTATCGAAAAGGGTATGATCTACGGGCTTTTAGGTCGAAACGGTTCGGGAAAATCAACACTTGTTGACCTGGTATGCGGACGTATTTTCCCTGATTCGGGTGAGATCACACTTGACGGCGAAACAGTCACCGAGAACGATAAGCTGCTTCGTCACATATATTGCATGAGTGCCGAGGATCTTCTTCCCAAGCACATGAAAGTGAAAGACACCATTAAGGCGCAGAAGTATTTTTATAAGGACACCGATGAAGACTATGCACTGAAACTCTGTGATATTTTTGGCATTGATACGAAAAAACGTCTTTCTCAGCTTTCGACAGGTCAGCGTACTCTCGCTAAGGTGATACTGGCACTATCCAGCGGTGCTGATTTCATCTTCCTTGATGAACCTGTCCTTGGAGTTGATGCCAACTGCCGCGAAAAACTATATAAGCAGATCATCGAACGCTTTGAAAAGACCGAAGCTTCATTCGTTATTTCCACACATATTATCGATGAATGTGCAGGATTGTTCGAGCATTGTTTTGTACTGGAGGACGGAAGACTTATCGCAGATGATGACTGTGAAGATCTTCAGGCGAAGGCTTACCTCATCGAGGGAAAGACCACAGACGTGACTTCATATCTCAAAGATAAAGAATATCTGACCAAAACAATAATAGGTACGCTGTGCTGTGCCTGTGTCACAGGCGAATCCAAGGATGTTCCTGAAGGACTGGAAGTTTCACGCCCTTCTTTGCAGCAGCTTCTGATAGCTATGACAGGAGGTGTACAAAATGCGTGAATTTCTCGGTTACGCCTTTCGCGGTAAAGAGGGACTAAGAAGATATCTTAAATATTTCGGGCTTAGTCTTGGAGTATTGTTCCTGCTACATATCATTCTGCTCATTATGAGTATTATCAGCGTAAATTTCAGGAATGACTGGAAAAATATCTACGAAAGCGCAGGTACTGCTGCGGCAGGTATCATTTTCGGGATAGTTCTGCATGATCTTATAAAGATATCGCTGCACAACGGAACTTCAAGAGCAAGTATTCTTGTTGGAAGCGGTACAGCAGCCCTGACATTCGGCGCACTTACTTCAGTGATTATCGAAGCTGTCTACCTTTTGACCGATGGTATTTTCAGACTTGCAGGAATGAGACTTGACTGCATCATAATGTGCGATGAACGTCATAACTGGGCAGGCGGTGAACAGCTGTCAATGCAGGGTATGAACGATCTCATTGCCCACGATCCGAGGTTTATATTTTTCAGCATCAGCGAGATATTTCTGCTTGTAATGCTTGCCTATACAGCAGTGATGGTATTCTTAGCGGTAAAGCATAGAACAAATCTTTTCGGAGTATTGACGTCATCTGCGTTAACTGCATACTGCTACTTTATGGTCTTTATAGACTACGGTGGTTCGGTAACACTGCGCGGAGAACTTATGTCAGGGCTCAGAGATAAAATGATATATATAGGAGAGATACTTCATCCTGATCCCATGGCACCGGGTCAGTACGGCGGCTGCATCGGAGCGGTCATG
>OCTW011481965.1_pt1 | contig 10135 bp, 9 predicted proteins | sample 1539671 | NCBI WGS metagenome assembly OCTW01 (sample SAMN02144230, study PRJEB22623) | gut metagenome | biome: sheep rumen | host: Ovis aries | place: New Zealand
TCGGCGACCTGCCGCACCGCCTGCTCCAGCTCTGCCGGCACGCCGCCCAGACCGTAGCCGTACAGCAGCAGCGCGTCCATGCCCCGGCAGACGGCGACCTGCTCCGCCGTCAGCAGCGGCGTGACCGTCAGCACCGCGGCGCGCACCGGCTTCGGCTGCACCCATGCCGGGACTCCCGCCTCCGGACAGGCGGTCAGGCGGAGCACGCCGTTTTCGACGATGCCGTCGGGCGGGCAGCCCGTGTTTCCGCCGGAGAACGCGTCAAACGCCAGCGTGTCCGCCTTTGTCACGCGCGTGCCGCGCCAAAGCGCGCCCGCAAAGCAGACCGCCGCCCCGCGGTACGCCGACGCCGCACACACCAGCGCGTCCGCCAGATTGCGCGGCGCGTCCGAGCCCTCCGCCTCCATCGGCAGCTGGGAGCCGGTCAGAATCACCGGCCTGTCAAACTGCCGCAGAACACGGCATAAAAAAGCGGCCGTGTATGCCATGGTATCCGTCCCATGGGTCAACACAAAGCCGTCATACTTCTCACGCTGCTCCCAGACCGCGCGCGCCATCGCAAGGCGCTGCTCCGCCGTGATGTCCGTGGAGTCCGCGCGCATCAGGTCGCACACGTCCACGCGCACGCCCGCAGGAACCGGCACGGCGCCGAGCAGCTGTTCGCCGTCCGTCTGCGGAGTGAGTCCGAATGCGCTGCCGCGGCACGAAATCGTCCCGCCGGTCGACAGCAGCAGAATGTGTTTCATCGCGCGATTCGCCCTCTCTTTTTTCGCATTTTCTGTATACTCTCTGCGATTTTCTCGAATTTTTCAACTATGCGTATATGCACGCACAGCCCTCGTTATTTATAGTATAGCACAACCGCGCCAAAAGCGCAAGAAAAGTTGCGATTTTTTCTGATTTCTTTTTTCATTCCGCATTTTTTCTCAAAAAAAATTTATTTTTTTCAAAAATGTTATTGACAAAAACATCCCCCTGTGCTAAACTATCTATACATCAAAGAACAGCCGCCACATATCAGACATTCTGATGGCTGACTTTGAAATCTGAAAACGAAGAAAGTGGGTGAGTCCGATGGTAAATGAAAAAAGCTGGAACAGCAGGACTCGCAGCAGACTGGTAGGATAACCGATTCGCCAGCCTCCGCGTGTACACTTTCCAATTCGTGGCCACACAGGTTTGCGCACTCCCTTCATCGGAGGCGTTGCAATCCCCGGTGTTCAGGTTTGATCCCGTTGGGTGCCTGACAGCTGCACCGATGGTGGATTCCGAAGACATTCCGGTTTCGTGTTTTTCTCTTGACACATACCGAGGTGGGTCGGACGAATCGTTCCGGTGACTGGTACAGGAGAACCCCCTTCCGGATACCTGAGCGGGCGCTTCGCTTGAACGACAGATTTCCGGGCACCGAGCCATAGCTCACTGGCAAATATGCTGCAAAGCGTGCCTTCGCATCGTCAAAGCAACCGAATTCGTTCCGCACCGCGCGTGAGAAAATCTGTGTGAGAGGAATAGCACAAATCGCCGAACCGTGATCTGATTTTCTCTTTCCGCACTTACTTCAAAGCCGAAGTTTCTTTCCCGAAATGCGCAAGCTTCAGATCCGCTTTTACAGCAGTGTTCGAGGACGATGTTGATATTTCTGCTGCGAGCCTGTTTTCCGCGTAACATCTGAATTTATTGCATAGAGTATATGCTGGCAGCGGCTTCGTTTGACGAAGCCGTTTTTTTGCGCGCAAATCCGTCTTTCCGGTTTTTTCCGCCGTTCCGGTATGCTAAGGGCGGGAAATCTGGTATAATAAAAGCAGATAATCTGTCGGGCCGCGGCGCGCCGATTTCCCGCGCATTGTCCGAAGAGCCTGTCAGCTCCCACTGAAGATTGGAGGCGTGCAGCATGACCGCTGAATGCAAAGATACCATATTAAAGCAACTGATCCTGTCCGAAACCGAGCAGGGCATCCGCATGCCGGACGAACTGATTCGCGCGCTCGACCGGCGCGGCACACACGCAAAGCACAGCGAGATCGTCCGCGTGCTCGCCGAGCTCGTCGATGAGGGCAGCCTGATGCGCGCGCGCAGCAACCGCTACGGCCGGCCGGAGGCATTCGGCTGTCTCGTCGGCACGTTCTGCGCGACCGGGCGCGGCTACTCCTTTGTCCGTCCGGAAGCCGGCGGACAGGATATTTTCATTCCGCCGCACCGCGACAAGGGCGCATGGCACGGCGACCGCGTGCTCATCCGCGTGCGCACGGAGGAGGACACGCCCCGGCGCGGCAGGCAGTCCTCCCGCCGCACGGACAAGCCGAACCGGCAGGAGGGCGAGGTTCTGCGCATTCTCGAGCAGACCCGCGAGAACATCACCGGCTGCATCGTCATGCGCGGCAGGCTGACGATGTTCCGCGACGACAGCGGCCGTCTGCCGGAAATCGTGGTCGGCAAAAAGCACCTCGCCGACGCGCATCCGGGCGACCGCGTCGCGCTCAAGATCCTGTTCCGCGGCAACGAAAAATATCTGCCGCAGGGCATGGTGACGCGCGTGTTCGGCTCCGGTCTGACGCGCGATGCCGCGGCGGAGGCGATTTTGTTTGAACACGGCATTTCCGTCCCCTTCCCCGAAGACGCAATGGAGCAGGCGGGGAACATCCCGCTTTTTGTGCAGGAGCAGGACTGGGCGGGACGGCTCGATCTGCGCAGCAAGATGCTGTTCACCATCGACGGCGACACCGCAAAGGATTTTGACGACGCGGTTTCCCTGGAAACGCTGCCGAACGGACATTACCGCCTCGGCGTGCACATCGCGGATGTCTCGCATTACGTCACGCCCGGCTCCCCGCTCGATCAGGAGGCGTTCCGCCGCGGCACCTCGGTGTATTACGCCGATCAGGTCATTCCCATGCTGCCGCTGTCGCTGTCCAACGGCATCTGCTCGCTCAATCCCGGCGTCAACCGTCTGGCCTTTTCCGCTTTTATCGAGCTGGGAACGGACGGCACGCGCTATTCGGTCGAATTTCACCACTCCGTCATCTGCTCGTTTGCCCGCCTGACCTATGCGCAGGTCAACCGCATTCTCAGCGGTGACTGGCAGGAGCGCAGTCTGCGGCAGGACATCGCCCCCGTTCTCGACGAAATGAACGAGCTGGCAAAGCAGCTGCACGCGCGGCGCATGCAGCGCGGCGCGCTGGAACTGAACATCCCGGAGGCGGTCATTCTGTGCGACCGCAACGGCAACCCGACCGGCGTGGAAAAGCGCGGGCGCGGCGACGGCGAGCGTCTGATTGAAGAATTTATGCTCGTCGCCAACGAGGCGGTTGCGGAGACGCTGTTCCGCCATCAGCTGCCCGCGGTATACCGCACGCACGACAACCCCGACCTCGACAAGCTGCGCGCATTTGCCGCGCAGGCGCGTCTGTTCGGCTACCAGCTGAGCGAAAAGGATCTCACCGACCCGCACCGTCTGCAGCAGGTCATCGACCGGTCGGCCGGCAATCCCGAACAGCAGGCGCTGCCGACCATGCTGCTGCGCTCGCTCTCCCGCGCGCGCTATTCGCCCCTGTGCACCGGGCACTACGGCCTAGCTTCCAAATATTACCTGCACTTCACCTCGCCCATCCGCCGCTATCCCGACCTCATCGTGCACCGCATGCTGACGCACATGCTCGCGGACGGACAGGGCAGCCGTGAGCTGACCGAGCTGTGCGAGCAGGCGGCTTTGCAGTCGACCGAGCGCGAATTTGAGGCGGACAGCGCCGAGCGCGAGATTGAAAAGCTGTATATGGCGGACTATATGTCGCAGTATATCGGCCACAGCTTTGACGGCTATATCTCCAACATCACGAGCTTTGGCGTCTATGTCCAGCTCGACAACATGATCGAGGGCATGGTCCGCGTGGACACCATGCAGAACGACTGGTTTGAATTTGACCCCGACCGCCTGACGCTGTTCGGCAAGCACACCGGCCAGAACTATCACCTCGGCATGCCGGTCAACGTCACGCTCATCAACGCGTCCCCCACCTCCGGTCTGATTGACTTTATCTTCACCCCCGAGGAGGGCTCGGTCGGCTGAGGATACAGCCGCAGTTATTGCAAAGCAAAGGGGATACGGGACGCTTTCGGACCGAAGCCGCATCCGAACGCCGCGCTGCCGCCCCCGAAGATACAGAAATGCCGCTCCTTCCAGCACCGTGTCTGAAAAAGAGCGGCATTTGCCTTGTTTGCTTGGATCCTGTTCGCTCCGGCACAGCCCGTTATTCCATGAGCTCGCTCGCGGGCACAGGTGTGATGTCGTCAAAAATATAGCTGTGCAGCCGTTTGGCCGCCGTGCTGTTGCTGAACAGAATGACCGACATGCCGTTTTCGGTCGTGCCGTATTTCCATTCGTCTTCCAGCGGCAGGCGGATGTGCTCCATCTTCGGAAAGCCGTGTGCGATCGTCGTCAGCCCCATGTACCAGAAATCCCGTTTGCTCATGGACGAGGTGATGTTCGGCAGCAGGCCGTTGAGGAACCGCAGCAGCGAGACCGGATTGCCGGTGGCCTTGGAAAATACCTGGCCGAGCACTTCGGACTGGCGCTCAGTGCGCTTCCAGTCGCCGCCGGTGTTGCCCTTTCGGATGCGCCCGTACGTCATCGCCTGAATGCCGTTGAGCTTCTGCTCGCCCGCGCCTGCAATGCGCTGCGTCGGTATGCCGTTGCCCCAGCAGTATTCGTCAATATACTTGTTCGTCTCCGCCAGCTCATCCTCCGACAGCGTGACCGTGACGCCGCCGACCGCGTCAATAATGGATGCCATCTGCGCAAAATCCACCGTCATATATTCGGTGATGTTCAGGTCGAAATTTTCGTTGAGCGTGCGCATCATCAGCTGCGGGCCGCCGTCACCCTCATAGCCGTATGCGTGGCACAGCTTGGTCTTTCCGTGTCCCGGCACATCGACATAGCTGTCGCGCATCAGGGAAACCAGCTTGACCTTGCCGCGCGCGGGATCGACGCTCATAATCATAATCGCATCGGCGCGCGTGCCCATTTCATCCTTTTTCTCACGGGTATCCACGCCGAACAGCGCCAGTGTCATGATGCCGTCCTCCGTATGGGCGGACAGCCTGCTTTCCTCTGTCGGATCATAGGTGTACTCGCCGAGCAGATGATTGACAAAAAGAACACTCGCCGCGATGACCACCGCAAGCACGCACAGCACGGTGCGCACAATCGGAAAGCGGCGTTTTTTCCGGCTCTTTGTCCTGCTCGGACGCCGGACCTGCCCGGATGCCGGACGGCGGCGCGGCGGCGGATTGCCCTCCGCGTCATATTCCGCATACGGCACGCCGTTGCGGTCCACCGGTCTGCCGTATTCATCCACCGGCTGACCGTACTGATCGTAATATTTTATCTTTCGACTGTTCCTGTTTCTATTGGAATCGCCCACAAACAGACTTCCTTTCCAAAATATATCGTTTCATTTTTTATCATACACGCCTGAACCGCCCGATGCAACCGCATCCGACAGAAATTATAGAAAATTTCACATTTCCGACGCAAAATTGCCCGCTGCACACGTCCGCTATTGTAATTGCGCCGGAAATCACGTATAATATACGCAGCAAACGGTTTGTTATGCAAACCGGCAAGGAGGAAAAACACCATGTCAAATCCGGTTCTCGTTGTGATGGCCGCAGGAATGGGCTCGCGCTACGGCGGTCTCAAGCAGATTGATCCCGTCGGGCCGAACGGTCAGATTATCATGAATTATTCCATCTATGACGCGTGGAAGGCCGGCTTCCGCCGCGTCGTGTTTATCATAAAGGAAGACCTGCTCGATGCCTTTCGGGAGCGCATCGGCAGCGCCGCGGAAAAGCTGATGCAGGTGGATTATGTCTTCCAGAGCGCGGACAAGCTGCCGGAGGGCTGCACCATGCCGGAGGGCCGCGTCAAGCCGCTCGGCACCGGCCATGCCGTCTATTGTGTGCGCGGCGTTGTGCACGAGCCGTTCGCCGTCATCAATGCCGATGACTTTTACGGCGCGGAGGCATTCCGCTGCCTGTACGACTATCTCAAGGACGCGCAGGACGACGATAAATACCGCTACTGCATGGTCGGCTACCGCGTCGAAAACACACTCACGGAAAACGGCACGGTCTCGCGCGGCATCTGTGAGGCGGATGCCGACGGCTATCTGACGGATATCGTCGAGCGCACCGCCATTTCCCGCGGCGCGGACGGCGTCATTTCCGACCCCGAGGCGGGCGAAATCGCCGAAGGCACCCTGGTCTCCATGAACATGTGGGGCTTTACCCCGTCGTTCCTCGACGAGCTGGAGGACGGTCTGAAAACCTTCATGCAGACCGAGCTGCCCAACAATCCGCAGAAGGGCGAATACTATCTCCCGTTTGCCGTCGACCATCTGATCCGCACGGGCCGCGCGACGGCGCGCGTGCTGCAGACCGCCGCACAGTGGTACGGCGTCACCTATCAGGAGGATAAGCCGGTTGTCGTCGACGCGCTGCGCCGCATGACAGAAGCGGGTCTGTATCCCGCGGAGTAAAGGAGCCCAACGATGGATTTTTATGCCCGCGCCGCCGCGTATCTGGATGCGTTTCAGGCGGATATGAAGCGCGATTTTCACCTGATTCCCAACGCGGAATTCGGCGGCCGGCGCTTTCCGCTCTACGGCATTTTTGAGTTCGAGGACAACAGCACACTGATCCTCCGAAACGGCAAATGTGTCCGTTCGTATGAATTCTGCTATTTCGATGCCTGTGAGCAGCTGGACGAGGAGGCGCTGCGCGATTACTGCGCCGTGCTCGACCACATGGCGGCGCACTATGTGCCGTGGCGCGAAAGCTCACACGGCTTCTCCATGCTGAGCATGGTCGTGCTGACGGACGGCGCGCCCGACCGCGCGCTGCAAAAGCTCATCCGCAAATATAAGCACGAGGAAAAGCGCAGACGCGAGGCGGACGGCTACGGCTGGTGCAGCGCACGGCTGTGCATCGTCGATATGTCCGCCGGCACCTGCTATGTCAATTCCCACGGACGCGCACTGGCAAACCGCATCCGCCGGACCACGGAGCGGCTGCGCTGACACGGCGCACGGCTGCGGCAAAAAAACGCAGAGGGCTGCATTTCCTCCCTTGAAAATTTACCCGCCGTGTGCTATGATAAATGCACTGTTCTATTTGACAAGAAAAATCCGGCATCTCACACGCCGCTGTTTTTCACGTTTTCGGAGGTTGATTTTTAACATGATCGTCACTATTCTGTCTGTTTTACAGGTGATTTCCTGCCTGTTTCTGATCGTTACCATTCTGCTGCAGAAGGCGCCGACACAGGGTCTTTCCGGCGCCATTTCCGGCGGACAGGAGACCTTTTTCGGCCAGAACAAGGCGACGGGAATCGAGGCGCTGCTCGCAAACATCACCAAGATTTTTGCGGTTATTTTCGTGCTGGATTCCCTGTTTCTTGTGCTGGTGGGCTGACAACGCGCCGCACAATCAGAAGCTGTATTGCCCGAGAGCGGATGGTATGTTCCATCCGCTTTCTTTCTATCTGCTGTACGGAGGTTTTATGATGAAACTGCTCATGATCGCTTTTTTGGCCGGTTTTCTGCTGTTCGGCGCAATCGGCCTGTATTTCCGCCTGACGCACGACTGGAACCAGCTCGCTGTGGAATCGGACAAGCTGGATGACCAGTCGATTGCCAAGCGCGACGGCCGCGCGATGCAGCTGTTCCGCGACAAGCCGCGGGAGATCGACCTCGCCGCGGCGGAAAAAAAGGCGGCGCACAATTTTCACCGCCAGCTGCTGTTTTCCCTGCTGTCCGCCGCCTGCCTGATTGCCGCCATTGTGTGCGGCGCGGCGCTGCGCTGAAAACCGGCAGACAAACATCCCCACAAAGAAATGGCACACCTCGAGGCAGAACCGGCCTTTGAAGTGCGCCATTTTTTATATTTGCAACTGTTTTTCCGATTGATCCGCAGCCGCTGTCCGAAAACCGCGCCTCCGAACGGCACGAACCCTTACGGCTCAGCCGCGGCAGCCTTCCGCTCTTCCTTTCGCCTGCGGCGCAGTTCGCGGAAAAAGCCGGTGAGCACCTCGGCGCACTCCTCCCGCAGCAGCCCGCGCACCACCTCCGGCTTGTGGTTATATGCCACATCAAACAGATTGATGAGGCTGCCGCACGAGCCCGCTTTCGGGTCATCCGCCCCGTAATACACGGTTCGGATGCGCGCATTGATAATCGCGCCCGCACACATCGGACACGGCTCCAGTGTGACATACAGGTCACAGCGGTGCAGCCGCCAGCCGCCCAGCTTTTTGCACGCCTTTCCAATCGCCTCGATTTCCGCATGGGAAAGTGCGGTGCGTTTGGTCTCCCGCCGATTGCGCCCGCGCCCGACAATTTTTCCGTCGCACACGACGACACAGCCGACGGGCACCTCGCCCTCCTCCGCGGAGCGCTTTGCCAGCCGCAGGGCCGCCTTCATGTACTTTTCCTGTTCTGTCATGCCACTGCCTCCAGTCCCTTTGCCATCATCCACACCGCAAACAGCAGCATCAGCACAATCGGAATGCTCGTCAGCACCGCAGCCGCCGTCTGCTGCGGCGAAAGCGCTGTGCGCCGTCCGAACGAACCGTCCAACAGCTCGCGCAGACAGCCCTCACGCACAAACAGCACCGCGCCCAGCGTGCCCATCGCAATCTGCACGAGCACGACTGCCGCAGAAATGCCCGTGCCGACAGCCTCTCCGCCCAGCCCGTCGCCCGCGTTAATCAGGACATACGTGCTGTTGACCGCAAAATGTCCGCAAATCGACGGCCAGAGCGAGCCGTACCGCTGCCGGATATAGCCCCCGATCAGACCGAAGCCGAACGCCAGCGGCAGAATCTCAATGCTGTAATGCGCGAGCCAGAATGCCGCCGCCGTCAGCACAATCGCGCTGTATGTGCCCATCGACCGCGCTGCCGTATTCAGGAAAAAGCCGCGATAGCACAGCTCCTCCACAATCGGCGGAACGACGGCCACCGAGACAAACTGCACCGCAAGCGCAGCCACGCCCGCCGGCAGCACATACGTGTCCGCCGCTTCGGTCAGACCGAACCCGCCGAGCACCGTGTCAATCGCCCCGCCCAGCAGACCGGCCGCCAGCGCCCAGCCGAGCGTCAGCCCGATTGTCATGAGATACACGCCGCGCCCGGGCCGCCCGCGTCCGATTAAATCGCCGGTCCGCATGCCGGACAGGCGCGCCGCCAGATAAAAGGGCAGCGCAAAAATGATGACATATAACACGAGATCGCGCAGCTCCGCGCACAAGCTGCCGTCCGCAAAATCCGGCAGCAGCAGGTCTGCGAACGGGTACAGCATAAAATTGACCGCGATGCTCGCCAGCTCCACCAGCCCGATGATATCCGCACTGCGGCGCACCTGCCGCATTTGTTGCTTGATGTTGTCGATGCCGTTCACCTTCATTTCCCGCTTTTTTCCATCATACCACACACCGCACGCGCTGTCATGGTTTTTCCATCAGAAAAAGCGACGCCCCGCTGCTGCCCATACGGGAGTGCGGGACGCCGTTCTGTCCATCGCGGACAGCTTGCGGTATATAGGGGGATCTGTCTGTGCGCGGGCGCGTTTCGCCTGCCCGTATTCACGGCGGGCACAGACGGGTGTATTTCTTTTCAGGAAGAGGCAGTCACAAGCCTTTTGCTCCGGGAAACCCATACGGCAGCACAGGCCGCGGCAGGTGCCGGTCTGCCGAGCGGATGCGGGTTCTGTTTGCTCTCATCTCAGCATCCCCTTTCTCCGGCGGCTGTGCGCCCCCTCACAGACGCTCAGTGTCTGTTGCGGACGGCATAGCCGACCTTTTCCTGTCTCAGCTGCTGCTCGCGTGCGCGAACCATCTGATCCATAAAACGGAACATCATCGTTCCCTCCTTTGTCTGAATTGTGCGCCGCTCTGACGCGGCGACTGCAGTTACCTGCGTCCGGTACGTACGGCGGACGAAACTCTTTCCTGCCCGAGCTGCATCATGCGGGCCTTTGTCATTTCATCGAACCACTGAAACATCAGTTCGTCACTCCTTTTATCTGCGTCGGTGCCGTCGCTCAGTGTCTTGCACTGCGGACAGCGGATGTAATCT
>OCTW011611206.1_pt1 | contig 10134 bp, 10 predicted proteins | sample 1539671 | NCBI WGS metagenome assembly OCTW01 (sample SAMN02144230, study PRJEB22623) | gut metagenome | biome: sheep rumen | host: Ovis aries | place: New Zealand
GGTCAGCGAGGTGGGCTTTGGCGGCGAGTGGCTGGAGCGGCATGAAAAGAGCGAATCCGTCGCCCTGGTTCGCTACGCCCACAGCCTGGGCGTCAACATCATCGACTGCTGGATGCCCGATCCTAAATCGCGGGACATCATCGGCGAAGCCATCGCGGACGACCGGGCGGGCTGGTATGTGCAGGGCCACGTGGGCTCCACCTACCAAAACGGCCAGTACACCCGCACCCGGGACGTAGAGCAGTGCAAAATCGCCTTTGAGGACCTGCTGAAAAGGCTCAAAACGGACTATGTCGACCTTGGCATGATCCACTATGTGGACCTGGAAAGCGACTGGGAAAACAACCTGGCCAAGCCCAGCCCCTATCTGGATTACGTGATGGAGCTCAAAGCCCAGGGAAAGATCCGGCACATCGGCCTTTCCACCCATAACCCCGTGATCGCGAAAAAAGCGGCGGAAAGCGGCCTGGTGGAGATGATCCTCTTCAGCGTCAACCCCGCCTTTGACCTGATGCCGCCGACGGACAACCTGGAAAACTACTTTGCCGAATCCTACGCCGAGGGGCTGAACGGCGTCGACCCGGTCCGCGTGGAAATGTACAAAAACTGCGAGCAGCAGGACGTCGGGCTCACCTGCATGAAGCCCTTCGCCGGGGGCCGCCTGTTTTGGGCGGACAGTTCCCCCTTCGGCGTCGCCCTGACGCCGGTGCAGTGCATCCACTACTGCCTGACCAAGCCCGCCGTAGCCTCCGTCCTGTGCGGGTACGATACAAAGGAGCAGGTAGACGCGGCCGTGGCCTACGAAACCGCTGCGGAAAGTGAAAAGGATTACGCCAGCGTTCTGGCGAAAGCCCCTCGCCACACCTTTGCCGGCGGGGAATGTACCTACTGCGGCCACTGCAAGCCCTGCCCCGCGGACATCGACATCGCGATGGTCAATAAGCTCTACGACCTGGCCGTGATGCAGCCAAAGGTGCCCGCTTCCCTGCGGGAGCATTACCTGTCCCTTTCCCACCACGCGGACGAGTGCATCGGCTGCAGGGGCTGCGAAAGCCGCTGCCCCTTCGGCGTCCCCGTCGCGGAGAGGATGGAAAAAACTGCCAAACTGTTCAAATAAAAGAAAACATATCAGAAGCCAAACAGGCCGGCGCTCCGCTTGGGATGCGCCGGCCTGTTTGTTATGCTTTTGCCTTGATTGTTCAGCCGGAGTGTCAAACCCGTCCTTCTTTCGCCCGCTGGATAAACGCCGCCATCACGGGACGGATCGGCGGGGAAATCTGATTCAGGTCGATCTCCTCCGGGGCAAAGAAGCGAAGCTCCTCCATCTCCCCGTCCGCCGCCCGCGGCTCCCCGCGCCAGCTTCGGCAAAGGTAGATGATCTCAAAATTGGACACCTCGTCCCCGTTCGGGTAAATGTAATGGGTCTCCGGCCCGGAGTTCAGGAAGAAAAACTCGAGCTTCTCCGCGGTGAGGCCCATTTCTTCCAGCAGCTCCCTTCGGGCGCAGTCCTCCGCCCTTTCGTCGATCTCCGCGGAGCCGCCGGAATAGCCCCACAGATGGTTGTCCGTCCGTTTGCCCAAAAGGGCCCGGCCCAATTCGTCTACGCAGATCGCGCTCGCCGCGCACTGGATGATCGTTCGGTGGCCGACCAGCTTCCGCATTTCCTGAATATATCCCGTCATGCTTCTTTCCTCACGTATCGATCCGGATGAGTTCCGCCAGTGCCTTATTCCTGTATGCCACGTCATCCCGGGCGGCAAAGCCCTGCTTTTCCCAGAAGGCATTGCCCGCTTCGTTCCTCCGGAATACGAGCAGGGCGACCTTGTTGATCCCCTAGGCTTTGAGGGCTTCCAGGCCGCGCGTCACCAGCTGTTCCCCGATCCCCTGCCTGCGGCAGTCTTCCCGGACAGCCAGGTGATGGATAAAGCTCCGCCGGCCGTCATGGCCAGACAGGATGACGCCGACGATGTCCCCGTCCCGGTCCGCCACAAAACAGGTATCCGGGTTTCTTTGAAGATATTTTCCGATGCCTTCCCTGGAATCGTCCTTGTCATTGAAGCCCATGTTTTTGCAGGACATCCAGAGGGCATAGATCCGGTCATAGTCGTCCATGGTCATGGGTCTGATGTTCATACTGTTTTCCTCCCCGGGATCCGTCTGCACCGTGCGATCATCCCGTTTTTTACGCCTTCACAGCATCATCTCCATATACCTGCGGAAGGTGGTAAAGCCCGCCGCTTCGTAGAACGCCAGGGCGTCCTGATTGAACTCCCACATGTTGAGCTCCAGCCGGTGATAGCCCTTTTCCTTTGCGTATGCTTTGGCGAAATCGATCAAAGCGGAAGCGACGCCCCGGCGGCGGCAGGCTTCATCCACGCAGAATTCGTCAATGTCCAGGAAATCCCTCACATACATAAAAGGGGTTTCGGGCCTTTGGATGTGGTGGAGAATGGCCACCCCGGCAATTTTCCCGTCCAGCTCCGCCACGGCGATGTCCTGCTCCGGGTCGTCCCAGATGACGTGAATATAATCCCTGACTTCCTGGGAAAAGACGGGCTTAAACACCTCCGGCTTGCCAGAGGCGTGCAGGTCGTACACCTGTTTGCGCAGCTCGTTGACGCGGTCCAGTTCCTCTTTTTTCGCCAGTCTCACACAGATCATCCGTTTTCCTCCCTCTGTCCCATCATAAAAACCCGTCTTTGTTCCAGCGCAGCACCGTCCGGTATCCCAGCTTTTGATACCACTGGTCCAGGTGCGTCCAGTGGATCCAGGAAACATCATAGCCTTCCCGGACAAAGATTTCGGTAGCTCTCCGCACCATTTCCAGGCCGATGCCCTTCTTCCGCCAGGCGGGCAGCGTCCCGACGCATCCAGGGCCGCCGATGTGAAGGCCCTGCGCAGCCCCCATGTCCGTCAGCGCGCAGAAGGAAGCGATCCTGCCCCCGTCAAAGGCGCAGAAGGTTCTGCCGCCCCCGTCAAAATACTGCACCCAGTCTTCTTCCACCGTCTGAACCGCTTCCTGCAGGGCCCCGATCGGCCCCTCGTACAGCCCGAAGGAAATCCCTTCGGGGAAGGGCAGGGGCGATGTCCAGGGCAATGGTTCTTTTAAGTCCAGGACCAGCTCGGCAAAGACGGACGAATCCGGAAGGGCCCTGATTTCCTCCCGCTCAAAAAAGCCGGGGAACAGGGCGGAAAAGATCTTTTCAAATGTTCCGCCGCTCCTCAGTCCTTCTTTCAAACGCTCCACTCTCCTTCGTGGTCCCTGAGCCAACGGACGGATTGGCGCAGGGCTTCGACTGTCTTGGTTTCCAGGACGCACCGGGCGTCCCTGTCCTGGGCCAGCCGCAGACGGTCTAACAGATCGATCTCCCCGTCCCCCAGGGCCAGGTGATTCCGAGGCGGATGTTCCGTCCCGTCATGGATGTGGAAATGGATCAGATGCTCCCTGCGCTCCAGGATGTACGGGACGTCTGTTTCTCCAATCGCTTTGGAATGGCCGATGTCCCAGGTCAGGCCGAATACCGGGCTTTCCAGCAGAAAATCGATGGCTTTCCGCTCATAGCCTCGGAAGCCGTCCGTGTTTTCCACGGCGATCATCAGGCCGCTTCCGCCGATCCATTCCTCGCACCTTTTGCGGAATACGGAAAACGATTTCATATAGGGATCAAAGTCCCGGTCATACATCTGCACCTTCCGGTCCGGCAGGGTGATGTGGATGCCGTGGTGCATGTGCATGTTCAGCGTCAGCGGGCGGGGACCCCCGCCGAAGCGGTCCCGGAGGGGCAGGAGCTTTTGGAGTGCGCAGATGGAGCGGCGCACAGTTTCCAGGTACGCCTCCGCCACCAATGGATTAAAATCGGCGATGTTCAGGTTTTCATCCAGATGGATCGTGTAATAGATGCCCGCTTCCTCGGCGGCGCGCAGCAGCCCGTCCGTTTGCTCCAGTTGGTCCAGCTGGTATTCGGGGAAGTTCATGTTGAGCTCGATAAACCGGAGCCCCAGGCTCCTGCACAGGGCGATATTGTCCGCAAGGGTCGGGTTTTCAATCAGCGTCGGCATACCGAACTGCATGGGGCACCTCCTGCGCATGATGGTGAAAAACGGATCAGTCAAACAGGCTCAGCTGTTCGGTCTTCTTGGGAAACTCAGCAAGATACGCAAAACATTCCTGCGGATCAGAAAGGATGCCGTGATCCCGGCAGAAAGTGCGGAACAGGTCCATCAGCGGGCCGGCGTTTGGGCTCGGCAGCTCGTAGGCGTTTCCGTAGCGCTCGATGTACCGACGCTTGAGGCCGGGAAAGTGCCGGTCCAAGGCGGCGTAATAATACTCCCTGTCCCCCTCCCGGAGGGTGAGGCTCATGTCAAAGCAGATGATCCCTTTGACGCCCGCCTGAGCGCAGGCCTCCAGGATGAGGCGGACGTTTTCCTCCGTGTCGTTGATGAACGGGAGGATCGGGGTCAGCCAGACGACGGTGGGGATGCCCTGATCCCGCATTGCTTCCAGTACCTCGACCCGCCTTTTCGTCCGGCAGACGTTCGGCTCGAGGAGCCCGCACAGCGCGTCGTCCCAGGTCGTCAGGGTCATCTGCACGACGCATTTTGCCTGCCGGTGGATGGCCGAAAGCAGATCCATGTCCCGGAGAATCCGGTCCGACTTCGTCTGCACCGCCGCGCCGAAGCCGTATTTCAGGATGATCTCCAGGCATTTCCGGGTCAGGCCCAGCCGCTCCTCGCAGTGCATGTAGGGGTCGGACATGGACCCGGTGCCGATCATGCACTTCTGACGCTTGGAGCGGAGCGCCTTTTCCAATAGCTCCGGCGCGTTTTGCTTGACCTCGATGTCCTCAAAGGGATGGGTAAAATGATAGCAAAGGCTCCGGCTGTCGCAGTAGATGCAGCCGTGGGTACAGCCGCGGTACACGTTCATGCCAACGTGCCCGCCGCTGGATGTCAGGATTCCCTTCGCGTCCACAAAATGCATGTTGAAGCTCCGCTTTCTAAGACGTTTTGATGCACCGGCAGGTCCGTCTTACAGCAGCCGGACCAGCTTGCAGCTCTCGATGCCGGGACTCCAAAAATCGCGGATGGCGAGCCCCCGGATCCGGCTGATGATGCTCATGTTCATGGCGCCGTGGCCGACGATCAGCACGTTCTTTCCCTGGCGCATCAATGGATCCACGACCTCTTTTAAAAACGCCCCGGTCCGGGCGAACAGCTCCTCAAAGCTTTCCGCCCCGCCGACGGAAGCGGTATAGGCTTCCGGCTTCTGAAACAGGGCGCTGAGGGGAAAATCCGGATCGGTAAAATAGTTTTCGATCCCCTCAAAGGCCCCGAAGCTCATTTCCCGGAGCCTGTCGTCCCGGATGATGGGGATGTCCCGCCAGGAAAGGACGATCCTCGCCGTCTCCTCCGCCCGGCTGAGGGGAGAACAGTAGCACAGGTCCAGCGGGGTTTCCCTGTATTCCTCCCTCGCCTTTTCCGCCATGGCGCGCCCCTCGTCGTTCAGCGGAATATCCGTCCTGCCCTGAAGCTTCTGCCGGACGTTCCAGTCGGTCCGCCCGTGCCGCATGATATACAGCATAGTTCCCATCCTTTATCCAAAAGGCCGCGGCAGAAGCATCCCCGCCGCAGCCCTTTCCAACCGCTTTTGCTTTATATTGCTTCGATGATCGACCGCATGTCCCCATCGCGCTCCTCCATTTCCCGCACCAGGGTCATCTGGGTGCGGGTGCGGTCCAGGTTATGCTCCGGGCGGCTGATATGGAAATACCGGTCTCCCTCCAGATAATCCGTCAGGAAGCGGACGCCGCATTCCAGCGTCATCAGCCTGGCCCCGTCCGGCAGGGTGGCCCGCTCCAGGGGGGTGAGGCTTTCGCCGCAGGCGGAAAGAAAGCCCTCGGCAAAGGCCCGGTACAGCGGCAGGGAAAGATGGACCTTAGACAGGTCCTTTTCGTCCTCCGCGGCGGTGGATGCGCCAAAGCGGATGGCGTCGCCAAAGTCGTTGGCGGCCAGGCCCGGCATCACCGTATCCAGGTCAATGACGCACAGAGGGGTCCGGGTTTCCGCGTCCAGCATGACGTTGTTGAGCTTGGTGTCGTTGAGGGTGACCCGGAGAGGCAGCTCTCCCTTCTGCAAAAGCCCTGTCATCATCCCGGCGGTATTTTCCCGCTCCAGATAAAAATCAATTTCCGCCCGGCAGGATTGTACCCGGCCCGCCCGGTCTTCCTCGATGGCCCTTTTCAGCGCCCGATACCGCCCGGGGGTGTCGTGGAACCCGGGGATCACCTCCACCAGCTCTTCCGCCGGGAAATCCGCCAGCTGCCGCTGGAAGGTGCCGAAGGCCACGCCGCTCTGCCGAAAGTCGTCGTCGGTTTCGGCGCTGTCCAGGCAGAGGCTATCGGTGATGTATTCATACATCCGCCAGGTTTCGTCCCCGAGCTTCTGGTAGAGGCTGCCGTCCCGGCAGGGCACCAGCTGCAGGACCCGGCGGGGATCCGGCTCCTTTTTGCGGATGTGCTGGGTGACCCGGATGATGTTGCGCATCAGGCCATCCGTATCCGGAAAAACAAAATGGTTGACCTTCTGCAGGATATACAGATGGGGCCTGCCGGTCACCACCAGCCAGGTCTCGTTGATATGGCCCGATCCAAAGCGGGTCCAGCTGATGGGCAGGCCCTCCAGGTCATAGGCTTTCAATGCTTCCAGCATAAGAATATTATCCTTTCCGGGGCGTCATTCATTCCATTCCCTGCCGCCGTTCCTTTAGGACGCTTCGGCGGAATGGGCGACAGACCTCTCCGTTGATCATGGTGCTTGTTTAGACGATCTTCGCGATGCCCTTGAGCGCCTTATCGACCCGCTCGGTGATTTTCATCAAATAATCAATGCCCTTGGTAGTGATCTGCACGTTTTTCAGCTGATCCTCCAGATGATCATAGCCGGGTTCGCCTTCTCCCTTCTTCAGTCCCCGGATGAACCCGTCTTCCTGCATGGAGATCAGGATGAACCGCCAGTAATGCGCATTGACCTGGAAGGTCTCGCTGTCGCACCGGAGCATATCCGGGTCAGGCAGCCTCCCCATTTTCAGCTGCTTGTATAGATACTTCAGGACCCGGAAAACGATCACAAAATAATCGTCCTTGACCATGGGATCCTCCTTTCTCTGCCGGATGAAACACATTTTTACACGCCACTTGGCTATATAATAACCATTTTCACAGAGGGATGTCAATGGCTTTTTCTCAAATGGATTCATCCCCTCCCGCCGATCCGGCGGAAAGCGGTTCATCCTTCCTTCAGATACTTTTCAAACCATTGATGCATTTCCTGATAATAGCGCTTCAGGAGGACGGGAATCCGGGGCTGGTCGTGCGGGGTTTTGGGGAAGATGACCAGGCGGACCGGCAGGTCCGGGTGGGTGTCCTTGACGGCGGTGAACAGCTGGTGCGCCCCTTCCACCGGGCAGCGCAGGTCGTCCTCTCCGTGCAGGATCAGGAAGGGGCGATCGATGTTTTCCGCGTAGGAAACCGGGGATTTCCGCAGGGCGTCCATCATGAACTCCTCGAAATGGTCAAACCCCGCGCTGCTTCCCTGCATGTCGGAGGAGGCGTAGCCGATCAGGTCGCTGGCGACGCTGCGCTGAGTGATGTAGGCCCGGAACCGCTTGCTATGGGAGGCGATCCAGTTGGTCATATAGCCGCCGTAGCTCCCGCCGGTGACACCCAGGCGTTCCCGGTCGATCCAGGGAAACCGGCGCAGGCACTCATCCACAAATTGAAGGATGTCGGTAAACGCGCAGCCGTCGACCGAACGGGCGTAATTCTGGTGGACGGGCCCGTAGCCGCTGCTGCCCCGGGGGTTGCAGTATAAGACCCCGTACCCGGCCGAGGCCAGGCACTGAAACTCGGCGGTAAAGCCGTAGGTGTAAAAGGGATGCGGCCCCCCGTGGATATAGAGGACGGCTGGATATGTTTCCCCTTCCTTCCGTCCGGCTGGGGGCAGGACGAAGCCGTGCACCCGGCTCTCGCCGTCCAGCGTTTCAAAGAAAAAGTCCTCCGTCTGGGAAAGCTCGCATTCCGCCAAAACCTTTTCCGCCGACTGCACCAGCATCAGGTCCTTTTGGGGCTCCTTCAGGGCTATCAGCAGATAGGCCTCCGGCCGGCCAGACAGGCCATCTGCGATCATCATTTTTCCGTCCTGGATGCGGCTCAGCCCGTGGATGACCCGCTTTCCCGCGCGGAGCGGAACAGCGTGCTCCTCCCCCGCCGCCAGGCGGTACAGGTTTCCCTGGCCCTGCCAGCCGGCGACAAAGTAAATATCCCCGGTCTCCGGGTCCACCTGCACCTTGTCCAGCCCGTTTCCGCAGAAGGCGTTATAGGGAAACTGCACGCACTGGTAGCAGCCTTCGTCCGGCCGGAAGCACTGGACGGCCTCTCCCCCGTCCACAGGAAAACGGAAAAAGTACGCGGGGGGATAACCCAGGGCCGGATCGGCGTCCGGGGCCAGCGCCCCGGCGATGACGGCGCTCCCGTCCGGGGTAAATACCGGGCGGATGGGGTTGGGGTAGGAGACGATCGTGAGGTCCCTGGAGATCTGCCGGAAGGACGGGTTTTCCTCAAAGACGTCCATCACATAGAGGTCAAACCCGATGCTTTCTTCCTTCGGGCGGTTTTGATTGCCCGCCGCGACGATGGTTTTCCCGTCCGGGCTCCAGTTGTGGTGCATCCAGTCGTCCTGCCCAAAGGTGAGCTGGCGGGTGGTATTCTCCCGCATGTCCAGCAGGAAGAGCTGCACGTGGCCGTCCGGCCGGATGAAGCCGGCCCCGTCCACCTTGTAATGGAAGTCCTCGATCACGACGGGCTCGTCGGAGGGCGCTTCCTGCCTTTCTTCCGTCTCCTGGGAGGAGGAAAAGAGGATGTACCGCCCGTCCGGGCTCCAGACAGGGTCCATGGCCGCCCCCCGGATGGAGGAACAGGCGGCGATCCGCCCGCTGTCCAACTCGGCCACACAGACCTGGCGGCCTTTTCCCGGGAGGGAGGAAAGGAAGGATACCCTGGTCCCGTCCGGGGAAAAGCGGGGGCAGGCTTCCCCCCGTCCGCCCGCGGTCAGAACGCTGACCGCGCCGGAGGAAAGGGACCTTACCTTCACCCCGTCCGTCTGATTGGACGCCCAGCACACCAGGCCCCTGCCCGCGTGCCAGTCCCCGCCGTTCAGGCGCTCCAGCTCACAGCAGTCCTCCATCGTGACTTTGCGTTTCATCCGCGGCTTCCTCCTTTCCTTGCAGATAGCGGACAAACCAGCTGACGATTTCCTGAAGGTGGCGTTCCTGCGCCTTCATGTTGCCCGTGCGGGTCAGGGCGTGATTTTCCTTGGGGAACATCACCAGGCGGAGCGGCACCTCGGGATGGCGCTCTTTGAGCGGAATAAACAGCTGCTCCGCCTGTTCAAAGGTGCAGCGGTAATCCTTGTAGCCGTGGAGCAGCAGCAGGGGGACGCGGATCTGGTCCACCCGGCTGACGTTGCTGCCCCGCGCCCGGTCCTGCAAGTATTTGAGCATCGTAAAGTGGGGCGGGATTTCGCCGGCGGACACCCAGCCGACGTCACCGGTGCCGTAGGAAGTGCCCGGGTTCACGAACACCCTCTGCCCCGCCGCGGCGGCGAAAAAGTCCGTCTTGGTGATGAGCTTCACTGTCATGTACCCGCCGTAGCTGCCGCCGGTAACGCCGATGTGGGCCTGGTCCACGACGCCTTTTCGGACGGCGTCCAGGCACATGTCCATCAGGTCATTCATGGGCTCGTCCCGCCAGCAGACGCCGCCTGCGCGGAAGGCCCGGCCAAAGCCGGCGCTGCCCCTGGGGTTGCCGTGAATCACCGCGAAGCCCGCCGCCGCCAGGGCGTGAAACACATGCCAGTAGCCCCGGCCCACCATCGTTTCCGGTCCGCCCTTGATATCCAGGACGGCGGGATAGGTGTTCCCCTCCTGATACCCAGCGGGATAGGTCAGGAAATACTGCAGCTCGGTTTTTCCGTCCCGGGAGAGGACGCGGCGTTCCTCCGTTCGGGGCATCTCATATTCCCGCAGCCAGGCGTGCTCGTCCGTCAGCTGCTTGCCGTTCAGATAGAGGTCGGCGGGGG
>OCTW011353792.1_pt1 | contig 10133 bp, 19 predicted proteins | sample 1539671 | NCBI WGS metagenome assembly OCTW01 (sample SAMN02144230, study PRJEB22623) | gut metagenome | biome: sheep rumen | host: Ovis aries | place: New Zealand
CCTAAACATCCACACCATTTATGATTTTCATTGAATTGAACTACATCATTTACTTTCATCATTATTTTCCTCTTCTAATACTTCAATTTCCTCTTCTAACTTTTTTCTGTTTTCTCTACTCTTTTTATCTAATCTATTCGATTCTTCTACTAATTCTAAAAAAACAACATCATAATGTCTTTGCATTAATTTTGCCGATATTACTAGATAAACAAGATTAATTACTAATCCACCTAATAAGAATCCTGAAAAATATGTACTCTTTTTAAAGATTATTAATACTGCTATATACAATACCCAAAGAACTGCCATTATGTATAATGAAGCTTTATTTACAACATCCCAAAAGCTTGGTTCATAATGTTCCTTTAAATATTTTTCTAATTCTTCAATTGTATTTGTTTCACTTGTCATTATTGCTTTATTATCTTGTGAAAAATAAACATCTTGATCTATATATCTTCTGTATAATTGCCATTCATTCTTTTCTAAATTTGTACTGACACAAAAGTGATATTTATCTTTTGTATATTTTCTTAATTCATCCAATTTTTTTAATTCTTTCTTACATTCCATCAAACTCAATCTCCTTACCTAAATAATTTTTATAATATCTTTCTGCACATTCTTCTTGTAAAGCCAAATCTTCTTCATACCTTTTATTTCTTGATTGCCAATCGTTAAAACATTTTTCACATATGCAACCACCTAGAACCCATACTAATTTGCCGATTCTTCCATTCATAAATATTGGTTCTCCGCATGAATCACAAATTCCTAAACCACCCCAATTATAGATTTCCTGCATTTCAACATCTGCATAGTAATATCCGCATTTGTCTTTTTTTATTTTTTTCATAATTTCATTTAGATAGATTCAATACAGTCTTTGTTAAATACTAATAGGCTATCGCAATCCCATCCATATAAATCCCAATACAACTGATAATCTTTACTTATTAAAACTTCCATAGCATCATATTCTTTTGCTAGTTTTTGAAAATCTAAAAAATGTAATTCGTCAAATTCAAAATCAAATCTTTCTTTTATTTTGATATGAGGTAAATCTTTTAATTTTTTGTGATCATCAATAACCAATATTCTTGTTCCTTGCTTTAAATAAAATTTAAAATAATTATCATCAGAATATTTACTTAAATGGAATTCGTTATTTTCACACCATTTCTTCCAACTATCAGTTGAATCAGATCTACTTGCCCATAAACCTCCATATGGTTTAACAAACAATGCTCTTTCTCGAATAGGTTCAAATAGTTCATCAATAAATTTTTTATGACCATAATGAATATATTCTTGCCTTTTTCCTTTCATTTTTATTACCCTTCTGCTTATTTCTTGTTATTCTTCGTTTAAAAATGTATTTCTTAATTCTTCTTTTCCTTGTCTCCATGTAACTCTGCAAAACTCATGAGCTACCATTAAAATCCTATATTTGTGATATGCCCATTTTTCAAATGTAGTTTTGCCATAATCTGTTAAATCACTATACTTAGCACTATTCAACATTATTTCATTCCATCTATTTGCTAAAATAAAACTCTGTTTTGCTAAATCATAAGCTAATTCAATATCTTCTGTTTCCATTGCATTGAATGACTCTATAAACTCATCATATTGCATAATGTCATCTTTTAGGTTTTCTAACACTTTTCAAACACCTCTATTTATTTTCAGCTTTAATAAATTTTAAATATGCATCAATGCAATTATTTAATCCTCTATCATTTTCAGATGTTATTATTATTTTACTTTTCGGCATTCTTAAAAATATAAATTTGCCAGTTCTAGCCCAAAAAGACATGACTGCTAATAATTTACCATCAACATTTGCTAATAAGTTTATATGGCCTATTTCTTGCTTTTTAACAACGTGTGGAATATGATTTTCTCTAAACTTATTGCAAGCATATTCACATCTTCTTACTGCTTCTTTTTCTTTCTCGCTTAGTTCGTTCACTTTTACTAACCTTCTTTCTTTGCATGCTCTTTATGCTCATGCATAAATTTAAATTCTGAATTGTCTCCCATATTATTCAATAACCATTCTGTAGTATATTCTCTACTTAAATGAGTTTTTATAACTCGGTCATAGTAATAATCATTTTCTGCTCTTTCTCTTAATTCTTCTTTATTTTCATAGTTTCCTTCTATTAGATATAAATCAAAATCTTTTGCTTCTAATTCTCCTAATGTATTTGTATCTGTTGCATAAACCACTTTTTTATTATTAATAAAAACTTTATAACCACAATTTGGAACATCATGAAACAACTTAACTGGCATTATTTTAAGTAATCCATAATCATAAAATAATCCGATTTCATATACATCAATATTTCTTCTATCAACACCGCAATCGATTAATTCTTGCACTAACCATTCACAACATCCAAACCTTATTGTCGGTCTATCTTTTGCCAATCTTCTTATTGTGGTTTTATTAAAATGATCTGAATGAATATGTGTTAAGAGAACTAGTCTCAATTTTTTAAAATATGGTTCTAATTTACGGAAAGAAACACCACAATCTATTAAGATTATATCTGCTATAACTGTGGCATTTCCATCACTTCCAGTATTTATGATTTTATAATTCATTTATATTTACCTGTTGAACTGTTTCAGATGTTATTTGAACGTCTGGAACAACTGGTTCTTCTGGTCTCTTATTATCTACATAATCAGGAGTACCGTCTTCATTTATTACTGCCATATCCTTTTCTACAGCATTTTGCATTTCGATACTCATAATTCCCCACTTGCTAATTAATTGTCTTAACATAGTCTTAAATGCCATTCCGTCAAAATCCTTACTCCAGAAGGTATATGACGTACCTTTACTTAAGTCAGCCCTATACCCCTGTGAATATTTCTTAGCATGTTCAATCATTTTGCTCTTAGACCAATATAAAGTTTTCTTAAAACCATTGGTATATTCAAACATAGCATAATATCCAATTGTTTTTGCTTTTTCTCTTTTTTCCTCATCTTCTATTAGGTTAACTTCTATTTCTTCATCAAGTGGATTGTATTTGATAAGTTCTCCCTCTTTAATATCTAAAACATTAATCTTTTTATAATAACCACTTCTAATGGCTAGCTGTAAGTATCCTTTATAGCCCAATTGAAATTGTGCAACTTTACCTTTTTCTTTGTCTTTAAATGGTACTAAATAATAGTGTCCCAGTTGTGGACTTGGACTTAAATTAAGACTCTCTCCTAGCAAAGCACCAGAATAAATACTATCATTAGTACATTCTGCTAAAGAACTGTTATTATTTACGGCAGATACTATTGCTGTAATAAATCTTTGACCTCTTTCACTACCAATTGTTTTGATTATTCTATTTTGTATTGCTCCTTGATTTATAAAACTGGCAAATGGGATTGCATTAAGTTTTGTTTTTGCTTCTTGTTGAGCTTTAATTAATTCTTGTTTATTAGTCATGGTATACACCTTCTTCCTTTACTAGTGAAATTATTTGAGCATTATATTTTGAACATACTTCTTTGATTTCTTTTAAGCATTCAATATCTTGTACTCTGATAACAAAAGCAGTTTCTATCATTATTGGTTCATTACTTGCTACTGTTATTGTTGGAGCTGATAAAACTTTATCAATTCTATTCAACATAGATTCATCAGTTATTTGTTTTTCTTTCTGCTCTTCTTTTTGTTTTTTCATTTCTTCTAGTTGTTTATGTCTGTCTTGTACTAATGCTATAGAATCTGCACATGCTAATGTCTTTTTAAATTCAACTAATATTTCATCTTTAAAATCTAATGTTTCTATTAAATCCAAATCTTTTCTTACACGATCTATGAATTCTCTAATAGTATCTTGAGTCTTTTTTGTTAAAGCTCCTGTACTAGTTACCAGTCCTAAAACAATTTTTAAATTCATATTTTCAAATTTTAAAAATTCAATATTCTTGCTTATTGCATATTCATTAAAGTAATTTTTGCATTTCTCTTCTATTTCCGATTTTTGTTCATCTTCAATACTATCAATCTTGTCACTAAGAGTTTGTATTGCTGTATCTAACTTAGTTTTAACGAACTCATTGTATTTAGATTCGATAATGTTATATGGTTCTTCTATCTTAGCCTTTATTTCTTTTCTTTTGTTTTCTAATAAAGTCTTTGTATTATTAATCTCTGCTTTCTTTCTTTTTACCTCTTGCTTATTACTTTCGGTGCATTCAATTTCATCAATTCCTTCTAGAGCTTTATCTAAATATGTTCCAATCTTTTCTAAATCTTCATAAATTTTTGGGACTTGCTCTACTACTAATATTTCGTTTATATTTATTTCTTCTGTTTTTTCTTCTTTAACTTCTGCTTCCTCTATGGTTTCTTTTTCTTCTAGTTCTTGATTCATATTTTCCTCCGTTATTTTTTATTTTTTTAAATAAGTTCTTCTTTCAAGCCATTCAATATATCTTTTATTCGTTCATAATCACAATCTTCTAAGGCATCTTTTATCCATTCAATTACTTTTTCATATATCTCTAGGTTAATACACATTTTTTCATAATGATCTGTATCAACTCTAATTTCTTCAGGTTTGTTGAAATCATCATAGATTTTTTCGTTCATACATGCTCCTATCTCTAATTCCTTTTTCGTATTCAATTACTGACTTTTTCGGAATATACTTTTTTAATTCCGTTTTAAAATTTCCAATTATTGTGTCTTTTCCTGCTGATTTCTTTTTTTCTTCTTCTAATTCGGCCAATAAGTTATTTATGCGTGTAACATATCCACCTTTTTGGCTATTCTGTTTTCTATACTTTTTCTTTAATTCTTTTAATTCTTCTTCTACCTTATCTCTTTGTTCCCTGACATTAACAAGTTCAGATTCAGTCATTAAAAGAGTCTTACATTTACTATCAAAATTCTTCTGTAAGCTTTCAATTTGAATTTCTTTGCCTAGTATCTCACTATTCATTTTTGATAGTTTTCTGTGTGCTTCATTTGCTGATTGTTCTGCTCTTTTTATTTGATCTAACAGATCATCATAATATTTTTGAAATAATATTTTCATTAGCATTTCCCTTTCAATTAAATTTTCAACCGCACCCTTTAACTTTTTAATTTGTCAAAAATTTATTATTCTCATTTGTTATTTTTCTTACGCATTGTTTTCTTCCAATAGTTTTATTTCTCTAGCTGTTAACAATTTATCATCGTCATATCCATACTTTTTCATATCAGCTAACAACCAATCAGGAATTATTCCCTCTTCTAAAAAGTGATATGTTTTTTCTATTTCTCGTTGATCGTGAAAATAACCAGCCTTAATCATTCTTTCAACTACTAAACTTCTTTTGTGAGACTTGCACACCTCACATTCATCTAGTATTTCTTTTAAAGATGGCATAAACTTATTTTTTCTAATAATTGTTTTTAAAGCTGTTGAAAGTGTTATTTCATTGTAGTTTGAAAGCTCTTCTTGGTACATATTCAATAACCCTACAAACTTCTCATCAGTTAGTTCTTTAAAGTAATATGGATAGGCTATTTTTAATCTAGCTATAAAGCTAGTAATAATCTTTTTATTTTCCATAATTTCTTCCTTTCATTTTTAAAATTTATTTAAGATGTCATTGAGACTTTTTGGCATTGGAATATACTTGTCTTCAAGTTTTCTAAGTATTTCCATTGTGCATCCATCAAGTTCTTCATATGACACATCTACTCCCTTTTTCTCTTTTATCGCACTTTGAAGTGATTTTATAAGTAAACATCTATCTCTATAACTATTCTCATATACTGATAATCTCATTTCCTTACCACATAGATCACATCTGATTAAATAATCTGTGCTGTTAGTTTTCTTTTCTTCTTTTGTTTTGAGATATTTTGTTAATAATTGTAACTTTGGCTGAGCATCTGGATGTTCATAAATCCATTCACTGAATACTCTCAAAATATCTGCTGTCTCGTACTTACTTAGTACATCTTTCCATTCATTAGTTCCCTCTGTTGTTAATTTAAACATTGGGTAATAAGCTTTTATCTTCTCAATAAACTTATCGAACTCTACTATATTCATCTTTGTGTTCCTCTCTAAACCTAGCCATGACACCCTCAAAACTATCTTCTCTTGGGCCACTAGGCTTAACTATTTTCTTTTTCTTTGCCTCTCGAAACTCTTTTTCTCTATTCTGAGCTTCTTGTACTGTTTTGATATTATTCTTCTCGTAAGAATACAATATCTTGTCTATGTATGCTATTGTGTAAACTCCATTAAGTACAGCAACCTTGACAGCATATCTTGTGAGCTCACTGTCATCCCATTCTCTAATTCTCTCTATTTCTCTGGGACCTAAAGGTCTTCCAAAACTGGATTCAACGTACTGAAATAAATTATTATTTAAATTTTCTTCGTGCACGTTATTATTGTTGTTGTTATATATATTTTTTATATTTTTATATTTTTTTTCTTTTTCTATTGTGGTTACTTGCTGGTTACTTGCTGGTTGATTGCTGGTTAGTTGTTGGTTAGATACTTGGTTAATGAATTGATACCGATTGTAATTATTTATTGATATTATTGTAAATTTAGAGGTTGTTACCCTGGTTATTTCCTTGGTTGAAATTAGGTGTTTTATTGCAGTCCTTACTGCTTGCTCTGACAAACCTAATTCTTTTGCAATGTTTTTTCTACTTGTAACAAAGCTCCCTCTTGGTATATCAATTCCCTCAAATCTACCATCTTCCCAGTTGGCTTTCAGTAGGCAGTGAATGAATACTGCCTTGGTATTTGTATCTTGATACCATTCCCACTTCATTATTCCTCTATGTAAGTTAATAAAGCCTTCATTATTCATTTTGCCTCCCTATGTGTAGATTTTTATTTATTTTTTTGATATAATCAAAGCATGGAAACTATTGATGTGTGGGTTTCCTTTTTTTATGCATTTTTTCATACTATAAAGCCTCAACTATTCCAACTAAGATGTACCCAATAGTTACTACAATAGTAAATAATATTGCTTCCATTATGTCTTGTTTCTTAGTGCTTTTTCTTACATCCTTTCTTAAATGATTTTTGTGGATAATTTCCATCATCTGATAATCAACTATCTCCATTTTCATTCTTATTCTTTCCTTTCTATTCCTAATATTTTCTTTTCAAAGTACTGTGCTGGAATACATCTTTTAATTACAATTGAATCAGGATTGTCTTGTTTAAACTGTGCTTGCAATTTTCTCAGAACATCATATCCAGTAGGAGTACTAACATTTAAAATTTTTGCTATATCTTTTGCTGTATATGTTAATTTCTTCATTAGAACCTCCTCAGTCGTGTTTGCTTATTTTCTTACACTAAGTAATGCTTATCTGCATTCTGTCATATACTTTATTAAAAAAAATATTGACAGGTACATTATAGAAATTTAATAATTTTTCTAAGATTGTAATTTGCATTGGCGATTTACCATTTTCATAATTACTTATAGTATCTTTATTAACATCTATTTTTTTTGATACTTCAATAATAGAATAGTCTTTAGTATTTCTAATATCTGCTAATTCCAATCCTATACATCTAATCATGTTTGATCTCATATTTACCTCCTATCTGCTTCTAGTATATTATGACAGAGTGCAGATGTCAATAGTTTTTTCTGCATTTTGTCATTTTTTTATTGATGTATTTTGTAAATTGATGTATAATTCAGTCAGGAGGGAGGAAATATGGCAACATGCTTTAGTACAAATTTAAAATATTTACGTGAAAAAAAGGGGCTTTCTCAAAATAAACTTGCTGAAATGATAGGTGTAAATCAAACAACTATTGCTAGATGGGAAGATGACAATAGAATCCCAACAATCAGCAATGCAGTTGATATATCTAAAGCTTTAAACATAAGTTTAACAGAGTTGATAACAAGTGATCTAAGATTAGGCACTGAATTAGATGATGCTCTATTAAGAGTAAGTAATGAATTAAATATACCATTTGATATATGTAAAATCATCTTTCTTAATTTAAATATGCCTAATGAAACAGCTCTCAACTATAATAACTTAAAAAATGCAATTATTAATTGGATTACAGACAAATATGCAATATTTACTGGCAAAGATAATGAAATAGTTACTAAATATTCTTCTTTAAGTAAAAATAGTAAAGAAATTGCAGACAACATGATAGATACACTATATAAACAAGAAAATAAAGGAAGTGATAATAAAGATATATAAGAGGTTGCAACTAGTAATATATAAATTCAATATTAGTTAAGAAAGGAGATTATAAAAGATTATGGCTAATGAAACTAAATTTTGTAAATTCTGTGGAGAAAAAATTCCTATGAATGCAGTTGTATGTACTAAATGTGGAAGACAAGTTGAAGAAATAAAAAATAATAATAATGATAAACAGGTTATTATAAATAATAATGTATCAGGTGGTTCAAAGTACACTACTATGTCAAGTGATAAGAGTAAAAAGACTGCACTACTCATGTGTATCTTTGGTGGTTGGTTTGGACTACACCAATATTATGTTGGAAATATAAAGAAAGGATTACTTTATACATTTACTTTTGGAGTATTTTGTATAGGATGGATAATAGATATAATAAAAATCTTACTTGGTAGTTTCAGAGATAATGTTGGAGCTCCATTAAGACATTAAAAAAAGACCTCATACTGCGAATATGAGATCAAAATATATAGAAAAAAACACAAACACGACTTCGGATTTTTTCTATGCTTTAATTTTAGCATATTTTCATCCGAATAGCAATGAAAGGATGATAAAATTATGGACTTAAAACGTTATAAAAAAACAAGATATCAGAACATATATAAATCAATTAAAAAACAGAATTACATAATTGTAATACCTGGTACACACAGTACCATTAGTGCTGATGAAAAAGACAACAAAATCTTTGATATAGAAAAGGCTATTAAAGTAAGAGATAATCAAAAAGTAAGAATAACAAAAAAGAGCCAGTTATCAAACAATGCTACATTTAAAGAAGTATGGAACAAATACTATAAATGGAGTGAAGACAATCTTTCCTATAACACTATTAAAAAAAAGAAAATACTATATAATGCTTTTCTTTATCAGTTTGATGACATGAAATTATCATCAATAAGAAATGAAGAATTTACAAGAATATGGAATAATTTTAAAACAACAAACAAAGAGAAAAATAGAATGTTAGTTGATTTGAGAGCATTCTTTAATTGGTGTGTTGAAAAAGAATACTTGCCATATAATCCAATTTCTAATATCAAGAAATTAAAAGAAGATAAGTCAGAAATGAAATATTGGTTGCCAGAGCATTTAAAGGCTATTCTAGGTGTAATTAATGATGACATAGAAAATGGTACAGATGAGACTAAAAGAACTGCATACATGGTTAAAGTGGTTATTCTACTCGGTTTTAATTTAGGGGACAGGCTTGGAGAAACTAGAGCATTAAGATTTTGTGATGTATCTAAGGAATACAATACTATTACAATAAAGCATTCAATAGATTATGACCCACATTCTAAAACTTTTATTAAAGAGCCTAAAAATGAGCAATCAAAGAGAATAATAGATGTATCTGATAAATTGATAAATGAAATTGAGAAGTATAGAAAATTTTTAACTAACACTTTAAAGCTAGATATAACAGATGATACTATCATACTAACTAATCCATCAACTGGTAAACCATATAGTGATGTTTCTCTAAGGAAGCACTTTAATTATTATATTGAAAAATCTGGAGTACCTAAAATAAGAATGTATGACCTAAGGCACACCTTTGTAACTACAATGATGTCTGAGGGTTGGGAAATGTACGCTATATCAAAAAGAATAGGGCATTCCAACATTCAGACAACAATAAACACCTATGGACATATTACAGAAAAAGTAAGAAAGGAGATGGCGAATACTACTGATAAATACTACTAATTTTATTTTTAAAGTTCATCTCGGAGTACAAAACGTAGTACAAAAAAATAAAACCCTTATTTTATAAGGGTTTAAATGTCAAATATGGTGTCCTAGAGGCGACTCGAACGCCTGACCGATCGCTTAGAAGGCGATTGCTCTATCCAGCTGAGCTACTAAGACATATTTCCAACT
>OCTW011141598.1_pt1 | contig 10132 bp, 18 predicted proteins | sample 1539671 | NCBI WGS metagenome assembly OCTW01 (sample SAMN02144230, study PRJEB22623) | gut metagenome | biome: sheep rumen | host: Ovis aries | place: New Zealand
ATTCAAAATGCCGGAGCGCGCCCACGGAACCTTGTTGATAGTCGCTACACCCTTTTCTTCCATGAACAAACCAATATCATGGGCAAATTTTCCGAGCAACGCCTCTCTTTTCTCCGCTTTCGCATCGTAATCCTTACAAGCCATTTCAGCTGCAATCCCAAGACCAACAATAGCGGCGACGTTTTCAGTTCCAGGTCTAAGCCCTCGCTCCTGCCCGCCGCCGAACATGATCGGACTTACGCTTTCCGGATCTCTCGCATATAAGAACCCTACGCCTTTCGGAGCATGAATCTTATGTCCGCTAACTGACATATAATCAATACAATCTCTTTCAACGTCGATATCGACCTTTCCGTATGCTTGCGACGCATCGGTATGGAATTTCACATTGAGATCTCTACAGCGCTTCCCGATTCTTGGAATGCTAAACTTATATCCAATCTCATTGTTGATATACATACAGGATAAGAAACCGATCTCACTGCTTGCTCGGAGAGCATACAGAATTTCCTCTGACGTAGTTCCATGCGTGAAGATGTTCGGATAATCATACTTCAGATGCTCGGCAACCTTCAGTACAGCTTTGTGTTCAATTTTGGTTGTCAGCGCTGTAAGCCTATGTGGATCTTTTGCCGGATTCAAACCTTTGATACCGGACAGAAACGCCATATTGTTAGCTTCCGTTGCTCCTGAAGTAAAGATGATTTGTTCCGGTTTGGCGTTAATTGTTTTTGCAATTGTGTGTCTGGCGTTCTCAATAGCTTTCCGAGCTTTACGGCCTTCCATATGAACGCTGCTCGGATTGCCATACGCATACTCAAGGAATGGCATCATTCCTTTAAGCACTTCTTTGGAAACCTCGGTTGTTGCGGCATTATCTAAATAAATCATTTAGTATCCTTTCTCTTCTTCTAAGACTCTCACGTTAGTCGTATCTAACTTTTTACGCCAAAAATGTGAGTAATAACAATATCGCGTAGCAAATGCAAAGTACGAAAACTGAAACCCAGCTGATCACCGACAGGCAATTGTCCAACCCACGATAATCTTTCTCGGCATAGATTTCATACAGACGCACAAACCCTCTGGAAATAATAGACGCCAATATAATAGCTACCAGTATGAAACAAAAACAGATCAAAGTCCTCATGTCTCACCTCCTAAATATGGCAGTCAACAATAGTCAGAATCCAATCCGGATCTGCTGTGTCGATAAACCGTTTCTTATAGTTAGACTCCCAGTCATTATATTCGTCATCGCTTTCACTAGAGCAGCCAAACCACCCCATCTCTCCAGGAGCGTGCCACTCACCATCTGGTGTTACAACAGCGTATGTAGAAAACTGTGACATAATCGTTGCGTACTTTTCTTTTGTTTTATACCTGCCTTTTAAATAATGGACATTGTAAAACGACCGAAAATTTTCACCGTCTCGTTGTTCATCTCCATCAATAATTACTTCCCAGAACCTAATTGCGTCGTTATATTTATCTTCATCCCGGGAAAAATCAATTAGTTTAACAGTAAGGCAATCATGAAGTCCTCTATGCCCATCTTTTAACATTCCGCTAAACCTGCCGCCTATCACATACCAATCCCATTTACTCTTTGGATTATAAGTAGAAAGGATATTACCTTCATCATCAAGATTTGGCATACTTCCATACCAGCTATACGCATCGAAACATTCCTGATCTGATTTACCTGCGGCGCCCTCATGATCTTTTCTATACTCATCAATAACTTCCTGTCTCGTCTTCAAAACATACGGCTCGACCTCTATGTTCTCGTTGTATGGAGCGAGAAGATCGTCAATATCCTGATCTTTTCTGCTGAACACAGCAACTGCATAATGACTCATATACAAACCTCACTTTCTTCCAAGCCACCAAACTCCAACAGCGGCGGCTATGATTACAACTGCGGACTCACCGCCGAATGACGGATAGCCTCTGATGACTCTACCTAAGTTACAAAACCCTTCCAACAAAATAAGACCAGCCTCGAAAGTGAAAACCGCTTTCGCCCAGGCTGGCCATTTCGTCCGATGTTTACTTTTTCTAACTTCCTCCATCATGCCTCCTTTTTCTTTCTGGAAACCTTCCTCGGTTTCTTCTTTTCTGGTTTTATCTCATTAATGTCATTAAGAGTAAGAACATTTTTCCATTCGGAAACCTGTTTCTTAATGGCGGCGATATCTTTCTTTAACGCCGATAACGACGTTGCCTTTGAAGCCAGAACCTTTCTATCAATGTAATCATCGAGCAAATCCTCGATGCGTCGGTAATAACCAGTTACGTTCTCCATCCGTTCTTTTCCTGTATGCGATACCCGCTTCGCGGAAACCCATACGTTGTATTGATCGGATTCTAATATATATGTATCGTCAAGTTTAATGCGCATCTTTATCCTCCCAATGTGAATAATTCAAATAAAAAAAAAGAGCACCACAAAAGCAGCGCTCTTACGATATACCGCAACCTATAAGGATAATGAGTATAATGCAACTGATATAGCTTGAATCAACCTGCAAGCTGTTGATTCAACTAGAGCAGTTTCATTATATGTGATTATCCATTGAAGACTCTGATCTATTGGAAGATCAGACAACTACCATTGCTCAACTCTGATTTTCAATACAGAGCCGCTCCGAATTAAATTTCATTCCAGAACTTTGTTCTTGCGGTGAATTATTCTTTAGTTTACGAATTACAGTTCAAAAGCTTTCTTCCAAGATTCATAATCTCTGATAGCCAATCTTAAATACCTTTGTGCCTCTTCTCTCTTTTTTGATGTTCCTTCTCCGGGTTTTAGAGGATGAACTGACACACCTGTTTCATTAAGAACATACCTTGTAAAGTCAGGCTTTAAACCTTTTTTCTCTGCGATATATGCCCTATAAAACATACCAGACATGTAGATATTCTTATATCTAAAGACTTTAGACTCATCCTTTTTCATCTTTTTTGTTATACTAGCAGACACTGTATTAAATGTAATGTGTCCCTCGTTGTTTTTTGTTGCATTTTCAATTCCTCTAAATAGATATTGACTAAGAAATCTTTGTTTATATGGTGTATGTGTATACAAAGGATGTATGTACTTAAACGCAGAAAGCGATTGTATATTTAAAAAATCTTTTCGAGCCTCTTCTTCTAATTTATAAGACTGGTGATTTATTGTTAATAAGTTATTATTTTTGTCATAATTTTCCACCCTAGATCTTAATATAGCGTCTCTTTTTGAATACGGGATTCCTGCGTATGCGCACCATAAAAAAGCGCGATAAAGACTATCAGCAGTTTCTTCTTCTGGAAGAAAAAATACTGAGTTCATCGACGTGTATAACTCATTTGGAGATTGAAACATAAACCTTCTCATTGATTCCGAAAGATCTACCTCGAACCCCGCAATAAGATCTTCGTTTACAGTCATCCCAACACTCTTGCAATACAAACAATAATTCTTAATGCCGCTAAGCACATTGTCAATGTTTACAGACCTTACACCACAATACCTCTCAATTGGTTTTATAATGTCAGATATGTCCATTTGACATAAATCTACATTTTTCTGTACCTCTATTTCCTCGACACTCTTAAACAAAGCGGACATAGTTCCGTTTGGACCTCTCTCCTTAAGGAACTTGTTTTTAAACTCTTCGTTATACATACCCGTTTACCTCCAACGTTATGTTTCATTTTCTTAATTATAACATACCTGATGTGTTAGAAGCAAACGTAAAGTCGTAAACTACTTGCAATCCTTATACCACTCTCTTTTATTCCATTTTTTAATCGCCTCTTCTTCCGTGAAGCAGGGGTACGTTCTAATTCCACATTCTTCGCAAACAATCATCTTTGTGATATTTGTATATCCGGCTTCAATTATAGCAGTCCCATTACAGCAAGGACAATTTTCTATCTTATTTTTCATCTTTATACCTTTCTAAGAAAAGCGGCTTTGTTTTTAACAAAGCCGCTTCAAAATTCATTATTCATAACTCATTATTCATTTATTAACATTATAACTTCACAGCCACAGAACGGGCAGTTTAATAAATCAGGTTTCAAATTGCATTCTCCCTTTTGTCTGAAGATAAGCGTTGTTCAAACCCCTATCCTCATCATACTTCAACTTACGCATCGAACGGAAACGATCTACCGATTCCAGATAACGCTCACACTCAGTATGGCAATTGACCGGCGAGATCCGCCGGTCTTTACATCCCTTACATGGAGATTTTACCACGTCATTCGAACAAAATCCATAATCGAAAGTCATTTCAGAACCTCACTTCCGTTAAATAGCCACCGCCTCATTGATGGACAGCACCTTGGAAATCAGGGCTCCTGCCGCAGATTCCAGCGTCTCATGACCAGAGAACACCTCGCCAGTCTTAACATCAATGTACGTCTTAGCGGCTTTCATCCGCATACCCTCTTTCTGGTCGATCGGATCACCCATGAAGGTTGCACCGTTTTCATCCATCATCAGACCCAGCTTTGCGGCACTGATGTACAGTCTGTCGTAACCTCCCTTCTGCCATCTCTTAAATCCAGCGTTAACCAGAGCTTCAATTGCATCCATCTTCATACCTACCTCTCTCTTGGTCTTCATATCGATGACCTTCGCCTTATCCTTAGTTGCTCTATTCGCGGCTTTCGCCGTTGTAGACTTCTTGGTAGCTGTCGCCTTCTTAGCGGTAGCTTTCTTTGTGGCTGTCTTCTTAGCTGTCGTCTTAGCAGCAGTCTTCTTAGTGGTAGCAGCCTTTGTTGTCTTTGTAGTCTTAGTAGTCATGTTAATCTCCTTTTCTTTTCCAGTGTTTTCAAAATCAAATGTAAACTCTAATTGGTAATTTTTCCCATCCTGTTTCATGCGTCATTCCACACCTTGATGAGAACGATCTGAATTAAGTAAGCGATAAGTGTCAGAATAGCGACCATCTCCTTCCGTCATTCTACGTGCTGGGGAGGGCTTCCCCAGCGTCCATCTCTTTACTCTTCGTAGTTCCTGTTGCAAAACCCCAGCCATGCACTCATTAACCAGTAGTTAATTTCGTGCCTTATTCAATTTTGTTTACACGACTTTCAGCTCAGGTATCTCTGGTACACTTAACCAGTGAGTGATGATCCGATTATCGTTCACCTTCCAACCATCGTCGTACTCTATCATCTCCTGTCCTTTCACAAGAGATCCCTTGTATCCCATGATGAATACAGCGTAGTACCTACCGCTGACTTCCGGCGGATTCGTAGAAGCGTCTACCCACTCAACCTTTCCTCTCATTGGAATCACATTTGACTTCGAATCCTGAGCCGGTGGAAGTAGAGTCATCTGACGTTGTGTGTCATCCGATTCTTTGCGATCTTCTCTCATCTTTCTCCACTCTAAGAACGTCGGGGCGTCCGAAGATTGGACGTCAAACCCTTTGTTTTCTAACGAGCGCGGGATCCGTTCTCTGTATCCCTTCTTCTTGACGTAATTCCCAAGCGTAGACCTCCCCTTGCCGTTCAGCATCGATATTCCAACTATCGTGCAGTGGTGCCTGGTAATCATCTCTGTCAGGTAATCTACTTGTTCGTCGACGCTTGAAGACCGGAATGCGTCCCAGTCTTCCGAATGCCTCACAGATTTAACTCTGTCGTAGGTTATTTCTCTAATTGGTCTACAAAACTCAGCGAAACGGATTTCTTCTTCTTTTGTCATTGGCACCACCCTGTTGAACTTGTAATCATAATTCTGCTCTTTACAATACTGCGACAACGTAGGACAAGCTACGCCGAACATACTGGATATAGCCGTACACGTTGCGCCGAACTCGTTCCGTAGGAATCCGATGTAATCATTCTGTTCTTCCCACGGCATCCTCTTGAACTCACTCCACACAATCGGTCTGTAGGTGAAGCCTTCTAAGTTTTCATACATGTCAAACTCCTTATATTCACCCCGGATTCCAAACTAAAACCAATTCCGCAACAGGCATTTGTCGGACTTTTTCCATCTGTTACGACTTCTCCATTGGATACCAAACTTAAGCACCATCAGACCCATTGAAATTTAAAGCCGCATCGACCCTGATGAGTATCGGTTTTCGACAAAATCAGCTTGAACATCCTAAATTTTTCCAGTAACTTATCCACAACGTTATCCACAGATTTATCCACAGATTAGTTATACCTAACTCAAACATTCACGAACGGTAATTCCATCTCTCAAATACAGATCACGTTCGATTCCAAGACCTAACGGACCGACGACACTTTCTAACTCAGACAACCGGAGATAACCCCACTCCCATTCGAAGATGTGACAGTAACCGAAGAGCATCCAGTCGCCATCTTCTTCCTTTTCTCCTTCAGTAATGAGCCACGTTCCGCTTCCACACGGATTGAAATACTTCACAATGACTTTCGCATCAAGACCTTCGCCGTCATGTGAGTACAACGGATTCTCCAGAAGCTTCGCTTCAATTTCTTTAGTCATCAGTTTCATACTCATCCTCCTCTGCAAACGCAAACGGGATCTTAAACAGATCCGTGTAATCTTCATTGTATTCTTCACCGAATACCATCACCTCGAAAATGTTATCATTCCATTTTACTTCTGTATCTTTTACGCTTTTCGTAACATGTTCGTATTCGTTTCGAACGATAACCAGATCCTGTATCCACTGATCATTCTCATCTATGATTCCAATAAACATCTCTCGTTCATATGGCTGAACATTCTGCTCGGCGACCAATCGCAAACCATTTCCGATTTTAATTTCCATTCTATTCAACAGAATTCCTCCTCTCGTTTGGCTCAAACAGTACACAGATCGTATTGTCCGGCATCTTTTTGGCTTTAATCGAGGAATCGAATTGATCGAGGATTTTTATTTCCTGGTTCCACCACGCTTTTTCAATAATCTCTTCCGCTTCTTTCGCGCTGTTCGCTTTAACGAATAACTCGTTGCCATACGTTTCTGTAACCGTAACCTTATATAATCCCATGTCATAAACTCCTTTTATTTATGGTATGTACCTCCGCCAATCTATCTTGGAAAAACTCGACGGACATTTTATCGGGAAACCCAATGTGAAAATCTCGGTAAAATCCGGCTCATCTGTGCACTGGATATGTCCGAATGAATTCTCGTAGAATGTATTCTCCTCATCAATTTCGGAACCTTCTGAGATTAGTTTGTTAATACGTTTCTCCCACAACCAATGAAGAAAAGCTTCTGCCTTGTCCCTACTATTAAATCTGTAGAGATCCGAATAGGTACCGACTTGGTGTATTACATAAAACAATTTGCTCATAGAATCACCCTTTCAAAATCGAAATGAAATCCTGTTCGTCTGGCTCTGTTATCTGGCAAATAGGATCAAAATCCTCTGGACTCCAAACCCAAGTAGGAGCTTCCTTAATAGTGCAGCGGAACCCAACTTCCTTATCTCTTAAGACTTTATCTATCGTCACTTCCATACCGATATACCTAGCCATACACCCATCGGGATCCCATATAATCGGACCTCTTTCTCCCACGACCCGCACCTTCATACCAGGACGAAGTTCTTCAATTCTCATTTATACGCCACCAAACCCTTCTCTGGCTCGTACCAGTAAACGTTGTCCGACACCCGATCCGGCGGATCAACTTCTGCCATATTTATAAGCGAAACCATATTAAACAACTCAGCCAAATCTTTACTAACATCCATCTCTTCTGGAATGATTAACGCTTCGTGAACACTGGACGGCAAAATCTTATAATCACCGAATTTCTCTTTTAAAGCCCTTAACGTCCCAGGGTAAAACAGAGCCGAAAATCCATTCACCATAGACTTTGTTGAAACGATATAGAAAAAATCGGAACGATGCTTCCACAAATCATCAATCCCGAACTCATCAAGAACGTCGACAACAGACTTAATCCTTATCGGATCAAGAACCGGAGAATTCTGAAGAGCGACTTCGTAAAGCTCGTCAGCGTTGACACCCCATCTATTCGCGATATCATCGTTGATCGTCATACTGATCTGCTGGCTCCCACTTCCGTCGACAACTACATAGAAGATGATATAGAAGTCACATACCTTCTTAAATGGAACTCTTTTAAGGTTCCGGTAATTCTTATTTACTACCCGAAATCTGATCTTCGATTTCGCCATGCTGTAATCGTTTGCGATATTAATAATGCTATCCATATGACCACTCCTTATATACGGTTCAAAATTGAAATAAAATCCTGTTCGTCAACATCTTGTATCGATGAGACCGGTTCGAAATCATTTATAGACCACGCGAAATTTTCAATGCTACTTGCCGCAATTCGCGTGGCACTCCAATCAGGACGAGTGATGTAAACAATATCTCCTGCGATTGCCACAATCCGTACTCGTTTACCGATACAATCTCTCATATCCGGAATCTCAGGGCCGTATCTCGCACTTACACATCGCACAATACGGCCTACGTCTTTTTCTGTTATTCTCATATCACGCCGCCTTTACCACATAACCCATAACCCGATGGGCGTTCGACCCGTATATATGCTGAATCAGTTTTGAGGCCAGATCCTCGGCGGACATTCTGGATGGAGAATCATTCGTTATCATCTTTCCGAAGAATGTTCCACGACCGTTGTTCCCCATATTAAAAGAGCGATAGGAGACATAGTACATATCACTAATCTTCCTACCGCCGAGATCGAACTCACCATTATAAAACTTGATTTCTAACACCTGCTTGCGTTCCGGTAAAACCAGAAACAGATTACCCTTTAATTCTTTTTCCATTAGATATCCTCCCTATCAATCCCTCATCCAAATCTTATCGAACTCATCTGCAACATAACGGTTGTCATCACTTGCAATCAGGACTTCGTACTCATCCTTATTCTCACCAGATTCGGCAATCTCTTTGAGATACTTGGAAACCTCTTCCGGATAGGAGAAATACATGAACGTGTTTTTACTGTAATTCATAACAAAGAAATACATATCAATTACCTCCTTCTTTGTAGATGACTATGACATATCCATTTTCATGTGGATCCGGGGCAATGTCGACAATCAATCCGTCATGTTCCTGAATGAAATCGTTCAGACTTTTAAGAGTAATAACTTTTACTCGGATACCATGGATCCCTAATAAGTTCGTCCTCATGTCATTCCTCCTTTTTTTTGTTTGTAATACCTACACAAAATCTAACTAATCGGTCTTCTTATTTACCAGGTTTTACGCCAGATCACGAGCGAAGAGTTCCGGCCTTAACAGCACGGTTGGTGCCAAGGTAGCAGTGTTTCCAACGTGTTTAGCGTGCGCCGGACAAACTTAGGGCAGTTGTGGCCCAGTTTTAAGTCTTTATTTGCGGGCTTTAGCTCGGATACGCGTGCCTCCTTCATCTGGCGATGTGAAACTTTGTTTTTCAAACAAAGTAAACCTTTTCAGGTTTCATCTATAGGTATTAAATTTCAGTTCGGATCCTCAGATCCGCATCGTTTTCATCATTCGGCGTATATTCACGCCATACTTTTCGTTATTCTTCTTAATCAAATCCTCGAAGTATTCCTTTTCGACGGATGTGTAGTAACTCGTAATCCCTTTGAGATAATTCACTGCATCCGGCTCCCACGGGTTCCCGTTCTTCATATCCATAATGAAGTTGTGAAGAAGAGCTCTGTACCGTTTCTTATTCTTATGTCCAACCGTAATCTGATTATCTTTATTAAGCATCAGACCAAGATTCCAATTGGAACCAGAACTCGAACCGTATCTCGTTTTCTTATCTTTGATAACAAACGGAGCGTCGAACCGGCTACAAACATCATTGATCGTATCTACAACATTCTGGAAACGGAAATCATACTTGCAAGAGATAAGAATGTCGTCGGCATATCTCGTATACACAAAGTATTTATTCTGAATCTGACGTTCGCGGCACATCTTCGAAAGCATGTGATCAATCGGAATCATCATAATGTTTGTTAACGTCGGACTGATTGGTGTCCCCTGTGGAAGCCCGCCATTCAAGAAGCATAAGTCTAAAGCCTTTTTTAAAGCCGCGCTCCCGCCATAGTATTTAACGATTTCGCTGAACGGGAAAACCTTGGTTAAACTGCTATATAAGAACTCCGGCGT
>OCTW011340959.1_pt1 | contig 10130 bp, 14 predicted proteins | sample 1539671 | NCBI WGS metagenome assembly OCTW01 (sample SAMN02144230, study PRJEB22623) | gut metagenome | biome: sheep rumen | host: Ovis aries | place: New Zealand
TATATTATTTTAATATTTTTTATATAATTTTATATATTATTAATTTAATTAATTAATTCCAAAGCTTGATTACTATTTTTAATACCATCAAAATTATAGTAATTTAAAGGTATTTCACCCAGAATAATATTTTCTAAAATTAAGACTTGATTTGTTATATTTTCAGATAAAGTTGAAAAAGGAGTCAAAATATTAACTGTTGAAGTTATATCCATATATACTCTATGTATCGTTTGGTTAACTCCTTGTGCTATAAATTCACTTCTTAAATTAGTTTCAACATTTCCTACTGAATTTAGCTTTATATTTATTTTAGGTCCAAATCCAGAAAACAATTTAATTCCAGTTAAACTACCTACAGCAATACTTATATTTTTTTCATTATCATTTCTTAAAGAGTTTTGAATATTTAATGCAATATCCGAAGTTATTTGATTTATTTTTAATACATTAGCACTTATCATTTGTATCTTTCCATTTGCATCTTTTTCAATATTAAAAAAATTATCATAATTATATTTTCCCATTATTTTTGATGTTTCTTCATTTGTAACTTCTGTACTAATTGATTTAGCTGCATCTTTTGCTAAAGATTCAAAAATAGGTGTTACTGCTCTCAATATAGTATTAAAAAATAACAGTAAAACTATAACAATAATAATAATTGAAATAATTTTTTTATGTTTTCTTATGTTAAAGCTATGAATTTTATTGAATTTTCTATTATTTCTAAAATTTGTATTTCTATTATTTCTTAGAATATTTAATCTTAATCTTTTTCTTGAATATATCCTGTAAATCGGTTTATTAAATTCTTGCATAAATTACACTATTTCAGAATTACTATAACTAAACTTAGGAATATATAGTTTTTGACCAGGATATATTTTATTTTCATCTTCTAAACCATTTGTAATTTTTATATCTTCTATCGTACTTTTAAATTTTTTTGCTATTTTCCAAAGTGTATCTCCTGGCATTACAATATATAAAATCAAGCTATCATAATCATCTATTGATTCTCTATTTTCATTAATTTCAACATCATCTATTACATCAAAACTAATATTTTGCGTTATATTTGATACACATTCTATATCAATATTACAATCTATTTCTCCTACATTTGTTACATTAAATTTTTTATCTAATATATAACATAAAGAATTAGATTTGATATTTTTTGAATCTGTAGGATTGTCTATTGATATTTCAAAAGGAATCTTTGATACATTACTATAAATATTTTGCTCTCCTTTTTCAAAAATAAAGTTTAGTATAAGCTCTCCTTCATAATTAATTTTAGAATTACTTATTTTTTCATTTATAATTTCAGGTGAAACTTCTACATCTAGTAAATTTCCATCTGCTAAATCTGGAATATTAATTTTATCTGTAATAGTAAAATCTTTCATTTTGCTTATTTTTTGATTTGATGTTATTATTTTCTTTTGTGAAAAACTTAAATTTTTTACTGGACTATATAAATCCAAAATCATTGATATTTCTTTTTTCTCATATGCAATACAACTTGATTCAATTTCTACTTCAACATATATAGAATGTTCTTCAGGTGAATTATTTCTAATTAATATATTTTTTAGTTCATTTTTAGTTTCACAAACATTATCTTCTTTTATATTTTGAATATCTATAAATCCTACCGAAGGTATTTTTCCTTTTACACTACCTACTCTTCCATCTTTTGTAAGATATATAATTTTTAACTCTACATCACACTTTGACAAGACTTTATTATAGCTTATTTTTACATCATTATTGATTAAACTAATATCTAATTTTAATATATCCATTATTTCATCATTTGAATCTATATTTAGCGTATCTTTAACATATACTCTTGTAGCATTACTTCCAATTAAAGAATTAATTTCTATATTTTTTTCAAGTGTTTGTACATCTGAAATATTATTTATTTTATTAACAAATTCTATTTCTTCATCTAAATATAATTTTAGATTTATTTCTAATCCAGCCTTTACATTTATTTTTCTTCCATTTAAAACTTTACACTCTAAGTCCTTAATATTTATATCCAAATATGCCTTCATTCCTTCTTTAGCTTCATCTAATTGTATTGACTTAGAAAAATTAATTATTGCGTTTAATCCTCTTAAATGTTCATTATTACTATCTGGTAAATACATTATATATGTGTCAATTGTACCATCTAACTTAACTCTACCATCTAGTACTTCTTTCTTTAAAATGCATACATTTCCTGATACATTTATTGATTTTAAAATATCTGGTTTTGAATCTGGTACAATCATATCTTCCTCAATAAATACTAATTCTCTTTTCTCACAAATTAATTTATTTATGCAAGCACTTTCCTTTTTTACCTCAACTTCCATTATTGTTCCTCTCTTTCCTTTTAGTTTTGTACAATTATATTTTAATATTTATTTTTTATGACAAAAAATTGGACATTATTTTTTTCTTTATATTTTTTCTTTTACTGTTATGTATAACTTTAATAAAATTTGTTAAAAATATAAATATATTAATAAAGATGAAAGGTGGCTAAATAATGAAAATAAGTGATTGTATGTGTAAAGACATTTGTTTTGTAAAGCCAGACTGTAAAGTATATGATGCTGCAAGAATAATGTGTGAAAATCATATTGGATGTATACCAATTTGTAATGACAACAAAAACTGTGTAGGAATAATAACAGATAGAGATATATTACTTCGAACAGTTGCATGTAATAAAGATACAAAAACAACACCTGTAAGTGAAATAATGACAACTAATGTTCACACATGTATGCAGGATCAAACAATAACAGAAGTTCAAAATAAAATGGCTGAAAATCAAATAAGACGTATTCCGGTTACAGATAATCAAAAAAAGGTTGTTGGTATTGTAACAATGGGTGATTTAGCAAAACATTCAAGAGAAATTAGTCAAGAAAATGTTTGTACTACAATAGAAAATATTTGTAACTCAAAGGGATCTATTCAAAATTATTATTAAAATATTTTATTTTTAAAAGGACGATTTAAAATCGTCTTTTTAATATTTTAAAATAATGATATAAAAAATGCATTAAAATTTAGACATAAAAAAAAAACACCATTTTTTCAAATAGTGTAATTTTTATTTCTTTAATAAGCTTATGCAAGACCATATTTTTTCTTAAATTTATCTGCTCTACTTCCTGCTGTATCTTGTCTCATTAAGTTTCCTGTCCAGAATGGATGACATTTTGAACAAACATCTACTTTCATATCTTTTTTTGTTGATCCTACTTTTATAACATTTCCACAAGCACATGTTATTGTTGTTTCCTCATATGCTGGATGTATTCCTTCTCTCATGAAAATTCACCTCTTTCTTCCAATTATAATTATAATTTTAATTTATTTACTTGTATTTTCATTAACAGCATTATTTCCATCAGCCATATATTGTGCTGATGATTTAATTTCTGTTTTTAATGATATTCTGTTTACTAATTTAGAAATTACATTAAATAAACAAGCTATTATTAATATTGCTATACAAACTTTTTTCCATATCTTTGCTAACATATTAATTCTCCTTCTATCCTATTATACTATTTTTTTCTAATTTGTCAAGTGGTTTTAAATTGTTTATTCCTACATTTCAAATTTCTTTTTAAAATTTATGTATACAAAAATACTTTTTAAATCATCATTATCATTACTATATTACCATTTTTTTTTATAAAATACAAGTCTATTGACTTTATTCATAAATTATATTATATTGAATAAAATAGTATAATTGGAGGTTACAAATGAACAAAAAAAATATATTACTTACAATTATAGTTATTATTTTACTTCTTTTTTTGGTATTTTTAGTTTCTATTACATATACAACTGTAAATCAATATAAAACTTCTGAGTTGTTTTCTAATAGTATCCTTGAATTTACAGAAAAAAATAGTAAAAAAATATTCTATATTGATAAAATCACATATTTTAGTAGTGCGGATGCTAACATCTCTACAAATTCAAATTCTGCATTTATAATTTCTGATTTATATCAATATACTGATATAGCAATTTTTATCTCTACATATAAAGAAAAATTTGATTTAGAAAATACAATAAAATCAGTAGAACTTTCTGATATTAATTATTCACTTTTACCATCAATAGGAACACAAAGTCTATACTATAAACCACTTCCAGATTTTACAACATCAAAATTTTCAAAAGATAATATAATAAAAAACTCAATAAAATTTAATTCAACATCTGAAGATAATATAGATTATATGACACCTGTCTTATATAATAATTGTGCTAATCCTATAACATTGTCATATGTAAATTCTAAATTAAAAGAACCGCAAACCTTATTTGATAATGTTTTAAATGTATCTCATAATGGAAGTTTACTAAAAACTTGTCTTATTACACTAAATTCTATTTCTTGTAATATTAATCTTAATATTAAAATAATAAATAATTTAGATGAAGTATTTATCTGTCCTTTATCTTTTAATATTCCACTATCAACTGAAAATTCAACAATATATGATGGGAATTTAAAAATAACTGAAGAAATTAATTCAGATTTTATAAAACAATAAAATATATGAACACTTTTATCTAATTAAATAATATAATATTTAAATTCATATGTTTTATTAGATTTTATATTAATTATATAATAATTATATTGAATAAAAAAAAGGGCTACCAGATGGTAGCTCTTTTTTAAAAAGGCTTAAACTTAAACAATTGTGATTGGATCCTCGATGAGAGATTCTTCCCCAATGGGATCATAGGTCTTCATTTCTCCGCACTTTAAGCACTTAATTGTAAAGTGTTTAGCTAATACTCCTCTCGAGGAATATTCATCAGAAATCTCAGCCTTTAAAACATACTGAGTATTTACGCATTTGCAGATTTTCGGAAGTCTAAGCTTAAACTTCCCTTCGAGATCTTTATCATTGATTCCAATGAGGTACATCTCCCTCTTTTCCTTTCTTTTTGTTTTTGCTGTTGTTGCCATGGATGCTGCCTCTCCTTTCTTATGCACTTTATGCATCACTAAATAATTATACCATAAAAATATCATTTTGTCAATGTATACCTAACAAAACAAGCTTTTTTATTATATTTATACAACATATAATAATATACACAAAAATTGAAGTAAGCTTCCAAAGAATATAAATAAATGGAAAATTGAATGCATATATTTTACTTTTCGCCCAAATCCATAAAAAATAGCACCAATTGTATAAACAATTCCTCCTGCAACTAATAAAACAAATCCCGGTATACTAAGTAAAGTAGGTAATATATTTATCTTTATAATAATACACCATCCCATAACTAGATAACATATCATGGAAAATACTTTAAATCTTTTTAAATCAATTGCATTTAATATTATGCCTATTATTGCAAATCCCCAAATAACACCAAATATTGTCCATCCAAGTACTGGGTTATATTCTCTTAATGTACAAAGTGCAAAAGGTGTATATGAGCCAGAAATAAGTAAAAATATTGAGCAGTGGTCAAGAACTTGAAATACTTTTTTTGCAGTTGTATCTGGTTTTAATCCATGATAAATACTTGACATTGTATATAAAGAAATCATAGAAAGTCCATATATTATACTACTTATTATTCCATATGGATGATGTCTTAAAATGGCAAATGTTAAACATAATACAGTTGCAACTACTCCAAGTGCACCACCTATTATATGTGATGTCATATTAAATATCTCTTCACCTTTTGTGTATTTTGGTAAAACTCTATCTTTTAATTTTATTCTTTTCATATGTATCTCCTTTCATCTAGTATTAAATACTATATCATATAGTTTAATTAATGTCAATAAATTAAAACAATATTTCATTTCTTTCAGTTTTAATTAGACACAAGTGGAATATAAATCATCTAATCTTATTTATATAATAATAAAAGCATCTCCATATATAAAGAGATGCTCGAAAGTTTATTTACTTTCTTTCTTTTCGTTTTTTTGCTTCATTTTATTTTTCTCATCCAAGTATTTGTTAACTCTTTCGTGAGATTTTCTGCAGCAATTTTGGATCTTATTCTTTCTCATTTTTTTCTTTTGTCCTCCTTAAGGTTATTGCCTTATATCTTATTTATTATATCATTTTTTATATAAACTGTCAAATAAAACACGCTCTGCTCTAGCATTTCAGCCATATAGCTTGTTGAAAATGAAAGTTTCAAATCTTTTAATAAATTAAGAAAAATATTAATTATTTGCATTATCATTTATTATATGTGTTAATAGGCAAAAAAAAACTACCACCCTTTTTCAAGGGCACCGGGTAGTTTTCAAAACATCGTGAGAAAACTTCCTATTCTTTCCGATTTTCATTAGGCAGACGGAAAATTTTACTCACAAGAAGCCACGACGGGTGACCTCTCGGATTTGTATGAAGTGTTTTTGACTTCATTTTTTTACCTCCGGCGGATTACTTCCGCATTACGAATATTATTATAACACAAGACATATATTATGTCAAGTTTATTTTTCATATATTTATTATAGCATTCCAGCCGTATAGCCTGTTGAATATGCAATCTGTAAATTAAATCCACCTGTATATGCATCAACATCTATTACTTCTCCTGCAAAATATAAGTTTTTAATTATCTTTGATTCCATAGTTTTTGGATTTATTTCTTTTATATCAATTCCTCCACATGTTATGATTGCTTCTTCTATTGGTCTAAAATCTTTAATTGTAAGTTTTAAATCTTTTAATAAATTAACAAGTTTTTCTCTTTCTATTTTTGTTATTTCATTTACCTGTTTTTCAGGATTAATTCCAGAAAGATTAATTATAGGCTCTATCATTTTTTTAGGAAGCAAACTATCTAAACTATTTTTAAATCTCTTATTTTTAACTTCATTAAAATCTCTTAGAATTCTTTCATCTAATTTTTCTTTAGATAATGCAGGTTTTAAATCTATATGTAAAATTATCTTTTTATTTTTAAGTAATTCATCCAAATTTTTATATCTTACTATATGTGAAGATGAACTTAAAATTGTAGGACCTGATACTCCAAAATGTGTAAATAGCATTTCTCCAAAATCTTCATATATAATCTTTTTTCTTTCTATATCTTCTATACTTATTCCAACATTTTTAAGGCTAAGTCCTTGCATATTTTGACATAGCTCTTTTTCGTAGCAGTTTAATGGTACAAGTGATGGTTTTATACTTGTAATAGTATGACCTAAAATTTTTGCTAAATCATAGCCATCTCCTGTAGATCCAGTTACTGGATAGCTTTTTCCTCCAGTTGCAAGTATTACAGCATCTGAACTTATTTTTTCTTCAAAACCATTATTATCAATTAAAACACCTATTACTTTCTTATTATTAATCTCATTATTTGTTATTAACTCTTTTACTTTACAATTAAACTTAACTTCAATATTTTTTAATTCTTTTATTTTCTTTTCAAAACAATTTAAAACATCTATTGCCTTGTCTGTTACAGGAAATATTCTATTTCCTCTTTCTTCTTTCACTTTTAATCCTTGTTTATTTAAAAATTCAATAATATCTTCATTAGTAAAATTTTGAAAAGCACTATATAAAAATCTACCATTTCCAGGAATATTCTTAATAAACTCATCTATGTTTAAAGAAGATGTAATATTACATCTTCCTTTTCCTGTTATTAATAGTTTTTTTCCAAGTGATTTATTTTTTTCTAATAATATTACTTTATGACCATTTTCTGCAGCTGTGATACTTGCTATCATCCCTGCTGGTCCTCCACCAATTACTATTACTTTCATTTTACTCCTTTATTATTATAAATAAAATCTTATACTAAAAGTCCAACAACAAAACCAATTAGAGCTCCTACAAATACTTGAACTGGTGTATGTCCAAGAACTTCTACTAATCTTTCTTGAACTTCTACACCTGAAAGTCCTGGAGTATCAACTATTTTATTTAAAAGAGCTGCTTGTTTTCCAGCTGCTCTTCTTACTCCTGCTGCATCATACATAACAACAAAAGCAAAAATAACAGAAAGTGCAAAAATTGCTGAATCAAATCCATTGTCTTTTCCTATCATCATTGCAATTGTCACAACTACTCCTGAATGAGAGCTTGGCATTCCTCCTGCTCCAATTATTCTTTTAAAATTAAACTTTTTTGTAGCTATCAAATCATATATTAATTTATATAATTGTATACAAAACCAAACTGCTATTGGTACTAATATATATTTATTATGAAATATTTGCCATAGCTGTAAATCTTTCATTATTACTCTTCTCCCTCAAAATTTTTTTCTTCTATTGTTCCTTCTTTTTCTAATAAGATTGTAATCTTCTTCTCAGCAGAATCAAGTATTTTACTACATTCTTTAGATAATTTCATTCCTTCTTCAAATTTAACTAAAGAATCATCTAAATTCATATCTCCTTTTTCTAATTCATTTACTATTTTTTCTAATTCTTCCATTTTTGTTTCAAAACTATTATCTTTCATTTTGACTTTTCCTTCCTAACAAACAGATATTTAATAAGTATTATTTAATAGATTAGTATTCTTCAACTGTTCCATCTTTTATATTAACTTCATAGTCCATCATTCCTACAGTTGTTTCTCTATTTCTTACAGATATAATATAGATATCTTCAGATTTTTTTTCTTCTACATAATAGTATACAGATGTATCACTCTCTCCCCATTCTTTTTTTGCCATCTCAACTGCAAGTTCTTTTCCAGTCTTCTTAACTTCTGGTTCAGTAGATTTATTTTCTTTAGAATCAGATGATTTCTTTTCCTCTTCATTAGCTTCTTTTTCTTTAGAATCAGTTTTTTCATCATCTTTTATATTTTCAACATTACTATTTATAATAGAAGTTTTACTTTCAAATTCTTCATCTCCAAAAGTATATTTTATATTTTGAAGAGGTTTTAAACTAAAATACACAATTATTCCTGTAATTATTATTGTCAAAATAGACATTATTAAAACAACTTTTTTATTAACCATAATTAATCATCCTTTTTTTTAAAATTTAAAGAATTTTAGCATCTTTCGTGCCATCATAGAATTTCAACTGAATTATATCATCTTTATTTAAGCTTTTAACACTATTAATTATTTTTCCATCTTTTTCAGTAATACTATAACCTCTAGTTAAAGTCTTTAATGGACTTAAACTATCTAATCTTCCAACTTTTTCAGCAAATAATAGTGTAGATTCTTTATGTTTTTGTAATATACTATTTTCTATTGCTTTAACTAAATGATCTAATTCTATATATTTATCATTTATTTTCTTTAACGGATCAGTAAATACACTAGATGCCATTATTTTATCATGTCTTAATTTCATGATTTCAAGTCTCTTTTTTAAAGATATTCTTGATCTTTCTTTATATGTATTTATCTTATTTTTCAATTCATATATATCCGGATTTGCAAGTTCTGCTGCAGCAGATGGTGTTGGCGCTCTTAAATCAGCTACAAAATCTGCTATACTAAAATCTGTTTCATGTCCTACTGCAGATATTATAGGAATTTCTGAATCATATATTGCTCTTGCAACTATTTCTTCGTTAAAAGGCCATAAATCTTCTAAAGATCCTCCTCCACGAGCTAATATTAGCACATCTGCTAACTTTTTCTCATTCATTAATCTTATGCCCCTTGCTATTTTTTCTGCAGCACCTTTTCCTTGTACTGGAACAGGTAGAAGTCTAATATATGTGTTTGGATTTCTTCTTGTTGATACATTTATTATATCATGTATTACAGACCCTGTTTCTGCAGATAAAACACCAATAATACTTGGTTTTAAAGGTATTTTCTTTTTATGAGATTCATCAAAAAGTCCTTCTTCTTCAAGTTTAGCCTTTAACTTTTCATAAGCTTCATAAAGGTCTCCTATTCCATCTTGATTCATCGCTTTAACATATATTTGATATATTCCATCTCTTTCAAAAACAGAAACACTGCCAAAAACCATTACTTTCATTCCATCTTTTGGCATAAAAGAAATCCTTTCGGCATAGCTTTTAAACATTATACATTTTATTAAAGATTTATCATCTTTTAATGTAAAATAAAGATGTCCTGAGTAATGG
>OCTW011479242.1_pt1 | contig 10126 bp, 9 predicted proteins | sample 1539671 | NCBI WGS metagenome assembly OCTW01 (sample SAMN02144230, study PRJEB22623) | gut metagenome | biome: sheep rumen | host: Ovis aries | place: New Zealand
CCTTTACGACGCCCTGCTCGACGGACTGCGCCGTGCTGCACCACTGCTGCTGTTCTACGTGCTAATCATGCAAATCTATGAGTCGCTACGATATGTCCTGCAGCAAAATCCCATATTTTAGGTATTGTCGGAATGCACAAAAGTCCGTACCTTTGCAAACGAAAATCATAAAGTATTTGTTTAGTTTAGTAATAAGGGCTAGCCGTGAGGTTAGCCTTTTATTTATCGGTATTTCCAAGCATTTTAGACCATTCCACATGCTGCCGTATCGGAGAAAAAAGAACCAGAAAAAAGAACCGATTTCGGTTAAAAAAATTAAAGATTTGTTTGTATGGAACAGTTAAATTATGCAAAAGGAATGACACTGAATTTTAATCTCAGGAAGCCATTGTCAAAAAGACCAACCAACCTGTATGCCGTAGTAAATGCATGCGGTAAACAAATAAAGATTCCGACCACGGCTAAAATCAATGCTTACATGTGGGATAAGAAAAAGCAACTACCAATGATGTTTGATGGTATGTCAGAGGGTGAACGTGATAACGCGAAACAAGTTTTGAGCATAATTTTATCATTCCAGAGTGCTTTTTCGGATTATTATTGCTATATTTGCCAAAATTTTCGGATATTCTCACAAAAAGATGTAAGAGACTATTTCGAAAAGACAGTATTGTCGGAACTAATAGTAAAGAAGATGGCTAAGAACGGTGTACTAAATGTTAGGAGAGAACGGAAGGCTACAAAGGCACTCCTCGAAGCAATTGAATTGTATAGTAAACAACAAGTGACAGCATCTACCATTAAAACTTACAGATATAATCTTCAAAACTTTCTCGATTATTGCAACGCTATCCCACGCGATTCGATTCGTATGCTCACCGATGATGGAATGAAGGAATTTGAGAGCTATCTAAGGAAGCAGAAGAAGTCGGCAGATAACATTAGAAATTGTATTAGAGTAGTGAAGACTCTAACCAATAAAGTGATAGCGAAGAATGACAAGTTCAAGAGTTATGGTGTTAAACCAATATCTTATAAGCTGCCAGAAAATATCAGTACCAAAGGTAAAAAAGTAGAACTGACTGATGAAGAAATAGAGGCCATCAGAACTTGTGAAGGATTAACTCCAAAGCAAGTAGAGTATAGAGACTTATTCATGTTGGAGATTCTAACAGGACAGAGAGCTTCTGATATTCACATTCTATTTGATTCATCGCTTTTCACAGTTAGAAGAGGTTATTTTTGTTTCATTACTAAGAAAGAGAAAGTTCCTGCTAAAGTAAAACAAACTCCAGAAATTCTTGAAATCATAAATCGATATAAGGATGGATTTAAATATATCGACATAAACTCTGGTTCTTTAGTTCAAAATGAATCGACTTGTTTAAAGCTAATCGGTCGAAAAGCTGGACTGAATCGTATCATTGAATATGTGGATAATGAAGGTGTCAAGCAAAGTAAACCTTTATGTGATTTATTAAGTAGTCATTATGGAAGGCACACCTTTGTTACTAAAATGGCTCGTATCATGACGTTGGAAGAAGTAAAATATCTGACAGGCCATAAAGACACTCAGTCATTAACTAAAAATTATCTACACCAAACAGAAGATGATGTTATAGACATTTTAGAAAATGCATTCGCAGACAAGAGTAACAGTTCAAATCCGATTGTTGTCAATAATGATGCACTTAACGTAATTTTTGCCTACGATTCATTCATTAGCATAATTGAGTTGATGAATAAAAACAACGATGTATTCCACCTTGATAGCACGAAACATGCAATTAATGTAATGAAAGATATATCAAAACTCAATAGCTATTCTAAAGATGCAAATGTTAGTAAGGTGCAAGAGCTAGAACAAGTTATTTTTGAACTTAGCTACTACTTCCGTGACACCTTATTGTATTCAGTATATAAGCACAAAGAAAGTTACTTTGGCATGCAAGTAGAAGTTCCAAGTACACAAGACGTAGAGATTATGTTTGCACAAGAGGACTTAGAACGACCTCAAAAACAAATCCAAGCAGATATTGAGGCATGGGAGAATCACTAAAAAAACGCAACCATCACAAACTTAATTGTGGTGGTTGCAGTCATGTATATAGTTATGTTTGAAAGTTTATAATAGTATGTCAGGTTTACAAGCCTTGTCCTCCTTTGTTGGCTTCCTATTCACAAGAACCTGACAGAAGTACTCCAATGATGGGTGTTCTGGTAGTTTTTGGCATCTTTCTTCAAGAACATTACGAAGACTCTCATAATCATTCGTGAATTTACCAACTATCAATCTTAGAGCTTTGTCCTTACCTTTGCTATCCACATTTTTTATTGGTGGTATTGAATCATGTTCTAAGCAATAGTCGTAGATAGTTTGGTATGTCATGTTATCCATATCATTTATATAAAACAGAGGAAAGTTCTCATTAATTATATGTATGGACTTACCTATAAATCTGATATATCCTTTTGAGTTTAATTCTTCCAAATAGCCTTTGATTTGGTTCTTTCCTACTTTCAATGTGCTTGCTAAATCTGTAGTTTCTCCATTATAGTGGAGATAGTTAGTACCCTTCAAACAGTTTGCTTTGATAAATAGAAGTAATCCTTTTAATTTGGACGAAATATTGTTGTCTTTCAAAATCGGAGGTAGAATTATGAAATAGTCTTTAGTTAATTCTTCAAGCTGATATGAATTATAAGGATATTTAGATTTACCTTGTTTCCGTTCTGGCTCATTAAGCAGCCCAACATTTTTGAGTTCAGAAACATAACTATTTACGGTTCTTTCCGACATATTAACAATATCAGCTATCTGCTTTTCTGGAATGCTAGCTTTTAGTGATTTGTCTTTTATCTCATTTCTAATGATAGCATAAGTAAGTGCTTCTTCATGCTTACTTTTCTTTGTCAATTTTGTTGTTATTGAATTTGGTATTTGAATATATGTACTCATCGCTTGCTAATGAATTATCGTTCAAGTAAATTAAATCATCTGGGTTGTTTTTTGCAATTTTGTTGTATCTGGAATGTCCCAAAGCTAGCTTCGCTTCAAGTCGATTCCTAAATAGTTGATTTGTCGGTACGTATAGTATCATATTTTTAATAGTTAGACTAATTCTTGCCAACAAATTTGCTTTGGCAAATGAAGTTGGCTATATGTATTATTAAGTATTATAGTATTATTAGATACGAAAGTTAAGGGAGCGATACCAGAAAGAAAAGGGAAAAATGTACGAAAGAAAAGGGAATGTTACTAATTTGATGCGTTCTGACCTTTCATTATCTCACAGGGATTTCTTCGGTATTATCTGGATCACGATTTCAGTAGCTCTAGCAATTTTTTAGCAGCCGCAATAAAATGAAATCGCTTTGTATTGTTTAAAAAGCTAGTTAAGTGAGTTGTACTATATTGTAGTAGCCACTTCCCTTATATTGAGTTTGAAATTCAACATCAAGTTTGCAGTTGTTTGTGGTTGCACTCATTTCCGCCTATTGAGTTGCATTTTTGGAACAGAATATTTTTTCATCTTTAGTAGGGTAGCTTTGAAAAAAATGTTCTGTCCTAGAAAAGAAACAAAGGAACCCCCGATTTGGAAAGCTCCCTTGTTTAATTGCAACTATAATAAATGTATTATCGTATCGTCTAAAGTCAAATTAAAAATTGTTAATAGACTTTCGGCATGCAAAAAGTGACATTTTTTCAAAACACCATATAAATCGATTTTTTGACCAGAAATGTCACCAGCTTACTTCTCAGTCTTCTTTATTTAATTACGACCTTGACACTCTTATCGCCAATCTTCACAACAGCAATGCTACCTGCTTGGAGGTTGGTGTAAATGCTTGCTGCTCCATTCTGACTAATTGCTGAACCACTCTTCACGCCATTAACTGTATAGACACTAATAGCTTCACCATCAGCTGCACCTTCTACAGTTAATTGACCACCATTATTCTTAATCAATAGAGCCTTAGCAGGTATATTTGCTATGCCATCAGTAATTCCCTCTGTTGCAGGCTTCTGGTCTATCCAGCAGAGCGTAGCCGTTGCCGTTTCAGAGTTTTCATAGCCCGACTTAGCGGCATAGACGCTGATGTTATAGGTTGCAGTCAGCTGCACCTCATTACCGCTTCCAACTTTGATGTCCGTATCGGTTATGGAGTATTGGCAGACAGCTCCCTCCGTCTCACTGGCGAAAGTCAACTTTCCATTCTCATAGCTGATAGTAGGCTTCTCACACTTCTGCGTAGTTGGTGTGTCACCACCGCCCGTTCCTTCTTCAATAAACAGGAAGTCTTTCCAACCATCAGTTGCCTTGTACTTATCTATAGTACCCTTCGGAACATATAGCGTTGCGTTATTGAATGTGTTTTGAGAGAAAGTTCTAGAATTCGATGCCTTTCCTGTTATCTTAAATGGATTCTCTATCAATGAAATGACAGTTGGAATATCGACTCCGTAGAACGCATATTCTCCAATGCTCGTTACACTGTTAGGGATGGTGACAGAGGTAAGCCCAGAACAGCCAGAAAACGCCCAAATTCCAATGCTCGTCACACTGTTGGGGATAATCAAATCCGTAATTTCTGTATTTTCATCACTATAAAGATGGTATGCATAATTAAGAGGATTAGAACTACCATCCGGAAAGTTGATTCCACACCATGCAGCAATGTCAGAAACAATCACCTTTTTTAGCCCAAAGCAAAAAGAGAATGCAGAACTTCCAATGCTCGTCATACTGTTGCCGATGGTAACGGAGGTCAAGCTAGAGCAACCAGCGAACGCATATTCTCCAATGCTCTTCACGCTGTTTCCTATGGTTACAGAGGTCAGACCAGAACAACCCCAGAACGCATAATCCCCGATGCTTTCTACATTACCTCCAATGATATATGTTTTTACTTGTCTTCCAAATATATCACCAAAATTATGGTCCTTGCTGTATTTCCATGACAATAATGTATTGCTATCTATAGTGACGGATGTCAAACCAGAGCAATGATCAAACGCGCTACTTGCCATGTCCGTTACGCCGCTGCCGATAGTGACGGATATCAGGTCAGAACAACCATCGAACGCATTCGTTCCAATTTTCGTCACGCTATTTGGAATGGTGATGGAAGTTAAACCTGTGCAACGAAAGAACGCACTACCTCCAATGATCGTTACGCTGTTGGGAATTACTGTCGTTTTACATCCTTGCTTCAAGGTGTTTGAGGATGTTTCTATGATAGCATTACAATTATCGCGAGAGTCGTAGGCCGTATTCCCACTCTCTACTTCAATTGAGGTTAAACCTGAGCATAATTCGAACGCATATTCTCCAATGCTCTTCACGCTATTGGGGATGGTGATGGAGGTAAGGCCTTTGCAACCATAGAACGCATCATCTCCAATGCTCTTCACGCTATTGGGGATGGTGATGGAGGTGAGGCCAGAGCAACAATAGAACACTTCCGCTAAAATGGCCGTCACGCCGCTGCCGATGGTAACGGAATTCAGGCCAGAGCAGCCAGAGAACGCTTGTCTTGCAATGTTCGTTACGCTGTTGGGGATGTTGATAGAAAACAGACCAGAGCACCCCCAAAATGCACGCCATCCAATACTCGTCACACTGTTAGGGATTGTGATGGAGGTTAGACCTGAGCAATTATAGAAAGCCTGCTCATCGATGCTCGTCACATTGTAGGTGGCACCTGAATAAGTTACGGTTGAGGGAATAGTTATGCTGCCAGTATATTTGTTTGCACCAGAAATAACTGTTGCCTTTTTTGTATCAGCACTAAGGTTATAATATATACCATCAATCTCAACAGTGTTTGCACTTGCCACCATCGGTAGCAACATCATCACAAGTAAAAGTAATTGTTTCTTCATAGGTTAAATCAATAGCCAATCAATCCCCAGACATCAGCAGTTAAACACAGTAAAAGGCGTGGGAACTCTCAACTTATTACCTCATTGTGGCTCTGGACTGCCTGGCTGAATAATAAGCAAAAGCCCACGCCACAATGATATATAAATCCTGTTAGGGAAATATAATCATCTGACGTGGGCGTTCTTGCATATTACCCTCAGCCGTGAATTGTCCAGATTCCAACGAGAGGCAACTTGCTAAACGCCCTGTCTCAGCAAACTACTAAGAGCCGCTTTGACCCTACAAAGGTAGTAAAAAGATGTTTAACTTGGCAAGAACTTGCTTGCAATTTAAGAATTGTTAAATATTGAATTCTGTTTTAATTCTTTGAACAGTGCTTATTCCCTTGCAGGTTAGCTTTGCTGTATTACGAACAGAGTAGCCTCTCTTTAGATAAGAGATAATATCCTTGTACTCTTCTCTCTTCTGTTCAGTAGTCTTGATGCTACCAACTTTACGACCAAGTTTGCCGCCACGTTCAATGTATAGCTTCCTGCCAGAGTTGAGACGGAATTTAATGTTTTCACGTTCTAGTTGTGCACATGTTGATAAGGTCGCAATCATTATCGGTGCAAACATGGTTGGTTTACCTTCTGCATCAAGTAGTGTTAACTGTTCCTTCTGCATATAGAGATTAATTCCACTGTCGATGAGGTCTTTCACTGTTGCCAGTACTTCAAAGGCATTTCTTCCAAGTCTGGAAAGCTCACTGACTAAAATTATGCCCACACTGTTTGCTTTGCAGTATTCAATAGCTTGCTGCAAAATGGGACGCTCTACGTTTTTCTTCGCTCCCGAGATATGCTCCTCATATATCTTGGAAATCTCAAGGTTCTGGTATTTCACATAATCCAGAAGGTCTGAAACTTGCCGGTCTGTGTTTTGTCTATCACCGATGCTGGAGACACGGGCATAGATAACTGCTGTTGTATTCATTTTAATCAAAGTATTAAGTGGTAACGAAAAAGAGTGTGCCCAATAGACCTACAGAGATTTATTTGAACACACTCGTTAATTGAACACATTAGAAAAGTAAAGAGGACACCACCTATATATAATAAGGTGATGCCCTCCGCTCTAGCAACTAACCAAGAAACCATTGGTAGGTTGAATCACCGTGCATGGCATTGTTAAGCCCCACGGCAACATCAGTAGCGTTAACGGCTCTCTGCAAGTAGCTATCAATGTAGCTGGACTTGTTGGCCTCAGTCAGAAGATTGTGGAAGTTCCACATGGATAGTGAGCCACCTTGACCGCCAAAGTCCTCATTATGATAGTAGCCCCTGCACACGTTATTAATCTGTGAGTCCGTTATCAGCAAACGTGGTATGCTTCTAGATAGACCTTGTGGCAGTGCCTGATAGAGCCTCATGCGTCCAATCACCTGTGCAAACTGCGTCTCAGTCAGATAGGTGTTACTAAGAGTCTGCATCAGGTGTATGTCTTTAGCAGGGTTAAATCCATTGAACAGTTCCATTACCTGTTGGTAGAGCTGCTTCAAGTCCATTACCTCCATAGAGAGTTTCACGCCTTGACCTGTAAGTATCTGGTTGGAACAGATGCGCACTCTCCAACCTACGAACACAGAGAATTTCTCCACACCCTTAGAAGAACGGTAGAGGTTAAGATCATTGTAGTTACGGACACCACCAACACAGAGTTCCAGTCGCTGACCTTCAACCGTCTCATAGATGGTAGGGATGGTGAAGGCAAACGCAAGTCTCTGGTAGAACTGAGTTTTTTCGCACTCCAGAAGTTCAGAAGCCTTCTTCCCTAGAGCGTCAGGTGTACGACCTCTAACGATATGGGACGCCCTGATAGTTGGTTTGGTTAGCTGTTCACCCTGATAGAAGGATTGTGCAGCATCCCAGACAGACTCGATGAAGTCCTGATGTGAGATTGTCAGCTCCTGATTAGCCCACGTAGGAACTACGCACTGAGTTTTCAGTTCGTCCATCGTGATGTGGTTGGTGTTGGCATCCAAGAAACTCACGCACGATGTAGTGTTTACAGGCTGTTCTACAACTTCTTCGTAGTCAGCGTACTCAAAGTGATTGCTGTTACTAGCCACAGCTGGCATCAATAATAAATTGTTCATAATCAAATGAATTAATTGGTTAATGATAGAGTTAACTGTATGAGGTACGTGTTTACCTCTTAGAGGTACATACGCTCTACAATCTGACTACGTTTTTTGTAGCTGACTAAAGTTTCCTCAAAGAATGCTTTTCCCTGTTAGAGTAGGTGGGGGGACTTGTTGAGGGTGAAGTGGCGTGCTCAGAAAAAATAAAAATTTTGAAAATTGACGTATTTTTCAATAATATTGTGTACCTTTGTAGCATGTATAGTAGTTCAGACCAACAAGAGAGAGATAATCAGTATAGCCCCTTGATATATTGTGTAGTTTTCCAGGACAACCTTCAGGGCTATTCTACCATGCCTGATGGCAGTAAATTATATGAAGGGATTTCAGTCGACACATTCCTCGAACGCCATAACTATTCACTATATGACTTTGGTAATCTTTGGGAAGAAGTCAAGAAGGATTCTGAGTTACTTGGATTTTACAAAGATGCTGTTAATAATAATGGTATGCGACTTGATTTGTGTAATTTGGTCGTATTGTGCGCATATGTCAATGAATTAATAAGAGAACATTATATAGTAGTACTTAAAAAGCCAACTAATAAGGCTATAAAAGAGCTTGGGGAAATAAATGAAATCACTTTCAAGAACAACAAAGGAAACGAAGTAACCACCAACAACTCAAAACTGATTAAAGCCATTATGTCCGCTATTGAAGAGACTATAGAAAATGAAGGCAAGGCTATGGAAACAGAAAAGTTTGGTAGGTACGACAAAATGACTGACGTAGTTGAGACAAATGTATTACAAAGTAGATTTGCCTACTATATAGCAACTTTTCTTAAAATAGTTTTTCCTGACGCGAACAGGAAGCATCCTGGCAAACAAGGAATCGTTAGTCCCAATGAGCAAAAGCTAATATTACGTCTGATGACCCACTTTGAACTTGCCCCTAAAGACATCACCTTATCCACACATAGGTTTCGGAAACTAATGGAGTACTACAATAAGCTAAATTATCCTTTCGAATATGCTCAGATTTCAGGAATCGGACTTGTTCCTGTTACCTATGTAAAGTACGATGATTGGCAAAACAAGGTTGATTGGTTCAATCCAGAACTAAAACTAACTCCCATGGAAGTTGGTGACCAAATCTATTTTGCTGAAAAATCATTAACAAAGTGAGTGATTTCCGACTATTAATTGTGAATCGTCAAACTTAAATCGAATCACAATTATATATTTTGCCACACGTTATAATTGTTCTATCTTTGCACCCAGTAAAGGAACAAAAGCTACAGAATGGTTCTGAGCTGGGTAGTCCGAAAAAAGAAAACATGTTATATCAAAGAAGTAATGGCGATAAAGCCAATTATGAAAATCTTAAAGAGTTGTTCACCTCTACAAGAGAAATCAGAAACGACCTGTTTGGTAGTTATCTCGCCGAGGGAGAAATTAATGTAGAAGAAGTTCAGAAGAAAGTTGCTGGCAAAATCACTACTTATGAAAACCAGCTACAAAACTTAAGAACTCTAAACGGGGAGCTGAAAAAAGCTGTTACTGAACAGAACGTTCAGAAAATGCTGAAAAATGTTGAAGACATGGATCAAGAGCAAGCAAAAGCACTTCTGGAGAAGCTGCAAGCAAGGTTCAATCAGTAGTCAGTTACCGAACATGGGAGAAAGAGGTTGGCAGAGAGCCAGCCTTTTTCTGTATGCAATAGATTGAAATCCTGTATATTGTCCGTCACCTGAGATTTGTTAAACAATCATAATCGGTTTTGTAGTATGGTGGGAAATGTGTATCTTTGCAAAAGAACGGCAGAAAAGAACATCTAAAAAAGTGCCCGTAAATCACTGAAAATAAAGCTATTGCAAATGCACCAAAAACGTATTTGTTTAGTTTAGTATAGGAATCGGGCTTGCTGCGAAGCAGGCCTTTTTCATGCATACAATCATAAGATATGAAACCGATGAAACAACGAATGACCGTAACACTACGATGGCTTCCCGTGCTGTTGATTACCCTGCTGTCGACACAGCCTGCACAAGCACAAGAGGAAGACGAGGACACCATCACCTATTCGCTCAAGCTCAACGAACTGGTGGTGCTGG
>OCTW011619281.1_pt1 | contig 10123 bp, 9 predicted proteins | sample 1539671 | NCBI WGS metagenome assembly OCTW01 (sample SAMN02144230, study PRJEB22623) | gut metagenome | biome: sheep rumen | host: Ovis aries | place: New Zealand
GTCCTTGGTTCGATTCCGAGACTGGGCATACAAACCATCAGATTTAATCTGATGGTTTTTTTTATGCTTTAAGGTTGGTTTAAGGTTATGAGATTATACTTTGCTTGTAATCAAGTAGTAGAAAGGAGAATGATTATGACAAAGTCAATCGTAATAATACCAGCTTTAAATCCAGACACTCGTCTATGTTCTCTTGTAAACGAGCTTAAGACATTGGGAATGAGAGATATTGTAATAGTAGATGATGGTAGTACTAAGACAATTCACAATGGAAGAGATATATTTTTTGAATTAGAAGAATTAGGATGCATAGTATATCGTCATGATATTAACATGGGAAAAGGAGCTGCAATTAAAACAGGAATTAAAGGTGCCATGGAAATATTTGGCGAAAACATTGGAGTTATAACATGTGACGCAGATGGGCAGCATTTACCAATTGATATAAGAAGAGTGGCTAATGCTTTAAATGATAATCCCATGTCACTAATTCTAGGAACAAGAGATTTTGACAGGAATAATGTTCCTAAGAAGAGCAAATTTGGAAATAAAATAACTTCTGCCTTCTTTTATCTGACTAAGAAGAAGAAATGTCCGGATACACAGACAGGGCTTAGGGGAATTCCTAACTGTCTCCTTTCTTTGGCGTTAGAAGAGCAGGGAAAAAGATACGAATATGAAATGAATTTTCTATCTGATGCCGCCGATATGGTGGAAATGGTTTTTGTTCCTATAGAAACAGTATATGAAGATGGCAATAAGACATCGCATTTTAGACCAGTTCATGATTCTCTTCTGGTATATAGCAGACCGATAAGATTTGCATCTTCTTCATTAATAAGCACAGTATTTGAATATTTCTTATTTATATTGTTGGCGTTAATGTTTGGAAGTGGAGCATTTCTAGCGCAATCAGGTTCAAGAATTGCATCTGGTATAGTAAATTTCCTTCTTAATAAATATTGGAGTTTCGGAAGCAAGAGAAGCGGAAGTAAAGAGCTTATTAGATATAGTATTTTGTTCGGAGTACAATTACTGGTTAGTGCAACATTAATTACGGCATTGTCATATGTAGTAAGCGCTATTGTTGCAAAGGTCATAGTAGATACAACACTTTTCTTTGTAAGCTACCAAATACAGAGAAGATGGGTGTTCAAAAAAGGAGATGTTATTAATGAAAGAAAAATCACAGAGAAAAAAGAAAATGCCGAAAGCCAGGTTTATATGGGCAGTCACATTTAGTATTATTCTTACTGCATATACAACATTTACACTTCTAGACACATTTGTAATACCTAAGGAATCAGTAAGTGTAGCAAGTGCGGAGACTACAAGTGTGTCACTTGCAAATGTAACTGAGAATTCATATGAAAGCGATGGAGTGAAGATAACGCTTACAGAGAAAACTGTTGATGGAACAAAAGTCTATGTGGCAGACATAATCCTATCAGATCCAAGTAGTTTGATGTCAGGAGTTGCTAACAATACTTTTGGTAGGAATATTACGCAGACAACTTCTGAAATGGCCTCATCACAAGGAGCAGTCTTAGCTATTAATGGTGACTATTATGGGTTTAGAGATAGTGGCTATGTAATGAGAAATGGGTACCTTTATAGGGACACCCCTTCATCAGATGAAGAGTGTGAAGACCTTGTAATATATGAAGATGGAACGATGGAAGTTATAAAGGAATCTGATGTAAGTGCCAGTGAACTTAAGGCAAATGGTGCAACACAGATTTATTCTTTTGGCCCTGGTCTAGTGAGTAATGGAGAGATTACAGTAAGTGAAGGCGATGAAGTAGGAAGAGCAAAGGCAAGTAATCCTAGAACTGCTATTGGTATGATAGAAAAAGGTCATTATGTATTTGTTGTATCTGATGGAAGAACTGATGAAAGTGAAGGTTTATCACTTAGTCAACTAGCTTCTGTTATGAAAGATCTAGGTTGCACAGTTGCTTATAATCTTGATGGTGGTGGTTCTTCTACCATGTGGTTTAATGGCAAGATAATTAATAATCCAACAACTAATGGCAATAAAGTCAAGGAAAGGAGTGTGAGTGATATTGTTTACATTGGAGCATAGAGACAAGAAAAGGTTAATTAGATATGGAGAGGTTACAATTCTTTGTTTTGTTATTTTTATTGTATATAATATATTTTCTCATGGAGTGTATTCTAATTATATGACGTTACTTTTTGCCTGGCCGCTTATTCTTGGATTTGTTCCATCGCTACTTATTGCTTTAATTCCGAGATTAAGTGAACCATCAGATCTTACTAAAGCCTTATATCATTCAGGCTTGGCATCTGTAACAGTTAGCAGTTTGCTTAGAGGAATATTTGAGATAGCTGGAACATCATCTATATATCAGATGCCGCTAATGTACGTTGGAATTGCACTTATGCTTGCAGGAGTTGTGGTGTATATATACAACATTTTCAAAACAAAAGAGAAAAGAAAAATTGAACATTTGAACTAGTAAAAAAAATTATTATAATATACAAATTTTTTACATTCTGCTATATTATTAAGTACAGGGGGGTGTGCTTATATGAGCGAGAAAGTAAAAGATGTGGTTACAAGAACAAAGATAGGTTGGAAGAATTGGGTGCTAATATGGGTACTTGGTCTTGCAGGACAATTGTGTTGGAATATTGAGAACCAGTGGTTTAACACATTTGTCTATGCTAAGGTTGGACCATACTCATACATCATAAGCTGGATGACAGCTGTGAGTGCAATAGCAACAACTTTTTCAACCTTTTTTTGTGGAACGCTATCGGATAGAAAAGGTAAGAGGAGACCTTTTATATTCTTTGGATATTTATTCTGGGGAATATTCACAATGGCTTTTGGTGCACTAGAGTTCTTGCCCAAGAATAATATTGTTGCTGCGGGAGTTATGGTTGTTCTAGTTGATGCACTTATGAGTTTCTTTGGAAGTATGGGAAATGATTCAGCATTTTCAAGTTGGACGACAGACATTACAGATGAAACTAACCGTGGACAATTGGGAGCTGCTATTGCAGTACTTCCTGTTGCAGCTACAATTGTAGGAACGGTGGTAAGTGGAATACTAATAGAAGCCATCGACTATTTTGCTTACTTTATGATTGTTGGCGCCGTGATTGCCATAATAGGTGTTGTGGGCGCACTGGTTATGAAAGAGGGTAAATCACTTAAACCGAATGTGGACGAGAAAGGATTCTGGCATCAGTTTGGATCTGTATTTAATTTCAGAACAGTAAAGCAGAACAAAGAATTATTCTGGGTACTGCTTATAATTGCTGTATATTTTATTTGCTTTAATTTCTACTTTATTCATATTGGTAATTACTTTATCTATGGACTTGGCTTTGCAGAAAGTGAGACAGGAATTATACAAGGTATAGGACTGGGAATTGCTGTATTTGCAACGATACCAGCCATAAGATTTATCAACAAAGGAAAGCATGGTGGAACAATAATCGTAAGTACAATTCTCTCGATTATTGGATTAATCATTCTGTCATTTGCCGGACACAATATTGTGGTAACAGAGATAGGAATTGTTCTTGCAGGAATAGGATACGTTCTTGTGCTTCAGACAACAACAGCGTGGATTAAGAACCTTTATCCCGAGAATCAGCGAGGGCAATTTGAAGGAGTAAGACTTATATTCTTTGTTTTGCTTCCAATGATATTTGGTCCGTCAGCAGCAAGTGTGATTATTGAGAATTGGGGAATTCCTGTAGTTATTGATGGTAAAGCAGGAATGGCACCATCAAGTGCTCTTTTCTTAGGAGCAGCAATTCTATCCGCTCTTGTTTTGGTACCTACTTACTTTGCTATTAGAGAGAAGAAGAAGAAAGAGAAAAAAGTATACTGAACAAAAATGCGGAATCCGCAAAAATGTCGATTAGAGAGTAAAGTATGGAATACAGAAAGTCCTATGGTTTTTGCAAAACAACTTGCAAAAGTCATAGGACTTTTGGAGGCACTATGTATATGTCAACTTTGAATCTGAAGAAACGCTTTCAGCAATTTTTGACTATGATTTTGATGTAAATCGAATTGTAAGTGAGCTGGAACAGCATTTTAAGATTCAGATTATTCCCGGAGAGACACTGGTATTTTTTGATGAGATTCAGGAATGTACAAGAGCAATCACGTCTTTGAAGTATTTCTGTGAGAAGATGAGAGATTTGCATATTGTATGTGCCGGTTCACTTCTTGGTGGTATGCCGGAAGTTGTGAAAACCTGGATTGAAACCCATGACTATGATGAAGTTGAAGAGGTTCAGAATGAAATATTAGGTGATTATGCAGATGATTTTTCCAAGCACGCACCGCTTTCGGATGTGCCAAAGATTCGATGGATATGGGATTCTGTGCCGGTACAATTGGCAAAGGAGAATAATAAGTTTGTCTTTTCCCATGTAAAAAAGGGAAAGCGTTCGGCAGAGTTAGAGGATGCCTTGCAATGGTTGGTAGATGCGGGGCTGCTGATAAAAGCAGAGTTGGTAGGAAAGCCGGAAATACCTTTAGAGGGGGCCGCAGATAAAACATATTTCAAGGTATATATGTCTGATGTTGGATTGTTACGGGCAAAGTCAAAAGTCTCGGTGAATACGACATTAGAAGAGTCGGATCTTTATATTAGATATAAAGGTGCATTCGCGGAAAACTATGTTTTGAATGAATTAAAGTCATTAGGAAAAGCGCCTTTCTTTTGGCGTTCCGGAAATACAGCTGAGATTGATTTTATTTATGAAGATGAAGGAGAGATTGTCCCCGTTGAGGTAAAGGCAGCTGATAATACGCAAGCAAAGAGCTATAAGCAGTTTTGTAGGAAGTATCAACCGAAGAAGGGATTAAAGCTTTCCAGGAAAAATATAGCAAAGAATCTTTGTGAATCAACTGTAACATATAATATTCCGTTGTATTTAGAGTGGAATATAGATAGATATATTAAGTGATGAATTTTGTTCGGAATGTTTTTTCAAAGGAACAGAAAATGCAGGAACTATCATGACGATGAATGCACCTAAGGTTATTATGGGCAAATCCCCGAAGTTAGTATTTATCATATGGAGTATCAGTAAGATAAAAAGAATCCGCTATTTACTTTCTTGGTACTAGAATATAAAATTGTAGCGAAAGGGGTTGATGAAGGAGTATCGATGGATGCTGTTATGGAGTATTCTGAGATTGAATAATAACACTCAATAATTCTAGAGGGGAATCTGTAGGTTTTATATTCGTAAGTTTGCATTTGGATTGCTTAATGGTGTTTCTTTTGATGACCTTGATGTAGATTATGATAATGGCAAAGGTTGTCAGTTTCTTACACACGGTGATAAGCAGGAGATTAAGGAGTTTGTAACTCCAGAAGAGGAACACGATGCATAGAGTAAAGAGCCTTGAGTTCGATCACGTCTTTGCTGTTGCGGTAAACAAAAAGGTGTTTCCGTTTGGAACAAGAGCAGACTTTGAAGATGATATTTCTCTTGAGGAATTCAGAACAGGAGAGAAGTGTCTGATTTATGTCGCTCTTGCAAGAGCAAGAAAGAGCGCATGCGTTACTTGCTATGGCGGACTGAGTGAGCTGGTAGGTAAGTAATTTTCAAGCAATTATTAAGCAACCTGTATAAGAGATAAATAAAAAACATTAAACGGGTGTACTAAGAAAAATGTGAAAATGAGAGAGAAGGAAATGCTTTTGGGTGAAACAAATAAGAAGAAAGCAAAATATAAGATTCATTTTATAAGAGCATTGTCAGGTGATAGTTTTCTAATAGAGCTTGGTAGAGGACATTGTATATTGATTGATTGTGGTTACAAATCTACTTATGAGACTGAATTAAAGCCCTTACTAAAAAAACTACATCGTGAAGGGTGCAGAATAGATATTTTAGTTATCACACATATGGACGAAGATCATATTGGAGGGGCAATATCACTTATTGAAGAAAATGGAGATAAAAATGATCCCCATATTATTGCGATAGAAAATATTTGGTTTAATGGGATTTTCAATTTGTGTCGTATTAATAGCTTTTTATCTTCGCATTTGGTGGAGAAATTGTCTGAAATGGAACATGATAAAACAGAGTATTTAATGAGTAGATTTTTAAGATTAATTGGAACTGGTGAAGGTTTTGTTTCGGCAAAGCAAGCAGAGACTTTTGAAATACTCTGCAAAGAGAAAAATTATGATATTAATTTAGATGCACAGAATGGCTTAATAATGGCTGGAGATAGAACTCAAATGGGGAAATGGGAAATTAAGGTATTATCTCCAGGTGAAAAAGAGGTCGATTGTTTTGCAAAATGGATAGATAGGTGTCTTATATCAAGTTTTGGGAAAAACTACAAGCTTGATAAGCAGTATTTTGTTGATTTTATTGAAAAGATGATTATTGCTACTACTAAAGATGAAGAGGGGAGTTATGGAAGTGAATGCATTTCGGCTGGCAAAGTAGATATAGAAACTTGGATTGGGACATCTAGTCTAGCTCCGATGAATGAAGCTAATCGGATGTCTATCGTGTTGGAAATAGCATGTGATAATATATCGATGTTATTTACAGGAGATTCCGAGAGTGAAGATTGGATTGACAGAGCGATGACTCAATATGATGTAGTGAAATTGTCTCATCATGGTTCGACGAAGCCCAATATTTCATTGTTAGAAAAAATAGACACTGATAAAGTTCTGATATCAACAAATGGGAAAAAGAATCATCCGGAGAATGATCTTCTGGCACGAATAATAAAAAAGGATATAAAGGATATATATTTTAATTATGAAATAAGACAAAAACAACAGATATTGGATTGTCAGGAAGATTATTGTTTTACAGCACATTTTGAAGAAATAGAGATAGAGGGGTAAAAAAACATGTATTCAAATATAGTACGGATTGTAAAACCAGATAAAAAAATATTTGGGTCGGGGATTATTATTTGTGAGAATAAGGTCTTAACTGCTGCACATGTAGTAGAAAATGAAAAAAACGTAAGGGTTGTTTTTGATAAAGAGTATATTGGAAATGTAGAATATGTTGATAATGTTGTAGCATTACTATCAATTGAAGAAGAGGAGTTTAAAGATAAATATCTATTAATAGATGATAAATTACTTTTTACTTCGAACGAATTGTTTACTGATGAGTCAAAGTGGATAGTACAGGGCTACATTACAGAAAAACTTACAAATCATCGGATGGAAGGAACAGGAATATATCATGTTGATGATTTACTGGTAGATTACACATTAGGAAATTTGCAATCAGGAGTATCAAATGACTATAGAGGTCTGTCTGGATCTCCAGTTGTATTGAATGGCAGAGCAATTGGTATTATACAAATACAGCAATGGGATAAAAAAGGATACTTAGGTATTTCTTTTTCATCTACAAAGATGTTTGCTGATAAGTTGCCAAGCAGTGCAGTTATAGAGCCTATGTACATTTGCGAGTTAAAGAAGAAATGTTATGAATGTTGTGAAAACTTAATAAAAAGGAATAAGGAAATTGCAAAATACATACCTGAGATTTTTGTTGAGGAGAGTATGTATAAAGAGAATCTACGTTATTTTGCACTACCTATATTGTTTATAAACAAGGCTATTCAAGATTTAAAACAACTTGATTTCAATAATATCAACAATTATTTAAAAAAAGAAAAAAAACAACTTATATCTTTTTCTGGTTATCCTGAAAAAGTAAGTCCTGCAAATTTTGATGATAGTATTAGTACGTTAACTAATTATCTAAAAAAGTGTATTGCAGATATTGAAGAATTAGATACTAAAAGAGATGGAGTCGATTCTATAGAAGAAAGATATACTCAGGGATATTTTATTAATAGTTCAATAAAATGGGATTTGAAGGATATACTGAGTCAGATGGAATACTTGGATTACAGGGCAATGTTGTTGACCAGAAATGCTGGACAAGGGAAAACAAATTTTGTGTGTGATTTTACAGAGAATTTTTTGCTGAAAAAGAATGTATGTTCCTTGTTTTTCAATGCGGCAGATTTTTGCGATACGCCTGTAAATATCCTAAAAAAATATATCACAGTGGATGGAAAATATAGTGAAAAATATGCCATTGAAATTTTGAATCAATGGTGGATTAATGCAAAGATACCAATAGTCATTGTGATTGATGGATTAAATGAAAATATCTCTTTGCCAAATTTTGAAAATCATATTTTATATGCGATTACTGAATGGCTGAAATTACCATTTCTAAAAATTATAATGACAACTCGTTCTGAATTGTTAACAGAACGATTTGGCAAATTAACAAAAGAGAATATAGGTGAAAAGTATTCAATCCTAGATATGTCAGGTAAAAGAGAGGACAGATTTAAAAAAAGAATTTTTGATGGATACTTGAAGCATTTTGATGTTCATATTATGAAAGATACGTTACTTGAGAGTACATATGAACTTTTGGCAAACGATACCTTATTATTGAGGTTTTTTTGTGAGGTTAATCGGGGAAAAAAGCAAGTATATATGTATGATGTATACAAGTATACACTTTTTGAGTCTTATTATAATAAAAAGAGAGATGAAATAAAGATAAAAAAGATTCCAGGGGGAGATATTTTATTTGAACAGTTAGTTGATCATATCTGTGGTTATATGGTTGAAAGCAAGAAATTCAACAATATACCTAGAGAAGTCCTAAGCGTAGATGAAATTCAAATTTTAAACTATCTTTTAGAAGGCGATATTGTATTTAAGGAAGATCAAATTATAAAAAAAGGTTATTTAAATGAATCTAGTGAAGTATTAAGTTTCACATTTGATGAATTCAGGGATTTTTGTATAACTCGTTATTTATTAAAGAAGGATGATGCTTTACGGAGTTTTCCGGTTATTTGGGATAAAATGTGTAATGAACACTGGGGCATTCTTGAGGGTGTTGAGAAGTACTTATTTTTCCTTGCAAGAACAAAAGTCCCAGACATACTACCAATAATTGAGAAAAACAGTAATTTCAAAAATATGTATTGGAATAATGTTTGGAATTTAGAAGACAAAGATATTACTGATAAAGATATTTCATTATGGAGAGAACAGTTCGATTGTAAAGGACGATATAGAAGAAACTTAATTAAGTATCTTTTGGTAAGAAGGAATAAAAACTATTTTAAGAGAGTAACGATCGATTTGCTATTTGAGTTTATGGATGGTATTGCTGATAAGCCGGGTGAGTTTGATGATTTTATTAAGACATTTTTCCCTATAACAAAATTTGATAGATTCAATCAAGAAATAGATCAGAAAGAATGTGTGTTTCCTTGCAACCAGATGGTAAAAGCACTTACAGAAGGATTGAATAATCATATATGCGAAATTGACTATTACACATTTCTTAAACTGTCTATTTATTTATATGGGCTTATGCCAAAAGAAATTAAACATTTGTGGATAATGGCGTCATCATCTTGCGCAAAAGTGATAGAAAATATTACAAATGAGTATTTGGAAAAAGAGTATATCCCAGTTGTAGTAAAAGCAAATTTGGGAGATATTTATCACAGTCTAAATGAAACAGCAGAAGAGGAATATATTGTTAGATTGAAACAAAAATGTAGTAATGCGGATATATATCAAAACACTCTTTTAGCCTTAAATGAGATATGGGGAGGGAGATGTGTAATATGCTGAAGATTATTAAAGCTGAAGAGACATATTTCATGAAAACAGACTTTGATTTTGTGATTTCTGATTTTACAGAAAAACTATTGGTTCATAATGGAATGAAAAAAGGATCTTTTGCAGAAGGCTATGTGATAAGAATTTTGACTACTTTAATAGCTGGAGCCATTGATATGAGAGAAAAGTACAACAGGTTCTATCTTGAAGAGTATGATTCTTTTGGAGAGTATTTATATAAAAAGGAACTTCTTGAAAAAGAAACAATTCAAGATATAAATCTAAAGGCGAATGAATCGTTATGGATGTTAAGGTTTACAAGCAATGACTATTCAATAAAGAGTATCTTGGGTTATGATGATGAAAACTTACAAATAATAAATCAAACATTGGAGTATATATATAATGAAAATTAGGAAAGGATTTGTTACAAACAGTTCATCTACTTCTTTTATTAT
>OCTW011104495.1_pt1 | contig 10122 bp, 9 predicted proteins | sample 1539671 | NCBI WGS metagenome assembly OCTW01 (sample SAMN02144230, study PRJEB22623) | gut metagenome | biome: sheep rumen | host: Ovis aries | place: New Zealand
TATGCTCTTTTCAAGTTCGTTAAGTGCGTTAATGGCTTGTATAACAGAGTGGTACATTCCGAGTGTATAAGTGTGAGTGTGTGGCTTGTATACGCCGTCGCCTCTAAGATCGCGGGCAATTGCTATTACTGTAAAGCCGTCGGTGTAAATGGTCGCTATTGCGTCAAGGTTTACAAGGCGGCTGTCTGTGGTTTTAATGAACATAATAATTCAGCTCCTTTTTCTAGGCTCCGTAAATTCTATATGATGGCATAATGTGATCCGAAACGTAATTTTTCGTAATTAGTTCCGTAAATTCTACATGGTGGCAAATGATGGCATAGCAAACTTACAAAAAAGCTATACAGAAAATCTCAAATTTTTCTTTTGTGCGAAAATTATGTACCCCTGTCCAGTCCCTCCGATTTGGCTTTTGATATTCAAAGGGGGGTGTACTCTCGGAGTTTGCTCTGTGTTTGCTCTGTGTTTGCTCTGTGTTTGCTCGTGGTTTGCTCGTGGTTCAATTGCCCCTCTCTGAAATTTCAAAAAGGGGTTTTTTCTACACTACATTCCTTTGCAGCGGTCTCCCTCTGATCGGATCATACTTTTTTACCCGCCCCCGCTCCTGTCGTGTGCCGTGTCTCTCTGTTCGCTCTCTGTTCGTTTCCTGTTGTGCTTTTATTCCTTGCAGGCTTTTTGCAGATTTTTTTCTGAAAAACTCTCTGTAATTGTCGTTTGCCCTCGTGGTGTATTGGCTTTGTCATGTGTTTGTTATGACGTTCTCGGGGTTCACTCGGAGTTCAATTGCCTGTAAAGAAATAAGCCCGCTGCTTATAGCTGGGGTCTAAAGGTGAAAACACTTTTTAGCTGTGCAGCTTACAGCAGGTCTGGTATGTTGAGATCGTCAAAGTTTATCTCTGGCATAGTCAAGTCAAGCTCTGGCATATCAAAGTCCAGCTCGGGTCATTTCTTCTTATAGGTATTATAGGTAGCGTGCCGCCGTCCGTCAAGTGAGGCGGCGACGCTGATGTAATTACTTATAAAACTTGTAATTACATACAATTTTTTACACACTGCTTTAAGCGCGTATTTGCGCGGTTTTTTGAGATAGGCGTGGGACAAAAAATCTGACCTAGCGGGACAAAAAATCTGACCTAGCGGGACAAAAAATCTGACCTAGCGGGACAAAAAATCTGACCTACACAATATTGATTGTGTAACATATTTTACTAACCTTTTTACCATTTTTACTAACCTTTTTGTGTCCTACACAATATACCTTGTGGCGTAATAAAACGTAATAAAAACGTAATAAAAGCGGGACAAAAAAGCTGACCTACACAGCATTGATTGTGTAATATCAAGTTAAGCCCTATATTGCGCGGTTTCAAGAGATAGGCTTGGACAAAAATACTCCATCTTTGGACAAAAATACTCCATCTCTGAGCGGGACAAAAAATCTGACCTGGTGTAACAAAAAATCTGACCTACACACATTCAATTACACAATTGTGTATTGCATAATTAATGCGGCTGCTATAAGCAAACCGCATTTACTGTTATTTTTGGGTGGGTGATATGATCGTTATGCTTTTGTCGTCCAGCGTATAGCTTTTGATATATCCTGTCTTGACATAATGTTCTAGCAGCTTTGGTAACTTATCATTTACAAGTCGTGATCTTTGCTTGCGGTCGGTTATTCCGCATTGCTCGTAAAGAGTAGATAATAAAATCTTGTTTGGTACTTTCTTGTTAGGATTATTCATTTGAGATATACGCCTTATCAAATAATCCTCGAGGGTCAAATTAGCCTTTGTCTTGCTGATCGGGCTTTCAAGTAGCTTGATAGGTACCGTTGTAATTTGTTCTCTGTCAATGGAAAATTGAAATAGCTTGGGTACTTCTGCTACTTCTAAAGTCCCCTCTGTCAATTGTCCGTCAACAAAAGCTGCTACTATATCAGCTTTAAGCAGCGCAAAATCTCCCTTGATTCTGTCATATCCGTATAACTTAGCCTCCGTCGTATTGTCTATGAATACTCGTGCTCTTACCAATACAGACAAACTTTCGAGTATCTTTTCTTTATCGGCTTGGCTGGGTTTGGTTGTGGATCCCATTGCTCTATAAATTTGTGTCGGAGTTAAAATATATTGTCCCTCGTTTACAAGGTTTGCGGCGGCTATAAATACCCGCTTATCATAGCTTGTAAGAGGGCGGCTTATCTTTACGCCGTCCAGCTCTTCAAAGTTGAGCATAACTATAATATCGGCTCTCTTGCCTCTGGCTCTGTCCCTATCGCTTTCGGCTTTAAGTATCGTTTGTTTGCCTATACGTAGGTTTCCCCACAAATGACAATTTACCTTATCCGTGGGGTATCCGATAGATTGTAACGCTAAACTGGTTACGCTGGGAATTAAATCTCGCCTTAGCAGTTCCTCCTGTTCTTCTGGCTCCATTTTTGATGTTACAGCCTGTTTAGCTGCTTTTACTGCTGCATACACATACTCGAAATACTGATGATAGGTTACTGTTAATGTAACTCCTGTTTTGTCTGTCGTTGAACTTACTATCTCTTTATTCCTGCATTTTTCAAAAAGCGGCTCGAGTTTGTTCTCGGGTAATTCTATGTAAGGAAATATAAGGGCTCTAAGATCGTCAAATTGTACTCGGTGATTTTCTTTTAACTCCGGGTGGAGTTCATAGAGTTTGTCAAGCTCCTGTAAGAGATATGGCTCGATTTTAAAGTATTTATCGAACATGGACTCCATTGCATTCTTGGTTTTAGGGTCATTGAATATATTCTCGACTTGCTCATATTGGTCTGACTCCAAAAATTCAGCGGTGTTGATCTCACAAATTGTATGCATGAAAAAGAATGGCGAAAACTTAGTCGCTTGCTCGAGGGTTATCTTTTTATCGGTATATGTGTCAAAATAGTGCTTGACTAACCTGTCCCCCGCATAGACTTTGCCCTCGTCGTCTTTAATGCTTGGGGATAATACTAGCCCGCCTGTCCCGAATAATCTAAGCACGCCTAATATATTTTGATAGCTAAAAAATCCATTATACATTACTTCGGCGGCTGTAATTATAGGGGCGTGCTCGGGGTTATAGTCTCCCTCGTGTACCATGAAATATGCCTCCTTTTATCGGCTGTCACTAACTGTATGTGGTTGCATACTAGGGTCATAAAGTTTCTTAATTATGCGTGGTTCTGAATGTCCGCTAATAGTATTTTGCGGACATACATTTTTTACCATTGATTATTGTTAGTTAAAAAATCGCTGCTTATTGCCAACGGTGAATAATTCGTGCAGCGTCTTTTTTATTTGGCGTGCTCGTTAATAAACTCTTTGAGTGCAGCTCGGGTTACTTTCCAGCACCCACCAATTTTTGAAGCTTTGAGCTCTCCTGTCTGAACATACTTCAAAAGTGATCTATGTGTTACCCCGAGTACGGTTTCTATCTCCGATAAGGTATAAAGTTTGAGATCGTCCAGCTCTGCTACATTCTTTTCTTTTCTCATTGTCAGTCCTCCATATTGTCTATCCTGGTTTCCAGTGCTCTTATAGCAAACTCATTCACGCTTACTCCCTCGCGTTCTGCAGCCGCTCTAAGCTGTTTACGGAGTGTCGGAGGGAGTACAAGCTGCAGCCTCTCTGTTCGTGGTTCGCTCTTGACCTCGAGGCTCTTTCCCTCTGGTAACAGTTCTCTAAGTTCGTCTAACCTCTTTTCAAGGTCAATATCGGCGTTCTTTCTCTTATAGGTTCCCTTGTTCTGCTTTGGTTCGGTCTGGGTCTGATCGTCGCTTATAAACCGTAAAGCGGGATTGTCCGAAAAGTTCTTTTTACTCATTGTCTTTTATACCTCCGTTGTTTTCTGTTTTTTTGCTTTATGTGGGTTTTTGTGGGTTTTTGTATGCCTGTAAAAGAGATAGGCTTGTGTGTATGTGTATTGTGTATTATGCCCCTGTGTATTCGGGATAACGTAACTTAATAGCCTCATAGTAGTATCTTGCATAGCTTGTGCAGAATAACTCCGCTGGTGTGTATAGCGGGCTTGTGTCGTCCTCTCCGTCACTGCTGCAGCCGTTCCAGAGATTAAATGCAAGGCGGGTCGTCTTTGCGCTGGTGCCTGTTTGCCATGATTGATTAATGCCCTCTGGCTTTATGCCGTCGCCCTCAAAATCGAATAGATCGTCAAGGTGTTTTCTGCACTCTTTGTCCAGCGTCAAGAGATATGCTATTGAAAAGTGATAGCTGTCAAATCTTTTTCCCGCTCTTGCAAGGAATGACCAAAAAGCCTTTTCGTGATCGTCATTATAGAATTTTGCAAGCTTTTCAGCAGGCTTTTTCTTTGGTGGCTCTGGCTCGGTCAATAGATCGGGGTAATTATCCCTTGCGTAAAGTGCTATGATAGTTTCAAGCATGGTATCGGGTGTTCTGTCCGTCGGTACAAAGTCAAGCTCCCCCGCGTCGTGCCTCTCCTGTATTTCTGCATTGTGACGCGCTGTAATGCGCTCTAGCAGGCTTTTGTATTCGTCCCTCATATATCTATACCCCCTCTAGTAATTCGTCTATAAAGGCTCTATAATCGTTTGTGACGTTGGCTTTCGGTGCATACTCGAATATGTTCCGTCGGCTTAACTGTGCCTCTTCAATGGCTATGCCCTCTCTGATCGTGGTATCAAATACCTTTGTCCCGAGTTTGGCTGCTAACTGTTCTGTGTATGCGGCTATGTCCCTTGCTGCTATTGTCCTTGCATTATAGCGGGTCAACAATATGCCCTCGATAGTCAATGCAGGATTGCAATACTTCTTTACTGGCTGTATGGTCTGATTGAGCTGGTCAATGCCCTGTAAAGAGAATACCGCTGCTTGTGCTGGTATGATAATGCTATTGCAGGCGGTCAAGGCGTTCACTGTGAGGATCCCGAGTGAGGGCGGCGTGTCTATAATACAATAGTCGTATTGTGCAGCTATGCCCTCGAGGCTTTCTCTTAGCCTGTACTCTTTGCCCGTGTCCGTGATAAATGCGTCGGCTCCTGCTAAGTTCTTTGAGGCGGCTATAATGTCGCCTGCTGCTGTGTGCTGTATCGTGTCGCCTGCTGGGTTCTCTCCTGTCAATAAGCTTAGTGCTGTCTTGTGCTCCGTGTCGGCTCCTGCAGCATAACTCAAATTACACTGTGGGTCAAGGTCTATTGCAAGCACCTTGAAGCCTTTAAGAGATAAGCCCGCTAATAATGCGGCTGCTGTTGTGCTCTTACCGACGCCGCCCTTTTGGTTTATGATCGAGTATGTATGCATTGTGTTTCCTCCTTTGTGTAATAGCCATTGTGTTGACTTATCGAGGATAATGTGATATAATAAAAATATCAAATGTTTCCCCTTGTGTGGGTCGTTTGGTTTCTTTGATAAGGCTCTAGGCGTTCGCTCTGGTCGGTGGTCGTCTAGGGCTTTTTTGCTGTGCTTTTGTTGTCATTTTGCTGTGCATTTGTTGTCTCTTTTCTCCTTATCGGTCATAATAGGTAGTGTATACCCAATACCCATTTTGTCAAGCCGTTTAGCAGGCTTACAAAAATAGGTTTTTTTGGGTCTATCCAAATATCGCATTTGCTATGCGGCTTTCGCTGTTGTTCTTTGCTCGTTCCAGTGCGTGCGAATAGATCATAGTTGTATTAATGCTTGTATGTCTCAATAGCTGCTGTGTCTCTTCGAGGCTTGCTCCGTTCAAGAGATTTAATGTCGCTGCTGTATGTCTAAAGCTGTGTGCTGTGAGGCGGTCGCTGTTGAAGCCTGCTGCTATAAGGATATCTTTTGCAATACGCCTAACAGATCGCGTTGTCATTCTCTCTCCGTTGTTCCTGTTCGCGTGGCTTATGAATAGCGGCTCCCTGTTGTCGGTCTTGCCTCTGGCTGTGAGATATTCTCTTATTGCAGCCTCAACAGGTTCAGCTAATTTGACAAACGTGTTCTTTTCGTCGTGCCCTTTTCCCTGCACATACAGTGCTGTATAATCGCCTCTGGCTCTTATGTCGTCAATGTCTGCTCTTGTTATCTCAATTGTTCTTAGTCCAGCAGTAACCATTAGACAAATCATAGCATAGTCCCTCTTACCTGTCAATGTAGTTCTGTCTATGCTTGCAAGTATCTTTGAGACTTGCTTTGCGGTCATGTAGTCCTTTTTGTGGTCTGTGTCAAGCTTTGCTCCCTTTACGTGCTTTGCAATATCGGGATAAATGCCCTCTTGTTCTGTCCATTGGAAAAAAAGCTTGATAGCTGTTATGTATGCCTGTACAGTAGCGGGCTTGTGTGTCGCTTTGAGCATATCCCTGTAAGAGATAATGTCCTCTCGGGTTGGCTCCGTTATGTCATTAGCCTGCATGAATACAAAAAACTGCTTGATATTGTGTGTGTATGTCTCTATTGTGCGTGGCTTTGCGTCAATGAATGTTACCCACTTTGTCATTAAGTCGGCTGTGATCGCGCTTGTGTTGGTCGTAATTGCTGTCGTGCTGGTCGTCGTGATAGCATTATTCATTTCATGTTCCTCCTTGAATAGTGTGTATTGTGTAATTCGGTGTGTATGGTTTCTTTATGTTTCAGTATAGCACTTTTCGGGGCATTTGTCAAGGGCAAAAAGAAAAAGCCCGCTGTTATAGCAGGCTCTTTTTTTATAGCTTTGCAAAATTCGCATAATTCGCTTTTATTCTCTTTTTTTGCAGGAATATGTCCGCAAAACTCTAGTCGGTCAACTCCCAAAAACCGAGATCGACTAACAGATCAATGATATCATCAATTACTTTTGCTCTCTCTTTATCGGTCAATGTTGGCATGGTGTGCAGCTCCTTTCAGACTATGAAGCCTCTCCGTTGTCGGTCGCGGTCAACTTTAAGTGTGCAATATTCGTCAAGGTCTTATTGATGATATCCGACGCATTGTCAATCTTTTTCAATTCGTCTTGCAATACCCACATGAGCTCCGTTAACGTGTTGTGTGTGCGTACAATATCATGTATTACCATGTACTGTCCCACATTCTCGGGCATTTTAAGCTTAGCTGGGTCTATGAATAGATCAAAGTCGGCTCTATCGTCCATTTGTCCGAGTTCGTGTATAGCCTCTGTTACTGCTATTGCCCTTTGAATGCTAGCAAACAGTATGTCGCTTGCCTCTTCAATGTCGTTTAAGTGCTTTTCATTTACCATTGTTTCAAATCCTCCCTTATTTCGTGGTGTTCGGTTCTTTGCTGGGAATTATTATAACATGGTTACTAAGGATTTTCAATGTATATAATTCACAAATATATCTATTCGATTTGTATCAATGGTAAAAAACACTTTTCAGACTGTACATATTTATCTGCTATGCAAAAAGCCCGCTAATTGCAGCAGGCTTTGAGTTTTTCGGATATTTTTTCACTAAAAAGGCGGCTCTGTCAAGGCGTCGCTCTGGTATCCGTTTTCTATCAATGCAGCCTCGACTTGCTTTATATACGTGTCCCCGCCGTTGCTGGCTCGGTCAAGTGCCTCCGATAAAAAGAGAATTAGTCTAATCGGGTCTTGCTTTCGGGAGATATCCTGCAGCACTTGCCTCATAATGCCGTCCGTCGCCTGTCGGTTCACTTGGTACCGTTTGCAGATTTTGCAGGCGGTTTCCAATAGCCATTTGCTCTCTAAGGGGTCTGGCGTGCTCTGTATGGCGTTCTGTGATTTATGTGTGCAGTTCTCCCGCGTGGGGCTTGCGTGGCTTTCTGGGGCTCTCTGTGCCTCTCCTGTGGTGTTCTGCTGTGCGTTCTGTCGTGCGTATTCCTCTAAGGTCATGTATTAAGCCCCTTTCTCTTATAGGCGCAAAATTTCCTCGTCCTCTGGTTCCAGCTCGTCTATACCGTCGTATACGTCCTGTTCCTTGCGCTTGCGTCTGGTCGTCCTGGTTGTCGTTCTCTTGGGCTTTGGCTTTTCCTCTTTTTCTTTCAGCTCGGGCGGCTCGGGTGTCTCAACGTATAGATCATAGCGCGGGTGATAGTCAAAGTATGCAGAATAGCTGCTTACTCCGTAGCGGTTCTTTAAGCATACAAGCTCTATCTTTCGTGGGTCGGCTTTCTTTGCCTCCTTTACGGTCTTGCGCTTTTCTATCGTCTTTTTGTCGGTCGTGAATAGATCGTCATTCATGCATTGAAGCTGCAGCCCCCAAACGACGTCCGCTGTGTATTCAATGCCGCCGCTCTCCTTGAAGCTCTCAAAGTCAATCGGGCTTAAATAGTTAGTGCGGTTAAGGCTCGAGATAATAAAGATCGTCAAGCCGTTTTCCCTTGATAGTCGTTTCAGCTCGGTTACTGTGCTATCAACAGTTTCCTTTGTGCTCTGGGTGCGTCCCCTGTCGTCTTTCTCTGGCTGCAGGATTTGCAGATAGTCAACGAATATAACAGGCTTTGCCCCTGTTTCCTCTATGTAGCGGCGTACATAGTCGCCTATAAAAGAGATATTGCAGTTAAAGTTTCCTTCGATAATTGATAGGCGGTCTTTTACAGCGTCCTTGTATTCCCTTGCAGCGTCCAACACCTGGCTAGGCAGATATCCCCGACGGATCGACAAACTGTCAACGGCGGTTGTCATATCCTTTTGGGCGGTACGTCTTGCAAGGCTCTTGCTTACAAGCTCGAGGCGGCTTTGCTCTAAGCTGAAAAATAAAACGTCCTCCCCCGCTGCTGCTAACTGATCGGCTAACTGTGTGCAGAATGTTGTCTTACCGAGTGAGGATATAGCACCAATGACATAAAGCCCTGTGTAAAGTCCCTTTGCCTTTTCGTCAAGCATTGCAAATCCTGTTTTGCGGTCGCGGCTCTCTCTGAATGCCTCGATATCACTTGACATTAACCTGTCCATGTATGAGGCTACATTGTCGGGTCTTGAAGTGTTAAGCTGATCTATTGCAGCCACAAAGGCGGCTCGGTCTGCTGTCAATGCCTCATTCGGGTCTTTATGTCCGTTATTGATATCAGCGTCAACATAGCTTATATTAAGTCGCTTGAAGCCCGCTCTCATAACCTCGAGGGCTTTGTGTCCTGCTGGGTCATTGTCCCCACATAAGATCATAGTTGCTTTTGTCCTGTGCTTTTCAAGGTGCTCTATGAGCTTTTCGGCATTGCTTGCGCTGTTAAGTGCGATTGCAGCAGCTCCCGCCTCGAGGATTGATAATGCGTCGAAAAATCCCTCCGTCACAAATACCCGCTTAATGCTGTTATCATGCAAGGCTCTTGCATTGAATATGCTCGGAGTGCCGCCTTTGTTATTCATCTTGGCATAGCCTTTTTGTATATTCGGGTCAATGGCTCTCCCTACATAGTGAGTAGAACTTGTGGGACAAATAATGCGCGGCTCTGGGTGATGGCTCCCCGCTGGGTCTGCTGCTGGGTCAAATCCTATGCCATATCGTGAAGCCGTTTCAATGCTTATTCCTCTAGCCTGTAAATAAGAAATTGCTCTCGGGTCGTTAAGTCTTGCATGACATTCGCGGTAATAGTCTGTAAGATCGCGCGGCGGTTCCAGTGCAGCAGGCGCGGCGGTCGTCGGTTCCGTCGCTGGGGTCTTACTCCTTATCGGCTCGGGCGTGTCCGCTGCATAGCCTGTCCGCTCAAACACTTCTTGCTCGGTGCAGTTCCAAAGTATTCTTAATGCCCCGAGTGTGTCCTGTCCTTTGCCTCCGAGATCACAAACAGGATTGAAGCAGCACACTCTCTTTGTATCTGAAAAAAAGGTCAAGGCTCCTGTGTGGTTCTTGCCTGTACCGCTCCCACAACAGGGACAAATAAATTGATTAGCTGTGCCTTGCGGTGATCGTGTCAAGCTGTAAAAATCGGTCAAGGGTCTGGCGTTTATCGCCTGTCGGGTCTCTTCTCTGGTCAATGGTCGTTACCTCCGTTTTTTTCTTTTTGGTGCTGGGGGTCTTAGGGGTGCTCCCCTAACAAGCGAATTTGTGGGCGTACAAATTCAGTGCTTGCATAATGAACTTTTTTAAAATTCGGGTTTTTTCGGGTTTGGCATTTTTCGAGCTTGTTACACTTTGTACATTGTTTCCGCGAGAAAAATGAGGAGTGCGTCGGTTGAAGATCAAGCCCCCTGTGCTGGGGTGGGGTCTCCCCCCTA
>OCTW011121771.1_pt1 | contig 10121 bp, 7 predicted proteins | sample 1539671 | NCBI WGS metagenome assembly OCTW01 (sample SAMN02144230, study PRJEB22623) | gut metagenome | biome: sheep rumen | host: Ovis aries | place: New Zealand
GAACAGCCCAATCATCAACATGCCCGATCCAACCGCCAATCCGATCGCTGCCGTAATCCAGATTCCGGCAGCTGTTGTCAGTCCCCGGACCAACCCTTCGCGCTTAAAAATCACACCTGCTCCCAGAAAGCTGATGCCACTGATTACCTGTGCCGCAATGCGGGCAGGATCTGTTTCCTTAACCCCCGGAAAAAACATCCCCTGTGACGAGATCATGTCCGCGAAGCCGTATTTGGATACGACCATGGCAAGAGCGGCGCCCATACAGACGATCGCATGGGTACGCACCCCGGCTTCCTTGAAGTGCCTGCTGCGTTCAACTCCGATAGCCCCTCCGCAGACGCATGCCAGGAACAGTCTGATACAGAACCCGATATTCTGTTCGAATTCAAGGTTTCCCAACAGCATATCACGTATCGTGTATAAGTGTAGCATGTTATCATCCCATTTTCTTCTCTTGCTTACTTCGTATATCGGAAGCACGCTACAAAGTGTTCCGGTTTTATTTCGATCAGCGGCGGCTGACCATTGTGACAGGAATCCTCACACTCAAAGCAGCGCTTGCAGAAATGGCACTCATCCGGCATGTTCACCGGGCTGGTTATTTCTCCCTTTAGTGTGATGCGCTGTTTTCGTTCCGACAGATCCGGAATCGGAATCGCCGAAAGCAGCGCCCGCGTATAGGGATGAATCGGATTGGTAAACAGTTCCTCTGCCGGTGCTTTTTCAACAATCTTTCCCAGATACATGACCGCGATATCATCCGAGAAGTGATTCACAACCGAAAGGTCATGCGTAATGAAAATATAGGTCAGATTCATTTTCTCCTGCAGCTCTTTCAGCAGGTTTAGAATCTGAGCTTGAATAGACACATCCAATGCAGAAACCGGCTCATCGCAGACGATCAGCTTCGGGTTCATTGCCAGTGCTCTGGCTATTCCGATACGCTGTCTACGGCCGCCGTCCAGCTCATGGGGGTAGGTATTGATCAGGCGTTCTGCGAGGCCAACCGTCTCCATCAGTTCCAGTACACGGTCCTCCAGCTCCACTTTATCTTTAATGATCTTATTGACAACCAGCGGCTCGGCAATCAGATTGTTTACCGTTTTTTTCGGGTCAAGAGAGGAAAATGGGTCCTGGAATATAATCTGCATCTCCCGCCGTTTTTTTCGCATTTCGCGATTGCCGAGTTTGACGATATCCTGCCCTTCGAAAAGGATCTCTCCGGCAGTTGGCTCGATCAGGCGGAGAATAGACCTTCCCGTTGTTGATTTTCCACAGCCAGACTCGCCAACCAGTCCCAGTGTTTTACCTCTGTCCAGGGTAAAGCTGATATCGTCTACTGCCTGGAGCATACCACGGGAAGTCTTAAAGTATTTTTTCAGATTTCTTACTTCAAGCAGGGCATTACTTTCCATTTTTCTTTCTCCTGTCGATCATGAAGCCCGGCCGCTGATACGCTGTGCAGGCTACCCTGTGCGTCTCCGAAACAGATTTCAGCGTAGGGACGCACTGTTTACAGTCCTCTGAAGCATATTCGCACCTGGGAGCAAACGCGCAGCCCTTCGGGAGATTGGACGGATCCGGCATCAGGCCTTTTATTGGTTTGAGTCTGGCTTTCCGATCCCGAATATTGGGGAGAGAATTGAAGAGTCCCTCTGTGTAGGGATGCATGGTCTCATTGAAAACATCGGCCAGGGTGCCCTCTTCTACGATCCGCCCGGCATACATGACCGCAACCTCGTCGCAAACCTCTGCAACAATCCCGAGGTCATGGGTGATCATGATAATGGACGTGTTGTATTTCTCCTTCAGCTCCTTCATCAGTTCCAGAACCTGCGCCTGAATCGTCACATCCAGCGCCGTGGTTGGCTCGTCCGCAATCAGGAGGCTTGGGTTGCACGCCAGAGCGATCGCAATGACCACGCGCTGTTTCATGCCGCCTGAGAACTGGTGCGGATATTCCTTCCCGCGGCTCCGGGGGATTCCAACCATTTCCAGCATGGTCATAGCCTTTTCGTAGGCAGCTTCTTTATTCAGCTGTTCATGAATCATCAGGCTTTCCGCGATCTGTTCACCTACCGTGAAGGTCGGGTTTAGTGCGGTCATCGGGTCCTGAAAGATCATGGAGATCTTCTCTCCGCGGATTCTTTCCATATCCGACTGCCTTAATGCCAGAATGTCCTGCCCGTCAATCTCCAGTTTGTCGCACTCCACCACCCCCGGAGGATCCGGTACCAGGCGCATCATCGCCAGTGCAGCCGTTGTTTTTCCCGCACCTGTTTCTCCAACCAGTCCAAGTGTCTTCCGAAAGCCGAGTTTAAAGTCAACGCCGTTCAGCGCGCGAACAATACCGTCTTCGGTCTCATACCTGACCGTAAGGTTTTCTACGTTCAGAATAAGCTTTTCTCCATTGCTATTCATACACATACCCTCCTTATCCTGGTCACCAGTCAGCGTTTCAGTTTGGGATCGATCGCATCCCGAACGCCGTCGCCAAGCAGGTTAAACGCCAGAACCGTAAGCATTATGGCGATTCCAGGGAACATCGTCAGGTATGGATAGTTGCGAATAAAGTTTCTTCCGCCGGAGAGCATGCTGCCCCATTCCGGAGTCGGTGCAGGAACTCCCAGGCCGAGGAAGCTGAGGCTAGAAGCCGAAATAATGGCACCTGCAAGACGCTGCGTTGCTTGTACAATCAGTGGAGATATGCTGTTCGGCAGCATATGGACCAGGACAATCTGCCAGCTCGGCATTCCGATCGCTCTGGCTGCCTCGACATAGTCCTCATGCCGTACCGTCATGATTGAGGCACGGGCAATACGTACAAACTGCGGTGCGCTGGTAATCCCGACAGCTACCATCAGGTTGGCAAGGGACACACCGAATGCGGACACAATGGCAATAGCCATCAGCATGGTCGGCACAGAACAGAAGATATCCGTTATGCGCATAATGACCTCGGATACAGTACCTCCCATAAATCCCGCGATACAGCCGAGCGTAGTGCCAACCACCATAGCAATCGCGACCGCTACAATACCAACAGCAAGCGAATATCGTGCTCCATACATAACACGTGCCATAATATCACGCCCTAATTCATCTGTACCAAAGGGATGATCGCTTGAGGGCGCCTTAAGCTTGTTAGGGATATTCTGGTTAATGACCTGCGTTTCATAGTCGAATATCAGAGGTGCAATCAGAGCAATCAGGATAATGCAAACAGCCAATGCCAATCCGATCATCGCCCCTTTATTTCTCCTTAGACGGTGCCAGAATTCTGCCGCTGTACTTCGCTTTGCATACTTTTTGGATGCAAGTTCTCTTTTCGCCATTCTGATCACCTCACTTGATATACTGTGCCTTGATCCGGGGATCCACGAAGGCATAAAGGATATCAATTACCAAATTTACAATTGTCACCAGTATCGTCGTCATCACGATACCTCCGGTTACTGTCGGAATATCTCGATTGCTGATAGCATCCACCACCATCTTTCCGACACCCGGCCAGGAGAAAATCGTTTCCGCCAGAACCGAACCGCCCAGGACATAGCTGAACTGATTGCCGAAAACTGTAATAATAGGTATCAATGCATTGCGAAGCGCATGCTTGAGAATGACCTTTCGCTCTGTAACGCCCTTGGCTCTGGCAGTTCGCAGATAGTCTGCTCTGATTACATCCAGCATAGAAGAGCGTGTTGTCCGTGTCATTGTTGCTGCCAATCCAAGGCCCACCGTTAATGCCGGCAAGATCAGCGATTTGAACCCCTGTGTTCCTCCCGATGGCAGCCAGCCAAGACGCAAGGCAAAAGCCAGCATCAGCAAAAGTCCCAACCAGAATGGTGGCATAGAAACGCCAAAAAGAGCTACAATCATAGAAACACTGTCTTTCCATGTATTCTGATTGACAGCCGCAATAATGCCAAGCGGAATAGATATCAGAATTGTTACAAGCAACGCTGCAACGGCCAAACGAACTGTCACAGGAAGTCGTTCCATATAAGTTGTCATTACTGGCCTTTTTGTAAAATAACTTTTTCCGAGATCTCCATGGAGCAAATTAATGACATAATCAAAATAGCGTTGGAAAAAGCCTCGATCCAACCCCATTTCATGCCGCAACACATCCAGCTCTTCCTCTGTAGCATCCGGTGCAGCCACCATCAGCACCGGATCTCCCGGAGCCAAATCCATAACGAAGAAAATCAGCAGGATGACGCCCAAGATAACGGGGATAAGCATCAACAGCCTTTTAAATATATATCGATGCATATAATCTCCTCACCTGCGCACTTAAGAAGGCCTTACAGTGCTTATAATTCGTTGCCATACCGGCCGACGTCACGGCCGGTATGGCTTTTATCAACTATTGTTTGGCTTACTTGAAAGCCTGTAACTGTTTTAGGCAGCAGGAACTGTAATGAGACGATAATCGGGTTTGTCAGTTGCCTTCCACACAATTCCTTCCACTCCATTACGTGTTGCAGCGTTAATAAAGCTGGTGGTCAGCGGAATGTACAGGCAGAGATCATCTGCATAGTGCTGAATGTCTTTGTACATCTGCTCACGGACAGCCACATCCGTCTCGCAGAGAGCATCATCAATCATCTTGTCCAGAACAGGATCAGCAATCTTGCAGCGATTGGATCCACTTGTAGAATAGAGCAGACTTCTCACGGTAAAGTCGGTTCCATCTGCATCTGTCCAGGCATAACATGCCATTTCATGTCCGCCTTCCTTCATCATAGCTTTCAACCCTGCTGGATCCATCGGGTCTACAGTTACACGAATGCCGGCCGGCGCCATATCCGCCTGACAGATCTGAGCGATAGTCTCATATGGGGGTCCCTTATAGCAGGAGATCTTTACATCAATGCCATCGGGATATCCCGCCTCTGCCAGCTCTGCCTTAGCAAGCTCTGGGTCATAACTGCGACCTTCGATAGTCTCGTCAAGCCCAAACTGTGTCGCATTGACAACGGAATGATGTTGCTGAGCCTGTCCTTCAAAGACACCAAGTACTATGTTTTCTTTATTGACAGCGTGGGCAATTGCATCACGTACCTTAACGTCATCAAAAGGAGGCTGATTCACATTGAAGCAGAGATATCTCATACGAACATCCGGAATCTGAATCAAAGTGCAGTTAGGATCGTCCTCAATAGTGCCTATATCCAGATCTGGTACGCCCACAATTACATCGACCTCACCTGTCTGAAGTGCGATAATACGGGCCGAACTCTCTTCAATATGACGAAAAGTGATGGAACGAGTAGGCGCCGGATCGCCATGATAGCCATCATAGCGAACAACAGTTGTAACATTATTGGGAATCCATTCCGTCAGATAGAACATACCTGTACCGATTGCAGCGCCTTCATCTCCCATTTCAGCAATAGTCTTTTCAGAAAGGATGCTCAGGCTTTTATGTGCAAGTGTGGTTAGAAAGTCCTGGTTTGGAGCACTCAGCGTAAAACGAATCTCGGTATCGCTAAGAACCTCGGTACTCTCCAGCGTCGAAATCTTCCCGGAAGTGAAGGAAGAGTCTCTTGCCCGTTCAAACGTAAACTGGATGTCTCTGGCAGTACAGGGCTCGCCATTGGTAAAGGTCACTCCTTCTGGGATTGTAAAGACGTAATTCAGTGCATCTTCCTGCACCCACGTTGCCAGTCCTGGAACGGGAGTAGAGCCATCCAGTTCGGTCAGCGTCTCATGAGTCAGAGTAGCCAAAGTGCTCGCGGTATCAAGGTTGCTACCCTGTGGGTCCGTAATGGAGAAGACATATGGTGTACCGATGATGACTTCTTCTTTGTACTGATTATCTGCCGAAGCACTTATGCTGCTGACAGACAGACTGGCAATCATAAAAATACAAAGGAATATCGCGATAAGTCTTTTCTTCATTTTTTCTCCTTTCTGCTGTTCTGTCTTTCTCACAGATTTTTCTCTGCCGAGTGACTGCTCTACGAATGTCCCACCAAAAAAGTATTTCTTCTTCTCTGCCCTCCTTCTCTTCATGTTTGTCCGACGGTTTTTTCATCATTTTATCACGGATTGATTCAAATACTTCAATCCGAAAATCTTGTGAGCGGGATCAGGGTCGGTTCCCGTTTTCTGTAAACCGTGAGTGAATCAAATCCAGCTTTCTTCAGTGCATCCACCGCCTCCGTAAATCCGGAGGCAAGTCCATTAGCCGTATGGCTGTCACTTCCAATGGTCACATACCTGCCGCCCAGCGAACGGAACATTTCCAGTACCCATGGTTCCGGTCCAACCCGTTTTTCCCAGTGTGTCACTCCGTGTGTGTTGATCTCGATTGCTTTTTCTCTTTCAACCACTTTTTTCAGGATGGGCTCAATGCGATATGCATATTTACGGATGCTGTCTTCAGGCATATCGTGTTCCATAACACGAAGCGGATAATCCAGATGCGCAAGGCTGTCAAACTCACTCTTTTCCACGATGTAATCCATTTCATCAAAGTATTCCTGCCAGCATCGTTCTAGGTTCCGAGGATCTTTAAAATCAATACGATATATATTTCTTCCGTGTCTCACATTGTGCACAGCTCCCAAAATAAAGTCATAGTGATTTTTGTAAATCAGGTATCGGCATATTAATGGATGCCATTTCGCATTGCCAAACTCTACTCCGAAGAGCAAATCAATTTTCCCCGCATATTTCTCTCTTGCAGTATAAAACTTTTCTTGGATATTCTCTGAATCTGCTATGTACCGAAACCATCCCAATTTGTCGACAGAATTCGTCCCGAAGTCACAATGATCTGTAATAGCAAGGTACCTGATTCCTTTCTGGACAGCGGATGCACACATTTCCAATATGGTATCATGTCCGTCCACTGAATGTATGCTGTGTGTATGAAAGTCAACCATGTATTCGATATCCCTCCATTACTCAATACTAATATCGTTAATTAATCAAAAATCATAGTGCAATCAAAATGATTACTACTTAATTATTATTTTATTTTTGAAATAATATTTCTAATGCAGAATTTTCTTCCGTTTAAGCAAAGGCAACGAATTGTCCAATCAAATTATATAATGCATCTATAACAGTTTCAAGAATATAATTACTGAAATTTTATTACATTATCGTATATCCATCTCCCCTTTTACAATTATAAGGCTTTCATCTCTTTTCACATAAAAAATCACCGGATGAGCTGTAAGCTTCCGGTGATTTTTTTACGTGTTTCCGTATCAATACTTTGTAAAGGAAAGCGCTTTTTCTATTTTAACAAATCGATCCGTGCTTGAACTTTTCTTCAGGGCAATCATCGTATAAATCACGTCAACGATTGCCATTTGTGCAAGTCTGGACGCCAAAGCAACATGGCGATATTTTGTTTCATCGGATGAAGTGTGCAGCGCAATATCCGATATATTCGCCAATGGCGAGCTGCCTATATTGGTGATCGAAATAATACGGGCATGGTTTTCGTGTGCGATTTTTGCCGCATGTACGATGTCTTTGGAAGATCCGGAATGGCTGATGGCAAAAAGCACATCGCTTGAATTGAGGCAGCTTGCCCGGATCACCTGTAGGTGGGTGTCGCTGAATGCGCTGGCGTCCAGGCCAAGGCGAAGGAACTTATGCTGAACATCTTCTGCTACCGCATGGGAATTGCCCAGACCAACAATACAGATATGTCTTGCATTCATAATATAGTCTGCAGCTTTTTCCAGCATTGCCGCACTCTGAATCTCATAAGTATAGTTCATGGTGTGTAGGACACCCTGAAATACTTTCTTCATGATCTCATTCGTATCATCTTCTGCCGTGATCTCCTCATTGATCGCCTGTATCGGGGTCACAATATTCTGAGCCAGGAGGATTTTGAAATCCTGATAGGATTCAAAACCCAGTTTTTTACTGGTACGAATAACGGTCGCATCACTGACGCGGTTTGCTTCCGCCAGTTCTGAGACTGCCATATGTACAACCTCGCCCGGTTTATCAATGATATAGTCGCAAACTTTTCTTTCCGATTTGCTCAGATCCGCTCTCATATCCCGGAGCCTGAGAATAATTGCGGGTACTTTTACTTCCGGCATTTCCTATCCCTCCATTCTATCTATTTCCTGTTTTCGTCTTTTCTTAAATATATCAGCATGATTTATTTGTGTCAACTAATTTCTGTAAAATTATTTCATAATATGTTGACGGATTAAATCAATATGCAATTCGTTTGCGAAACACACTGAATGTAATAAAGTTTCATTTTTTCCCATCTTGAAAAGCTAATAATGTCGATATATACTCCAATTGAAAGCGATATTCACCACATTTTTGCTTTGTACCGTTGCTTCAAAATTTGTAACTTTATTACATCCCTTCTAGTATTCAACATCTTTGAGAACAACAGCACCATTCAAATCATTCTCACTCTTATATCATTTGTATTCCTGTTTACGCATCCTTCTTGTATTATCTCCGTACCCATCCACATTATTGAAAATGATTTAACGCAGGAGTGACACATTATGAAGCTGGAACTGAATCGCAAACTCTGGGAAGAATGCAAACATTATATGCCAAGCGGTGTATCTGCAGGGGGACGCCTGAATGTTGCCTGTGGTATGCCGCACTATATTGACCATGCATCTGGCGCAAGGCTCTACACTATAGATGGTGGAGAATTCATCGATTACCATGGGGGATCTGGGGCATCTATGTTCGGACATAAGCACCCTCGCATTCAGGCCGCACTTGAAGAATGTATCTCCAAAGGGTTTTTCATGAATTATGATACTCCAAAAACTTTAGAGTTTGCCAAAAACTTTACAGCTCTTGTTCCTACTGTGGAAAAATTCCGTCTGCTTAACTCTGGAACAGAAGCAACAATGGCCGCCATTCGAATCGCGCGGGGTTATACCGGACGGGATTATGTGATTAAATTGGACGGACATTTCCATGGTATGCACGAAATGGTCTGGTACAATCACAACAACTATCCGCCGGTTGTCGATGGTGTGATAGAAACCAGTCCGGACAGTGCCGGAATTCCAAAAGCTTTTTCCGAGCTTGTCAAGGTTGCGGAATCTAACAGTCTCGAAGCTGTTGAAAAGCTGGTAGAAGAAAACAAGGGCAACGTCGCTGCAATCATTCTCGAACCCATTAGCTTCAACATGGGCTGCTCTCTGATGCGCCCAGAGTTTATTCATGGTATTCGCAGCCTCTGTGATGCTGAGGGAATTGTCATGATTATGGACGAAGTCATCACAGGGCTCCGATTCCGTCCAGGCAGTGCCGCCGCGTATTATGGCGTTCAGCCGGATCTTACTACCTTCGCGAAAGCACTTGCGGGTGGCCAGTCGCTTTCTCTGGTCGGCGGAAAGGCAAAGATTATGGACATCTGCAGTCCGGGCGGAAAGGTAGGCGTCAGCGGAACCTATAGCGGTAATCAGCTCGCGCTGTACTCCGCGAATGCCTGTGTGGAGATGGCTCTTGAACCGGGTTTCTATGATCATATTGAAGCAGTAGGCAATAAACTGTTCTCCGGAATGGAAGAGTTGATGCAGAAACACGGCCTGCCCGGTCATGTCAGCGGGCTGGGTGCACGTTTTGCCATCTATTGGGGCTATGAAGACCGTGAAATCGATCTGGATTTGCGACGCTCACAGGAATTATTCCGTCGTGATTTGGCAAATGCTTTCATCAAAATCGCACTCGGTGACCCCGATAAATTGGGCGCTATTGCCGAAAGCAATGCAGGCCCCGCACTCATCAACCTTCTTTGTGATTTACTTAATGATATTCAAAAGGCACCGGTATCCACCATTTTGAAAAAACTTTCCGATGCGGAGGGTTTAAGTAAAATCGTTGATTTTGCCATGAGTTTTCTCAACGGTAGCGATGCCGATTATAAGTCGTTTGAACTGTTCAATGATAACATCTTTGTAGATGCGGACGGTAACACGACTTTCTATGATAAGTTGATTAAAGAAGACCCGTCAGAGTATGAATATACCGGCCCGAAGGCGATGGAATACTATGTACCGGTCATTGCGGCGGTGATTGATTTCTTAAGCGGATTAGATAAAGATGTAGAGAATAATAACGGCGATTTATTAAAAACTTTATTATATAAC
>OCTW011243951.1_pt1 | contig 10121 bp, 5 predicted proteins | sample 1539671 | NCBI WGS metagenome assembly OCTW01 (sample SAMN02144230, study PRJEB22623) | gut metagenome | biome: sheep rumen | host: Ovis aries | place: New Zealand
ATTTTCTGGAAATTCATATTCAACTTTATTAATACCGGATCTATCTGATTTCTTTATAGTATTATTTTTAGATTTTTGCATATTACTATTAGTAGCAGTAGTAGATTTGACAGATTTGTTTTTCTGTGCTATACTGTTATTAACAAATGTGGAATTACCAGCATTAGGTTTCGTCTTGGACGTTAAATTAGGAGTCTGTTGACTATTAATTACCCTAATTGGTTTTATCCACATTGTTTTTATTATCAAATCATTTTGTTGACTAGGAACTACTTCTACAACATAGACTTTATTTTTTTCAATATTCTTTATATATCTTACTGTTTGCTCTCCTCTACTATCAGATCCTTTTACAATTCTATCATATTCATTAATTACATCTGGAATAAGTTCGATATCTTTAGGAGTAATCGGAATTTGTTTCTTTTTTGCCTCTGCTATCTTGTCACTATGTTCATTTATCATGTGTCTAATATCATTGTCTAATAGAATATGTTTTCTTTGTTCAACATTAATTCCTGTGATTTTATTAATTTTAGTTGCTGTTTTTGAATCAACTATACCAAAATTAGTTCTTCTTTTAGAATTTTTATTTATTAACGCATTTTGGATTCTATTATGAAACTCTTTTTTAAAATCAATATTTTTAGTTTGCTTCGTATTGTTTTCAAAATCATTTTTAAGCTTGTTTTTATTTTTAATAATGAAATTATTCATCATTTCATTTATTTGGCTGTAAACTTGTTCTTGCTGTTCTTGTGTACCAAATATATTATAATGAGTTGAAATATTTTCATCAGAGATGTCTATAAGTAATTGTACATAATCATCAGATAGCATTTTATTTCTAATCATATTAGCCCAGTTGCTAATATCATTAGCCCAGTTTCCGAAGTAATCGCTTTCAATTTCCTCTATTATGTAATCTCTAATTTCCGCTTCTGACATATTGTTGAACATTGATGTATCTTTTAATACATTCTTATATTCTTCTATTTGATTTTTAGTAATAGTGTTATCTATAATGTCATGTATAGCAGTCCATTCATTACTTCTATTTACTTTGAACCAATGTCCTAATTCGTGGAAAGGTAAGAAATTAGATTTCTTTTTACTTTGCAATGAATTGTGTTTTACTAGAATATCATCATTTACATATACAGCATCTTCTGTTCCTTTATTAGATTCATATACTCCATAATTCAATCCTGTAATATTTTCAAATTCTTTTTGTATAGTTCTTTCTGTTTTTGTTAATTTGTTCTGTTCTGTTAAAGAAATCTTAGTGCCTTTTCCTAATTGTTTTTGCTGCTCTCTTTGGAATTGCTGTACACTTTTGGATAATTTTTCTTGACTAGATCCATTACTTCTTGAAATTTCTTCTTCTCCTCTGGTGTTCTTTCCCTTTTCTGTTCTATTAGCTTCTTGTTGTGAATTATTGTTTCTGATCTTTTTTGCTCTGGCATTTGAGTTTCCTCCCTTTTTATTTATTCTTTCTCCAAAAATTCTATTTTCTTCTGGATTAGATTCAATCTCTGTAGATGCTTCTGTTTCATTTTGTAGATAGTTCTTACCTTCTATCTTTCCTTTTTTAGTTAAGTATGATTCATTAGGCATTATATTTTTGCCGTAAATGTTTTTATATCCTTCTGATAAGGCTTTATCTAAAACTAATTCTACTTTCTTTGCAAGTGCATAATCTCCTTTTCCTTGACTTATATCTTCTAGTGCTTTTTGGATTTTACCCCAACTTGCTCCTGTATCATCTTTTATTTCTGCTAGTTCTTTTGTTGTACTTCTCTTTGTTCCTGTCCATTCATCTCCTGCTTTGTATCTTTCTCCAAAAGTAGAATTTGTCAAATCTTCTTGGAAGTTATAAGCCATTTCTTGAATTTCTTGACTTACTTCTGGATTTTCTGTCTGATAAGATTTTACATTTTTGTCTGAAACATTATTCCAGTTTCTTTGTTCCATATTAGTTTTGTTTGTTTGCTCTGAAAATCCATTTTGAGCAATTTTATTCTCTTGACCACTAACTTGTTGGCTTGAAGTATTGTTTTGTTCTGTGACATTGTTTTGTTGGTTTGACAAGGTATTCTTTTGAAGCATTGTTTCGCCAATCTTTTTATTGATGGCTATAGTATTTTGTGCAATTTTTTGATTAAGGTTATTTATTGAAACATTATCTAAAGAATTTATCATATTTGTAAATCCTGTTTCTGCTTCTGGGATTGTTTTGTATGCTGTAGTATCTAATAAAGTTCCTGTATTAGCATCTATTATGTTATAAGATTTTGATTGTTTATCTCTTATTGCTACTGGATTGATGTTTATATCATTGTTAGGATTCTTTATTTCCGTACCTTTCGTTGATACTATTTCTTCTACCTCTCCATTTTCATCGTAACTTGCAACAACATAATCTTTAATATTTTTGCCATCACTTTGAGAATCAAATTCTTTTTCTTGTATTTCTTCTTCTACTAGCTGTCTAGTTATTTCTCTTTTTTCTTCCTGAGTTAATTCTCTTCCTAGTTGTTCTTCTGCTGCTTTTGTTGCAATATTTTGATTAATCATCAAATCTCCACCAGAAGTTAATGCAGAGCTAACAAATGCAAGAGCCATTTGCTCACCTACTTCTCCCCAGTCCCATTCACTACTAAAGTCAGTATCTCCTAATCGATTAATTAAACCATTGTCTACTATATAATTTCCTGCATAAGATAAAAACTCTTCTATTGATTCCCCTGCTGATTGAACTCCTATTTTTACTAAAACTTTACCAGCTGTTGGCGAAATCTTACTTGCTAATTTAGAACCGATACTATCAGTTAACTCGTTTCCTCCTACACCAAGCATGCCAAACAATCCCTCTGTTACTCCTTCTATTAAACCACTTGATATTCCCTTAGTCCATCTTTCTATTTCAGTAACATCATCTCCCTTGGCATTCGCTTCTGACAATCCTCCTGATGTACCTCCAACAACTGCAAGTGTTGGTAAGTTTAATGTTTTACTTCCAACTTTTACACCTATGTTGCCTGCACTACCTAATCCCTTAGTTCCAACAGCAAGACCAACAGTATATCCTACAAGGTTTACAACTTGATCTGATGTTTCGCCAAGTACTGAACCTTCTTCAAATGATTCATTATTTGCAAAATCCCATGATAAAGATCCATTTATTGCATTATATAAAACTCCTATAGGTGAAGCATTTGCAACTGCATTTCCAATCTTTTCACTATAATTTTTATTTGCCCATTCTCGAGTTGTCTTTGCCCCTTCTTTATTTCCAATTAAAGATTGCACAGATGCAACTATATTTGCTCCTAAGTCAATGACATTCTCTCCAACTGATACAACGCCAGAAACTAAATTTCCTACTGTGTCTGTAAGAGTTCCAGTAACAGTTTTAGTTAAATCTCCAAACTGATAACCATCTGAAAAAGCTTTACTTCCTTTAAATATTTCAATTTTCTTTTTTTTGTTTTCGTTATTAGAATATAGTTCTTCTTGCTGATTATGTAATTGTTCTGCATACGTATTAGCTTCCTCTACAGAATTAAATTTTCCTAAATGCTCTCCTGTTTGATGATAATGCTCTATAGCTTCTTTATCAGATACTATTTTTCCATCTATAACTGTAGGAATTAAAACTTCTTTTCCATCTTCTTCAAAGGATATTGAACGAATTGTACTTATTGAACCATCTTCATTTTCTACAACAGGTCTATTGTTTAAATCAATATTTCCGATTGAAGATTCCTCGTTATTGGTTATTTCTAAAGGATTTATGCTATTTGTTATATTCATTGCTTCTTGGAGTCTTTGATTATATGTATCATTATAATTATTATTTAAGGTAGAACTGTCATCTTCATAATCATTAGAATTATATCCATTACTATTTATTCGATTAGTTATTTGCATTGCTTCTTCTCGTCTTTTTTTCTTTTCTTCTTCACTTAATATCAATATTCTCTACCTCCTATCTTATGCCTCCACCGTTGCCATATCCAAAAGCTTTTGTATTTGTATTTGTATTTGAAGAACTGTTTCCAGAAGAACTCTGTGTTTGTGCTGGAACTGTAATTCCATATTTAGCGACTAAAGCTGCAAAATCTTTTTGGCTTATTCTTCCTGAGGCATAGGCATTTACTAAATAATTGTACACCTCATCATTATTATTTGTTGTATCATCTTTTATTTTTATTTGTCCTGTTAATATATCTTCAACTCCCCATCTATTTTTTATTATTTCATCATGAGTTGAATAACTTGTATAATTTGTGCTATTATTAGAATTTGAAGTACCATATTTTTGAGCTAGTTGATACTCATATTCTTTACTACTATTGCTTAATGAATTTTGATAAGCTGCTAATTCTTTGCTCTTAGATTTATCAATATTAGATTTGTAAGCATATAAGTTCTTTTCTATTTCTGCATTGTATTTTGCAAGTTCTTTACTTGAATTTAAATTTAATTCTTCTTTTAGTTTTGCAATTGCTACATCATTTTGATATTCTAGTTGGTATTGTTCTCTCATCTTAGCAAGCTCATATTCTCTCTGTTCTTTAGCTTCTCTTGCTGCTCCTGATAAAGTTCCTACTTTAACTCCTAAAATAGCACTTGCATCATTATCAACAAAACCTAATTCATCTACTCTTTTCCAAGCATTTTCTAAGGCATCTTGTTCTTTTTGATACTCAAATTCTTTTTCTTGAAATTCTCTATCTTTAGCATCTTTCCAATACTGAAATTGTTGACTATCATAATTCATAACTAATTGTGCGGTGTCTGCTAATTGTCCAAGATATTCTATCCATCTATCATGTGCTTTTTCTTCATATTGCGGTATTAATTCACTTACTATTCTTGCAACTCTTTCAGCTGTTGCAGAACTATTAAGAACTCCGCTTCCAGCTAAACTTTGTAATGTTGTATTGGCAGCATATTCACTTGCTACTCTTAATGAATTATCAGTAGTTGGATCATACTCAAATCCATTATTCATATTTGAAAGCATTTGACTTATAATTCCATTAATGGTGTCAGAATATGCACTTTGATATTGACCTTGTACACTATTCAAATTAACTGTTGTTGGTGTTACAATTGTTGTACCTAAACTTGTCTTTTTTATTCCAGTATAAGTATTGCTATTTTTGTTTGCTCCTGCATTTGTTCCAAATGCACTTTGATATGAAGAATATATTTGATTAAAGTCAACTACATTATTGCTATTATTATTATTCTGATATTGTTGTGGTGTTGGAGCTGTGTTTGTCTGAGCAGGAGCTACTGCTTGCAAATTATTATTTGGTTGCATATTTGTTGTTGGAGAATACCCTGATGGAGTCACTTGTGGTTGTATCTGAATAGGTATTGTTATAGGTTGTATTTGTGACTGACTATTTGCATTTTGTACAGAAGGTGCTATGTTATTAGCATTAGTTGTTTGTATTTGTTCAACATTAGCCTGTGGGTTACTTGTCGCTATTTCTGTATTTAAAATTGTATTTGCCATTAATTTTACTCCTTTCATACATTATAAATTTCGTTTAATTTATCTTGCCAGTTTTTAAGTGTTGCCTCTGTTGTACTTGATATTCCAAATGTATTTGTTCCAATTATTTTATTTAATTCATTTTTCCAATGACTTAATGTATTTTCTATGGTAGGATATAATGGATATATTCCTTTTGTTGCAACATTTAATTGCTTTGACCATTCTTTTAAAGTAGAAGAATTATCACTATATTGTTTAAATCTCATCTTAAGTGTGTCCTGTCTTCTCTTTCCATACCATAGATAATTATATCTCCTGTGCCATATATTTCAAAAGTATAACTATTTACATTTTGCAATTCATTTGGAATTAATATACATTCAGTTCTATTTGTTCCCTCTGGTAGAATGTTTAATTTTTCAATTCTTTTTCCATCATTCGTAATAATGTTTATATTTACTGTGCCATTTAAGTCATAGTTAAACCATAGTTTTGATAAAGATTTTCTTTTACTTAATACACCATTTTTAAATTCTTTTGTTTTTATATAAAATGGTATATCTTTTTTTTCTGTTAAACCATTTTCTCCAACATATTCATCTTTACCGTAAGTTCTAATATATGTAATTCCATCTCTTCTTCCACCAGTTATCTCATATATAGCTCCATTTTGAGTTAAAGCATAAATAGGTGTTGGAGTTTGTGAGAAATTTAAATCTACATAACTATCACAAATGTTTGCATAATATAATTCGTCCTCTATTTCACATTGAATCTCTTTAGTCCATTTTCTCAACCTTTGGTCAAATATTAAAAAATAATGATAATCAGGAAACCAAAAATAGACTTTATCTTCGCTTGCTGCAACTGATACATTCTTAGCTTCATTTATTGTTATTCCATATATAAAATTTTGGATTCCTCCAGTTACCCCATTATTGCTTGTTGGCTTTTCTATGCTTCTTATTGTCGAACCATCATACTCGTAAATATTTCTGCCATAAAGCCAATATAAATATGAATTATGTACTTTTATAGTACATTGGTCATAACAACCTATATTATTATCTAGTGACACACAAGTATAAGAATCGTATTGTCCTGATATAACATTGCTACCATAATATAGGTGCATGTTCTTTTCACTAAATACAATTAATTTATCATCAAAACTAACAAGTCCAGTTATTTGATTACAGTTTGGTACTCTATCCTCTCTCGAATTTTCTGTAGAAGTCCAGTCCATTGGATCTTGTAATGCAGAAAAATATAGCATATTTCCTACACTCCCAAACATTCTATTTTTGTGATAGCACATGTGTTCAAAACTTGTAACTCCTGTAGGAAGTGTCAATATTTCTGGTTTATTTAATGCTGAAAGCGGCAACTTATGCCTTGTTGGAACAATTCCATCTCCATATAAAACTAAGTATTCATTGTTTCCATCAGCATAATATACATGTGAAAATTTATTTCCTGTAATTCCTGTTGATATTACTGCTCCTGTCATATCTTTTAATTCTGTTCCTTGTATGTAAAATAAATATTTATCTGCTGCTGCTTCAAAGTATTTTATAACTGTTCCATTTAATCCAGGATTAGCTTTTAAAGTCCTTCCTATTTTTGTTCTTAAAGCAGGATATCTGTCAAGGCACATATTATACATATCTTGACATTCATCATCTTGTATATTTTGTGGAGGATAAATATTGTTGATTCCTCCTGCTAAATAATTTATTTGATTGTTACTTTTATAGTGTATATCATTCAAATAAGTATTCTGTTGCATATTATCTCCTCCTTGATCTTATACTTCTTTTTAAGTCTCTTATAACATGATATCTTTGTTGTTGTTCATTTTTATTTTCGTTTGCTTTCATTACTAAATTGTTATATAAAAGTATATATTCATTTGCTAGTTCCACATCTGGATTATGTCCTGACATTGCTATAATTGACATTACATTGTATTTAACTAAGTCTATATAGTTATCATCTAGCTCTATGTAATCATCTACTCTCGTAATCATTTTTGGTTTTTTTAAATAATATATGTCTATTTTTCTTACATCTGTTGGAACAGGATATATACCAATAGTTCCTTCTCTTCCGTCAAAATATCCATCTACATTCATTTTCTCATTAGGTAAATATGATTTTAATTCTTCAAATCCACCCCAGTCGTAAAGATTATCTTGACTTCTTGCTTTTTCAGACTTAGTTACATGGTCAATCATATCTATACTACAGTCTTCTGGTAGTACATATAATTCTTGATTTTCTCTAGTTACAAATGAATACTGCTCTTGTATTGCTAAGTCTTTATATATCCTTTTCATAGTTTCATTTATCCATAGGAACAAGGAACTATTAGAATATTCATGTGGCAATCTTACTTGAATGTCATCTAATACTTGTCCTACTGTTGTTCTGCTAACTATTGCCATTGTTTTCTCCTTCCTAAAACCATCAATTTCGATGGGTTTATTTTGCTCTTATAATATATTTTGTACTTGCATCACCAGTACTTAAATTTGGTATTGCAAAAGTTTCTGGGTATTCATCTGGTAAATTTTCTGTTATTGATTCATATAAACTTGTGTAATCTGTTACATTTAAAGTTTGTCCATTACATTCTAAATAGCATTCTGGAATTTCTACAGAAGCGGTTAATATTATTCCACCTATTGGAGTTATTGCTCCTGTCCCTGCCTGAGCATCATTCCACAAATCTGGGAATTGATGTATTGTAATTCCACTAATATAAGTATCTGTATTATTTCCAACAAATATTACTTCTCCTGATCTGAACAGATTATTTGAATAATAATAATTCCCTTTTGGTACAAATATATATTTTGCACCCACTTCTATTGCATCATATATTGCCTGTTGTATTTTTAATCTATTGTCTGTTATTCCATCTCCAATTACATTGTAATTTTGAAGTGGTACTATTCCAAAAGTATAAAAGAATAAATCTTTTAATTCTGACATTTTTAGTTCTTGTATCATTTTTTATTCCTCCTATTCTGTATTTTCATTTTCATTTGTTGTAATACTTAATGTTCCAGTTTGTACTGAACCATTGTAGCCAATAAATGTTTTTCCACTTAAGACATCACTTGAAGTTGCAGACATTAATCCTGATTGCAAACTTCTAAAGAATTGCCCCTTATAATTTACTCCAATTAGATTTTGTGTATTTCCAAAATCTAATATCCATAACTGACTATCATACCAACTATTTTTTGTATTACAATATATTAAAATTTTAGAACCATCAATATTTGAAGATAATTCAAATGGTGTTAAAGTATCTGTATCACCAGTCTTTAGAGCGAAATTTAGACTAAAATATTGTGTTGATGGTATTACAATATTACTACCATCGGCAGCATTTTGAATATCGTCAATTGGAATTATTACAACTCTTGATGTACTTAAATATTTAGAGTATACATAAGATCCTCCATATCTTGTAGAAGTTATTAAAATAATCTTTGTTTCATCTTTTGAAACAATTCCAGTCATTACATATTGATTGCTTCCATCTTCAAAACTAAAAGTTAATGATTTGCTTAAACTCCAACTTGACGTTGTTTTATCATATACTTTTAAATTTCTTGCCTCATAAACATATACAAATTGATTATTATTCGATATTGGTAAAAATAAATTAGAATCCTCCATTCGGCGGAATCCATAAGTTGGATATAAATTACTATCTAAACATACAATTCCTCCCCATTCATTAATAGAACTATCTCCACTCATATATAAATAATCATCGCTAGGAGAAACTTGCATAATATCACAAGCAGGGTCATATCCAACACTTCCTCCCATATTTAAAATCAGAGAACTTCCGAAATTCATATTTACGCTAACTGTTCCATCATTATTTACAGTAATTTCAATAGTTGCTTTCTTTACTGTATATAAGGCATTATTGCTACTGTTTAATGATCCATAAACCGTCCAAAATACGTATGGATTTGTATTAGAAAAAATAAAGTTTTCATTACCATTACTAGTGCCTTTTAAATAATTAGTAATAGTATATTGTTCTCCTTCGTATTCTTCTCCAATTGCACCTCCATCATTCAAATGGTATGTGTATAAATGATAATAACATTTACTTGAGCTTGAAATCCAAGTTTGAATTATCAATAAGCATTTATTATTAGATCCTAAATATCCTGCTACACCAAATCTAATACGTTGAATCACTTCATTGCTTCCTATATGTAATTCATCAAGAGTGTAACGGTATTTTTTATATGTTACTGTGTTTTCTGTTTCTCCCTGTGAACCATAAATGTATAGTCCATTGTCATTTACGGGATGTGATTCTATTACAGTAGAAGAATCACTTAATTTAGCAACACTCACACAATACTTACCATTTTTAGAAAATGCTATACATGTTCTTTCTGTTACTGTTGTGTTTGAATCTGGGTATTTTACTAAGCCAATATTGCCACTTGTTATGGAAGCTTCTGTACCAGTAGCATAAATTTCTTCTACTTCTGCATTTGTACCTCCTGTACCTACAAGGTATTCTCCATTGGAAAAAGCAGTTTTTCCTAAAGCCAAATCAGAA
>OCTW013415037.1_pt1 | contig 10121 bp, 6 predicted proteins | sample 1539671 | NCBI WGS metagenome assembly OCTW01 (sample SAMN02144230, study PRJEB22623) | gut metagenome | biome: sheep rumen | host: Ovis aries | place: New Zealand
CTCATAGCCCACGAGTTGGCGCTCGATGAACGAGAGGCGAGAACGCTTATAGAGTTTCAGGCAAGCCTCCATGTAGAATCCGCCGAGCCAGGGCCATGCCGTTCCCTGATGGTAGGCATAGTCGCGCTGTGTCTGCGGTCCCACGTAGATGGGGTTGTAGCCGCCGCTCTTCGGTGAGAGCGAGCGCAGTCCCTTCGGGGTGAGCAGCTCACGGGTGCAGATATCCACCACGCTCTTCATCTGCTGCTGCGACAGCGGCGAGTAGTCGAGGGCCACGGCGAAGATCTGGTTCGGACGGACGCTCCAGTCCATCATGTTACCGTCGACATAGTCGAGCAGGTAGCCATACTCGTTGACGAACGTCTCCACGAACGACTGCTTTGCCAGTTCGGCACGCTTCTCCAGTTCCTCTGCCTCCTTGGCCTTGCCTTGATCGGCCTTCATGGCAGCGCAGAACTTCAGGGCGTTGTACCACAGGGCGTTGAACTCTACGATGTATCCCGAGCGGGGCACCACAGGACGGCCGTTTGCCGTGGAGTTCATCCACGTCACAGCCTTGTCACGGCCATTCGAGTAGACCAGACCGTTCTCATCGAGACGCAGGTTCGGATGTCCACCTTTTATAATATAGTCGACAATATCGCTCACGAGTTTGCCATACCTCTTGTATCCCTCATCCTGTCCGGCATCCTTCACATACTGCTGGATGGCCCAGATAGCCCAGAGGGGCACGTCAGGCTGCTCGATCTCATATATCTTCACGCTCAACGGCTTGCCTTCCATAAACTCGCGCAGACCCTTCTCCGATGTCTTCATCACATGCTCGAAATAGTCGCGCTCACCGATAGCCAGCGTCAGACCTGGCAGGGCGATGAACGTATCACGGGCACGGGCCTTGAACCAAGGATAACCGGCCAACAGGTAACGGTCGTCGTTGTCGTCGAGTTTCGCCGAACTGCCGCTACGGCGGTCGCGGAAGTGGAACTGATGGGCAGCGCATACCAGCGAGTGGTAGAAGTTATCACGCGGTTTGCGGTCGGCCACCTCCTCTTCGAACAGCTTCTTCAGCGACGAGGCCTTGATCAGCGATGTCGAGCCTGAGAACACGATGCACTCACCCTTCTTGATGGGCATCTCGAAGTAGCCAGGCACGTAGAGGTCCTCGTTCGAGGCATAGCCGCGCTCCTGCTCCTTGGGATACTCCACGCCACGATACCAGTCGGGCTGGAAGATGAACTCGTTCTTCTTCGAGAACTGCATGTACAGATCGGGGTATCCGGCATACATACAGGTCTTGATACCGCCGTCTACTGGTGTGTACTCACGGCTGGCGGTAGCGTTCTCATGCGTAAACTGCCTCACACTGCGGAAGGCGAGGAACGGACGGAACCGCAGCGTCGTGGCCGAATGGGCATCGACCAGCGTGTAGCGGATCAGGATACGATCCTCGTAATGTTGGAAGATCACTTCCTTCTTCAGCACCACACCGCCCACACGATAGGTCGTCGTCGGCACGAGGCTCGCATCAAACTCTCGGATGTACTTGTGTCCGTTAGGACTGAAATTGTTGCCTTGATACTTGTGGAGTCCCAGGTTGAATTCCGCTCCGTGCTGGATGACCGTACAGTCGAGCGACGACAAGAGCACGTGGTTCTCATCGTCGAGCTCAGGCACAGGCACTACCAGCAGACCATGGTACTTGCGCGTGTTGCAGTCCACAAGTGTCGAACTGCTATAGGCGCCAGAGCGATTGGTCCGGAGTAATTCACGACGGAGGCTCTCCTGCAAGTTAGTCATTACGGCTTTCTCTAATCGTAAATAGCTCATAGTTACTAATAGGTTTTTATCATCATTATATAATGTTTTAGCTTTGATTCTTCAAAGGTACGCATTTTCTGCATACCGACAAAATAATGCCGCTAACATTTAACATATTTTTTTGGTTTACAGTTGACAGTTTACAGAAGAACACTCCTATAAGCGAAATGCTTGCTGGGTTATCAACTGTAAACTGTCAACTGTAAACCGTAAACCGTAAACTGTAATCCGTAAACTGTAAACCGTAAACCGTAAACTATAATATGTGCCTCACGCTGGAATCAGGAAGTTGATAACTTCCTGCTCAACATTGATGCGATAGGGGCCGACAGGCGTTTTCATCAGCCGGCCGTCGATGCCTATCATCGCATGCTTGGCATGGTCGACGGTGACCTCCTTGGTACGGAAGGGATGCACACTCTTATGATTCAGGAAACGGCCTGTCACCAGCAACCAAATGCCTTCGATAAGCTGTACCATCTCGGGATGATAGACCACGCTGACGTCGAGCATGCCATTATAAGGCACAGCATTGGGTGTCTGCCCGTAGCCAGGTCCGCTGCCTATGCATACGGTCATCACCTTACGATCGATGACGTCGCTGTTGATCTTCAGCTTCATCTTATACTCCATGCGATGAAAAAGCATAACAAAGAGTGAGGAGATAAAGGAAAGAGTACGCGAGCCGAAGAGCCGGCGCGTCTGGCGACGCAGATTCATGATATCAGCCGTCATGCCTATATTCACACAGTTGAGGAAGTAGCGATGGCATTTCTCCCCTTTGGCATTCGTATAGCGGATGCAGCCGAGGTCTACCTTACGGATGCGACGGGCCAGGAGCCAGTCGACGGTCTGGGCAATATCGTCCTCATCGAAATCCCAGAAGCGGGCGAAGTCGTTCATCACCCCGTTGGGGATGACGCCCAGGGCGATGCTGTCTCTCACCACCTTCTCCTCCATCATCAGACAATTCACGGCATCATTAAGTGCCGAGTCGCCACCCACGATGACAATCGTCTTGTAACCGTTGGAGATCATCATCTTCATCAGCCGCTCCACACTGTCGGCAGTCTCGCTCTGCACGAAGTCGTAGTCGACCCTGCGCTCATCGAGCACCTTCTGAATCTTCTCCCAGCGCTTGCGCTTATTGCTGATACCTGTCTTCGGGCAATACAGAATGCCCCACTTGTTATTTAGTTCTGAGTTCATAATTCATAGCTCATAGTTGGTGATACAGTTGCAGAATCTGGCTTATCTTCTCCTCCATGGGGAGCGTCGCATCTATCCAGTTTATCTTGAAGCCCCTGCGCTCCATCCCCCTGAACCAGGTCATCTGCCGCTTGGCAAACTGGTGGATGGCGATCTCAAGCCTGGTAAACATCTCGTCGTAGGAGAGTTTTCCCACGAGGTATTCCGTCACGAACTTATACTCCAGACCATAGTAGATCAGATCGTCGGCAGGGATGCCCTCGTCGAGCAAGGCCTTCACCTCATCCACCATACCATCTTCCAGACGAGCCTTCAACCGCCGGGTGATCTTCTCACGCCTCAGTTCGCGGTCGATGTCTACACCTATTATTATACTATCCACTGGCGGCAACTCCCTCCTGGGGGTTGGATGTTCGAGATTATAGGTCTCGATTTCTATCGCCCGGATGGCGCGCTGACAAGAGTCTACGTCTGTCGTGTTGTGCATATTTGAGCCATTCCTGGCCTTCAGGTCTGTCAGCATCGTCGTCAGTTCTTCCAGCGATTTCCCCTCGAGACTGTCGCGCAGCGCCTGGTTCTGCGGCACGGGCGACAGCTGATAGCCCTTCAGCACCGCCTCGATATAGAGCCCTGTGCCCCCACAGAGGATGGGCACCGCTCCCCTACTCTGTATATCCTGGTAGGCATCGAAGAAATCCTGCTGGTACTCAAAGAGGTTGTACTTCGTCCCAGGCTCGCAGATGTCAATCAGATGATACGGGACTTTCCTTCTCTCCTTCTCTCCTTCTCTCCTTACCACATAATCTGCCAAGTCCTTGCCTGTACCGATATCCATCCTTCGATACACCTGCCGTGAGTCGGCAGAGATAATCTCCCCGCCAATCGTCGCCGCCAGATGCGCTGCTATCGGGGTCTTCCCCGAAGCCGTCGGACCTAATATCGTAATCATCTGTTTCATGCCGCCTACCGACTGATATTGGTTTTCGATGCGAAGCCTTCCTTCAGGTCGTCCATCGTCAGTTCCGAGAGTTCTTCTTTCGTCAGCCCTGTCCTTCCCGCCAAGCGGTTGGCCTGCGCCTGGATGCTCTTCTCGAAGACATTGCGGGCATAGCGGGCATTACCGAAGTTGCGGTCTTTCTTCTCCACGACAATCTCCAGTCGCGTCTTCAGATAGGCCTCGGCATCGCCGTCCATCGTGTACTGGTTCTTCTTCATATACATCTTGAAGATATCCGTCAGCTCCTGAGGCGAATAGTCGGGGAAGTCGATATAGCGGTTGAAGCGCGACTGCAGTCCCGGGTTGGAGTCGATGAATCGCTGCATCTCGTTCTTATAGCCAGCGATGATGACAACCAGACGGTCACGATAGTCTTCCATGCGTTTCAGGATGGTGGCAATGGCTTCCTGACCATAGTCCTGGCCGTTGCCACCCTCGGGTACCAGCGAATAAGCCTCATCAATGAAGAGCACGCCGTCGAGTGCTTTCTGTACGACGGTATCCGTCTGCTGGGCAGTCTGGCCCATATACTTCGCCACCAGCCCGGCACGGTCGGTCTCCACGGTATGTCCTTTCTTCAGCACGCCGAGATCTTTATAGATGCGCCCTACGATACGGGCCACGGTGGTCTTACCTGTGCCTGGCGAGCCATAGAACACGAGGTGGTACGACACCTTCGCCGTCTTCAGCCCTTGGGCCTCGCGCTGTTTCTGCAACTTCACGAAGTTGGCCAGCGAGCGCACCTCCTTCTTCACCGACTCAAGACCAATCAGGTCGTCGAGTTCCTGATAGGGGTCTCCTTCCAGGGGGGCGTTCACGATGACGGAGTCTTTCTTCTCCACTTGCTCTGTTGGCTGAGTGGCGGGATCATCGGTGGTTTCCGTATTCTCCTCATCATCCACAAAGATGCCGACAATGACCAGTAACACCACAAAGCCAATGGACAGACAACCACAGCCCTTGAACACCTTTCCTATCCACGTCTTGATATCGTTCACTTCCATAACCCTAAGTGACTATTAACAAACAAGTATTATTCCAGTCCTTCCCAAGTACCTTGGATCTGTCGGCATCCGACATAAAGCGACGGGCAGTTGAACACCTGATACTGTTCACGGCCGGGTTCGAGGATGATCTCCACCTGGCGCTGCTGGGTGTCCCAGCCTCCACCTATTATATATATATACATCACAGTACCACTGCCGACAATCTGCAGCTCCTGATGCTTGTTCACGCTGGCATCCATCTCCACCGTATAAGGGTGGTTCGGACGATAGCCGTTGGAGGCCGTCGCCCCCTGCAGCACCGCTGCTGGCAGGTAGCGCTGGCCATAGCTGTCGCTGGGGTCTGCCCCAAACTTATCCTTCAACCGTGATATCACAGAATTCACATTGCTGGGATAGCAAAGCAGTTCGATGCACTTCTTCCCCACCTCACGGTCGCGGGCATACATCTCCATCGCCATGGGAATCATGGCAGCCGTACCATGGGGCGTGCGACCCAAGAACTCTGAATAGAGGGCCTCAAACTCGTCATAGTCTGACGGGATATTGGTAAAGGTCACCTCGCCGAAGCCATCTTTACGGTACTTATCGGCCGACATGTTACCCTTCATGGTATAGGTATGGTCGCCATAGGTCCACACGGCCTCCTCCGCCTTACCCTTCTTCGCGTTCTTTACTTTCTTCTTTGCCGACTTCACGGCACTCTTTCCTGCGTCGTTCACACCCTTCACGACAGCGTTTTCAAGACTGCTTTGAGCCGAGTACTTCACTCTGTTCAGTATATTACCGAACTGTGCATTTGCCGTCTGGCCCATCAGTGCCAACAAGGCTATAGTCATTAGTTTTTTCATCATCATCTGATATTCTGGTTTCTTATTTGGGTCCGATGCCTCGCGGCTTGATGTTTGTGTCGAGCGGATTCTCAGAGAAGAAGTTCTTGGGGCCCGACTGGTCTGCCATGTCGATCGTGCCAAGGTTCTCCGTGGGATGATAGATCTCGCAACCCGACATATAGAACTCATTGTCGAGCGAGAAGAGCGGTGCATCACCATAATTGGCAAAGAAGCGGCAGTCTATGAACGAGAGTCCCTCGACTCCCACTCCCTCGATGAGAGAGAACTCACGATTGTTGAAGAAGTCACACTTATTAAAGCGTATGGCCATCGAACTGCGCAGCTGCATGATGCCATAGGTGCAGTCGTGGATATTGGTATTCATAAGACTAAAGTCGGTGGTTCCATCCAGGTCCAGGCCGTAAGTGCCGCAGCCGTAGAGGTCGCAGTCGTTGGCCTGATTCTGACGACCGCCCTTCACCCCGATGACACCGCCAGAGCAAGAGCCTCCCTCGGTATGGCCGATGGTAAGGTTGAGCAACTGGACGTGGTCGCAGTTCACGAGATTGAAACAGAAGGCATAACGGGGATCGACCTCGATGCTGGCATTCTTGCCACCCTTGATGATCAGGTCGCTGAAGTTCACGAGTGTCAGTTGCCGTCCGTCGAAGACCCCTTCACTCACCACCAGCGGCTCCTTGGCGATGATGGCGGTGGCATCTTCCGACCATCTGCGGCCCGGACGCTTCTTGAAGTGGGAGTCATCCTCCAGATAGCGCGAAAGGTTCAGATGGACATTATCCGGGATATAGACGATTCTGCCCGGCCGCAGGTTGTCGAAGAACTGGTCTTCATTCTCTACGATATAGACCTCTTCGCCATCAACCTCATCAGGTCCTCGGCCGTCGTCATCCAGACCGCCGGGGAAGTCTCCTGGCTTGGCATCCGTGACGAGGGGCAGGCTGTCAAACCTGCTAGCATCTATTCTGTCCTTCTCGGGCACGGCCTCCTCGCTCTTGATGAGCTGGAGGTTTGCCTGCTCGATGACGCTCAGTTTGATCGACTTATTATCATCAACAGGCCGATACCACGGCTGAGCGGCAAAGTGATCCTTCAGGTCCTGCGACTGGAAGCGCCAGCCATGCCGGGCCAGGATCTCATTGCGCATCAAGCGCAGTTGAGGTTTGGTGAACCGGCCTAAATAGGTTGTATTGAGCAGCATGCCCGTGATGATATCGCCCACAGGCTGCGCCTCTGCATATTTCTCCTGCGCCGTACAGTTCTCTATGTTATCAGGAGTCAGCACGAGGGTATGGCAGATGTCACCGTTGGGCTTGCGGATGGCAAGGAAGTTCATGCCTTCCTGACGGATGTAGTCTACATCCCAGCCCAGCTTGCCACGGACGGGCAGCCCGGCATCGGGGGCATCGGCAGAGAGACAGTAGGGGTGTGCCCCACCCTCCACCGGTGAGAGTTGGAAGAGGAAATGACCCGGGTGTGCCCAGACGCCATGCATCTTGACGACACCGAACTCATCGACAGTGGCGGTGTAGAGCACCATCCCGTCCCACCACTTCGAGCCACTTTTAATAGTCTGTGCCTGCATACCCATCAGGGTACACAGACACATCACTATCATCGACATTAGTTTTTTCATCATCATCCTCTTTATTCGGTAACAGGTTCCAGTTGCTTCTTCTTCATGTTCGACGCCATGTCCTTCAGCTTATCCTTACCCTTGAAGGCAAATACCCAGATAAGGAATCCGGCCAGTGCCAACAGGCTGATGCCGAGCAGCGGACGGTAGAACAGCCAGGCGATAGCAATGACGATCAGCGACCATGCAATGCCGATGACGGTACATACCACACCGACACCCCATCCGAAGATGCCTGCAACGAACGGCACCACCTTGAGGATGGTCTCGATAAAGCCGAAGATACCCTTCAAGCCGCCAATCACCAGCATGATGCCGATGATGCGGAAGGCCCACAGCCACATATTGTTAGCCTCTTTCTCTGCATCGATGATCTCGTCGCCCGACTTCTTTCCCATGACGAGGGTCTGAAAGCGCTTGCCGTTTTTGGCCTTATAGGGCTTGAAACTGTCACCATCGACAACGGCCATCACCGTCACCTTGGCAGGTACGACCTTCTCGAATGACACACGGACATCACCCACCTCAGGAGAGCCGGGCACACGGCCGAAGTAAAGCACGTTGCTGGCCTGGTGGATATATTCCAGGTCCTTCTTGTTCACGGCATTCTCCATCTGCTTGTTGATCGAGTCGTTCACGGCCTGCAATGAGTCGAGGGCAGCACGGACGGAGTCTGGCAGCATTGCCAGCACCGAATCGGGGATGGCAGGCTGCTGTTGCTTCGGCTGCTGGGTGAGCTGCTGCATGCTGCGCTTCACACCATAGAAACGCTCATAGGCAGCCTGGGCAGACTTATCAAGCTGCTTCAGCAGATCCTCTGCGATGGCGAGGTCTACAGCCTCACGGGATGAGATACGATGGATCAGGCTCTCGGTGAGCGTATAGGCACCCCACGAAACATTCTCGGCCCACTTCTCGTCGTTCTCGATAGTAGTGAGCACCATGTTCTTGTTCTGATAGGCAGGGTCGTGGAAGCGTGCCGACTCCACTGGACGGCTGGTCCACTCTTTGCTATAGGTATAGGTGGTGGTGGCCACCTCTTTACCGCCAAGCTTGTCCTCTCGTGTCGTCTGCTCGTGCTCCACCCACTGGTAGTACTCTACCGTGCGACGGATAGAGATAGCCTTTGCGCCGATACCGAACTGGGCATCGACGAGCGAGTCTTCTGTCGTGGCCATCGCCGTACCGCAGATAAGCTCTCCCTCGAGCGATGCATCTTTCTTGTTGGGATTCTCCATCTCCACATAGGCGTTACCAGCCTCGTTGAGCATCTTCTCGGTCTTCACAGCACGACCTTCGTTCCACCATAACAGCGCAGTTCCCAACACAAACATCAGGAAACCGCCACCAATTGCCTTAAATGAGTTGCCCACTCGGGTTCCATACCCTGTCGTCGTAACTTCTTGATAAGCCATAATCTTAATTGGTTAAGTTAATAAATGAATGATATTCTCCGATTTTGCTGCAAATATACGAATAAATACACAATTATACAAACTTTTTCGCAAAAAAAGGCCGTTCGACATTATCGAACGGCCCTATCTCAATTATCAATTATTGATAATCGATTGCCAATTATTTCAGCTCAGCGAGGTACTTAATGGTGCGAACCATCTGAGAAGTGTAAGAGTTCTCATTGTCGTACCAAGCAACAACCTGAACGAGAGAGTTACCGTCACCGATCTTAGAAACCATGGTCTGGTTAGCATCGAACAGTGAACCGAACTTCATACCGATGATGTCGCTAGAAACGAGTTTCTCCTCTGTGTAGCCGAATGACTCGTTGGCAGCAGCCTTCATGGCAGCGTTGATACCCTCAACAGTCACCTCACCCTTGACAACAGCGTGCAGGATAGTGGTAGAACCTGTGGGAGTCGGAACGCGCTGAGCAGCACCGATCAGTTTGCCATTCAGTTCGGGGATAACCAGACCGATAGCCTTGGCAGCACCAGTAGAGTTAGGAACGATGTTCTGGGCACCGGCACGTGCACGCTGAACATCACCCTTGCGCTGAGGACCGTCGAGAATCATCTGGTCGCCAGTGTAAGCGTGAACAGTTGTCATGATACCGCTCTGGATAGCAGCGAAGTCGTTCAGAGCCTTCGTCATAGGAGCCAGACAGTTGGTGGTGCAAGAAGCAGCGCTGATCACGGTGTCGGCGGGAGTCAGAGTCTTGTGGTTCACATTGTAAACGATGGTGGGCAGGTCGTTGCCGGCAGGAGCAGAGATCACAACCTTCTTGGCACCAGCCTTGATGTGAGCAGAAGCCTTCTCCTTAGAAGTATAGAAACCTGTGCACTCCAGCACAACGTCAACGTCCAACTTACCCCAAGGCAGTTCGGCAGCGTTAGGAATAGCATAGATGGTAATCTCCTTACCGTCGACGATGATAGAGTTGTCGGTGCACTCAACAGTGTGCTTGTTCTCACCGATCTTGCCGCAGAAACCACCCTGAGCGGTATCGTACTTCAGCAAGTGAGCAAGCATCTTCGGGCTTGTCAAATCGTTGATTGCTACTACTTCATAACCTTCAGCCTCGAACATCTGACGGAAAGCGAGGCGACCAATACGGCCAAAGCCGTTAATAGCTACTTTTGTCATTT
>OCTW013420770.1_pt1 | contig 10120 bp, 10 predicted proteins | sample 1539671 | NCBI WGS metagenome assembly OCTW01 (sample SAMN02144230, study PRJEB22623) | gut metagenome | biome: sheep rumen | host: Ovis aries | place: New Zealand
AAGGGGTCGCTGGTTCGAATCCAGTCGTCCCGACCAGAAGTTTGCAGGTCAGGCACCTAGTGCCTGACCTTTTTTGTTTTAAGCAATTGCTTAATTTTGATTAAGCAACAGGGTGCCAAAAATCTACCTGCGCGATAATCGTCTTTTGCGGCTACTTGCGCGTTTTGCACGCGCCTGAGCCGATTTATTAACGCGATATGAATCTACATACGCGTACCTGGTATATAGCCGAGTACGGGCTGTATTTATCGCGGCGATTTACACAGATATAGCGACTGTAACGAACAAGCGTGTCGCTGTATTTATTCCAGTAGTTCACTTGATCGGTGGACAAGTGGGCTGTTGCAACGAAACGCAAAGCAGGATGGGCCCTATACGAGGACGCCGCAGGGGTAATGGAGGAGGAGTGCGGCAAGCGCTCTTAGAGCCGCTGTATGGCCTCATATTTCCTCAACCCGACTACCTGTGCCACGAACCCCAGCCGTTCGTTCAGTTGCCAAAAGAAAAGCCCGCGCGGGATTGCGCGGGCTTTTCACTAGACAGCTAGAAACACCAGGCGGGGCAGACGTCGCGGGGACCATCCGCAATGCTGTTGCTCCAGCTGCCGATGTTAACTACATAGCAAAAATCATTGGAGCCACGCGGATTCACCGAACGAGTCCAGCATTGACCGTAAGACGAAGCTCCAGAATAGTTCGACGTCGTCACGCCCTTGGATTTGTAGAACTCGTACTGGGTGCCATCGGACTGCACATTCCCGTATATCTCGGTCGTCGAGAGTAGGAAGATCTTGTCAGTCGTGACTGAGGGGGTGTCGGCCGAGGGAATGCCGACGCTACCGTCACCCTTGTTAGCGGTCATCTTCGTGACAGCCTTTACCTTCGACTGGAAATCGGCAGGCATCAGGTTCCAGATCTCGCCGGAGTTCATCTTCGCACGGAGCTCGGACTTCTCCCAACCGCCGGCGTTGGCTCTCGTGGCATTCATGCGGGAAGAAATACCCGTCGAGGTGGTGAGGAACGTCAGTCCCGCCTTGCCCGAGCCGTCGGCGAGGTCGTCGTGGTTGATGCCGATGATGCGGTAGGTCATCGTCTGGCCGTTTGTCAGCTTCACAGACCATTCTGTCTTTGCTTTCATTGCCGCTTCGGCCTTGGTGTATGCGACCGAGGACGTTCCGTTCTTTGCAATGTCGGTGGTAACAGCCTTCTGCTCGTCGAGCGTCCAGTTCTTGGCCTCCTTCTGGGCTACGGTCTTCATCGCCTCGCGGTAGGCCTTCTCCTCGGCCGAGATGAAGTTATCGCCGTCGGTGCCGGAGTCGACCGTGTTCATTACCTGGCTGAACTGGTTACGGATGGCTCCCGCCACGCCGGGACCAGCGAACACGATCACCAAGCCGATGACGGCGATAATCAGGACGTACTCGATAATCGATTGCCCTCGGAGGCGGGTACTCCTAGGAGATACCCCCCCCCGAAGGTTAATTGCCGCTGCATGCATATGCGGCTACCTTCGCTCAGGGTTTGCAATACGAGCCGAGCGTAGGACTATTTCAAAATGCCGCCTCGGTCTTGCCGCTGCGGCAAAACGTAACTTACCCAACGCCTACGCCGCACGACCGACCGCTCGCATATCCGAATTTGTTGCTCAACAAATTCGCAGGTAGCGTCAGTAAAATTAAGTTCAGAAGGCCGATGTAAACCGGTATTGGCCCAAGCTGTTCCATAAACCGCGAATACAGGAGGTAAGGTGATTGGGTAACTATAAAGTGGTCTTCAGGGATGATGGGGCCGGGGATTCGAGCCTGCTGAAATGGGAACCCGGATGCCCGGCGATGGTAACGGTCGTCCAGGTCGCGAGAAACGTCGACACCTCTGCGGCATATTTGCAGATAAAGATCGAGAATCTCTCAGCGGATATCTTAAACTCTATCTCCGGTATCGCCCATATCGACTATATCGATGGGTCCGCAGGCGATGTTCCCTTTTCGGAATTGGATTTCGACCTATCGCAATGCGAGCAGGGAGCCCTTAAGGCGACGGCGCTGCCGAGGGGAGATGTCGAGTCTGCATTCATCAAGCTGCTTCAAATCGACTCCCAGCAAGGGAAGTGGCACTCAACCGGAGAGCCCGCCGATGTACCCGAGCGGGAACCGCTTTCGATGAGCGAGAAGGCGATGACCGAGAGGGACCGTCAGCTAAAGGAGCTGCATGCCGACAGCCGAATCGCCGGCGGCAGCGCGCAGTTCCATCAGGGGTGGTGGGTGTGCGCATGCGGCTCCATAAACGTCGGCCGGGAAACCTGCCACAGGTGCAAATGCCATAAGAATCTCCTGTCGGACTTGCAGGACGAAGAATCCCTATGCAAATCAGCCGATATACGGTCTCAGAACATATACGACAGGGCCGATTCACTTATTGCCAGAGAGGAGAGTGTCGAAAACCTGAAAAAGGCCCAGAGACTCTTCGAGGGCATCTCTGGATGGAAGGACGCCAAAGAGCGTGCTGAGGAATGTTCAGAAAAGCTAGCCGTGCTCGAGCCGAAATCGGCAAAGAAGCGCAAACTGCTGCTATGCCTCGCTACGGCCGCCACCGTGCTTCTCGTCTTCTTTCTTACGGCGGGAAGACCGATAGCGATTAAGGCAATTACAGGACTGCAAAAAGAAATTCGTTATAGGGAAGCAATCTCGCTTTACGAAGGAGGTCATTTTAGGAAGGCGTATGCCGAATTCAAGTTGATTCGATCATATAGCGATGCGTCGGAGATGGAGGCGAAGGCCGCCAATGCCCTGGCGGAGGATTATGCAAAAGACGGGGATACTGACCAAGCTATCGAATGGTTCAAGAATGCGGACAATGAAACCGGCGCTCACGAGGTCGAATACGGGTACGTGAAGGAACACTATGACAGCAGCGATTCCAAAACGAAGGAATACCTGGACGAGCTCGTGGAGGCGGGCTATCGCGATGCCACCGAGCTCTATTCCGACCTTTACAAACTGGATGTAAGGATTCTTGTAAATTCCGATGAGAACGATACCGAAACATCCCTGACAGAAATCGGCTCGAAGTCGATGGGTGACGCCTATGTCCACGTTTTCGTTGACGGTGGAGACCGCTCGCAAGAAGAAGTCGGCATCCGCGTGTTTGAGGAGTACGCATGGGGCATCGATGGCGAGATGACAAATGATTATTCTCAAACACAGCCCGCGAACTATGTAAAAGGATTCAAGCGCGGGTGGAACCTCATCCGACTTTGGAATCAAAATTCCGTTATTTATGACCATAGAATCACGTTAATTGAGCCCGTGACGGGAGAGACGCTGGCAAAGGCTGAATTCCACACGCCCTATAACTAAGCGTCGGCTTTCAGCCAGCGATATTCCGAATGTCGGGTAAATCGAGTAATTTACGAGTTAGGAAGAGGAGTACATGCAAATCATCTTTTACGCCCTCATAATCTGCTACGGTATAGCCTGCTATTTTTCATCGGGACTAATTATCAAAGCGGCGAAAGATAAAGGGTATGAGGACCAGGGATTGAAGCTGGCCTTCATAATCGTGTTCGCGACGCCTGCGAGCGCCGCGATGATCGTTGCGGCGCTTCCTGACAGGAAGCTCCAAACCAGCGTTTCCGATGATTCGACGCAGCATTCGATAGATGCGGAGCTTCCGGAGCTGTAAGGCGTTATTGTAAGCAGGTTCGTTTAAGCTCTGAATTGGCGGTTCAAGAGCGAGCATCGCATGGGAGCCAGGCTAATGCCTGTGACCTATGCGATGCCGCTGCCCCGGTTTTGCCAAGCGGGCCATACCGTCCATCTTGGCACAGTGACGCTCGGAGATTTGTCGTTGATGCTCCCGTAGCAGATGACGTTAGAGACACTGCAATCCGAGCAGTCGATTCAAAGCGAAGCGCGGCATACAAACATGGCGAACATCTCGCCTACAGACCGGGTGTCTATTTGCTCGCATCCCAAAACGTATGGCGACCGGCGTCATCGAGTCAGCTGGCCGGCAGGGCCGGCGGTCGAATTGACTTGAGCACCAAAAAGGGATCCAGCCATCTTGCTGGGTCCCTTTTTTAATCCTAGTTAATCATAGTCGTTATCGTAGACGAAACCCTCATCCAGGATTTCGTTCATGTAGCGGATGGCCTTCTCGACCGGCCAGTCACCCTGGGCGAGGCCCCAGATCGGCACGGACATGGTCCCGAAGTAGTTCACGCCCGTCTCGAGAAGGAGCTCCCGCGCTTTCTCGATGTCGGCTCGGAGGAACGCAGACGGGATGAACGCCTGATAGTAGATATCCATGTTCTCCGTGTCCACGGCGAACAGGCCCGCCCGTACCCTCACATCGTTCAACGCATTCGAGAACTCGGTGAAAGCTGCGCACGTGTCGGGTGTCACGACTCTGGGCGACGGAAACGTCGTGGCCATGACGCCGCCATCCAGGGCCCTCATCGAGATCTGCAGGGAAATCCGAGGGTCTTTAATGACGAAATGAGCCTCGTCGTCGGCGAGGACCTGAACCGGCTCGCCGTTCTCGCCGGTAATCCAGCTCCCGTATACCCTGAGGTATCTTCTGTCGAGTCCGACCTGATCGCGAGCGATTTTCTCCACGATATCTCGGTCCGTGGCCCTGCCTCCGACTAAGACCTCCATGATAAATGCCTCCCCTGTGCCCTAGTGCCGGCCCAGCCCCGGCCCAGAGTACTTGCCGGTCTCCGAGTCATAGGCCAGCACCGCGACCTCGCCGTGCTCTATGACGTTTGAGTCGACATAGTAGTGGCTCTCGCCGTCGAACCAGATCCCCCGATACCCGGCGATACCGCTCACGGTCTCGGTGCTGACGTGGCCCGCGATGACGTCGAGATCGAAGTGCTGACCAGCATACAACGGCTGCATCGCCGTAAAAAATTCCTCGGGAGTTCCGGATTTCCACCAATCGACGCCTGCCTCCTCGTAGATGCCGGCATGGACGAACACCTGCCCGAAAGGAGACTCCCAGTAGTACGGGAGTCGCCTTACCCACCTGATGACGTCACCGTGAGATTTCCTTATGCGCCCCACCGTGTAGCGGTACGCCTCCTCGAAGCGCTTCAGGACGAGGAGGTGCCGCATATGCTCGAACTCATCCGGCTCGATGAAGGACCTCGCGGTCGCCAGATTGCTGTCAGCGAGCTTCCACGCCTGCGCGAAGTCGGGGTTGTCCACATTGGACATGTACTCCAGGAGCTGCTCCTCATGGTTTCCGCGCAGCGCGATGACGCGCTCGCCGTAGCGCTCCTGCAGCCCCATGACGGTCCTGAACACCCCGAGCGAGTCGGGGCCCCTGTCGCAGTAGTCGCCGAGGAGGACCAGCATGGAATCCTCGGATTCCATGTCGACAGTCTCCAGGGCCTTCAGAAATGGCTCAAGGCATCCATGGATATCCGACATGCAGTAAATGCGCATACATCTGCCTCCTCAGGATTAGTGTCTGGTCGCGGGCGCCCGCTCGCCAAAGACAGAGTACCGCTCTGTCTGACGAAGCGCAGCCCCCAGCGTGAGCAATTTCAGTATAGACGCTCATCAGGACAGCCGAGGACACCCGGAACGCAGGAGGGTGCCACGAGATGACCTCATCATTCGAAGCGGCACCCCGTCCCAAAACGCATACCGTCCGGCACGACCGACAGCCGAGCCTTGCGCCCCTTTCGAGCAGCGCTGGAACCCCTTACCGGAACCCACGCAGCCGATGGCAGGGGAATTGAGCCGCGGCCATCGAGGAGCTGACCTAGGGACGGCGCCCTCGTCATCCTCGCAGTGGATGTCGACCACCGCAGCGGGGTATACAGGCGGGGATAGGGCAGTAGCCGGCGGCGGGGACGGCGGAGAAATCCGTCATCGGGAGCCGCCGATCGAAACTCCATGTTGTTGCCGCAGCGGTAAGACCCCATCCGGATTATCACCCGGATTTGCCTTCTAGTGGATATGTCAGATGACGGAGACAGGAGGCAGACCGTGGGCATCAGAAGGAAGTAATTGATATGGGGCGGAGATTTTCTCCGCCCCATATCGTTCTAATGGGTTTTATGCCGATTTGAGGATGTTCACGGCCTATTCGATTGCGGCTGAACGCAGGAACTCAGACTTCTTCATGCCGCTCGTGGCGGCCCGTCAGGGTTCCCGCCCAAGAGCCGGATTCATACTCTGCGCACTCGCGCTCGATGTCCTCGTTCGTGATCACGGTTCCGTTTGCAAGCCTGAACTCCATCGGTGACCTCTCCCGCTCGCCGCCTCGAGCTCCTTCAGCGTCTTCTTGCTCGGCGGTGACACGCCGTCGCACCTTCCCGATGTAGGGGTTCGGAACGCTGTCGGAGAAGTCGACGTTCTCGGGAATCTTATCGGTGCTTGCGTCATTTCCTATCATGGATACGCCCTATTGCTCCTCGACGAACCCGCCGTTGAGATAGTACTTGTGCAAGAGGTCGTCCCTTTCCACGGACAATTCCCTCAACGTGCCGTGGAGTTCGTCCATATAGCAATCAAGCAAACGACTGTCGTTCTCCCAGGCATCCAGGAAATCGCGGAGGCACTGAGACGAGTCAGCGGGAACCTCGAAGCCCCAATCCTCGGGCTCCTTGATCTTATATCCCTTGATAGTCCTCATGGCCCTGCTCCTCTCCATGCGCCTGTCTGCGGTTACCCATACGGTACTGGAGAGCGCGGTACTCTAGTATTCTACCGTCGCGGTACGGTGATACCGGCTGAAGCGCCAAAAGAAAAGCCCGCGCGGGGTCATGCGGGCTTACCAGCTAGATGCAGATAAGGCTAGAAGCAGAAATCAGGTCTGACACTATTATTAACAGATGAATATGCGGCTTCCAGCTTTGTTTGACTCGAATGCGTAAGGCCTTTTCCCGCCCAACTATTATCAAGGGATCGCATCATACCAGAATCCCAGATCTTAGCGTACTGTTCGCCCTCGTTCTCAAGCCAGGAATAATCGCTTAGGCTCGATACGGGATCACCATAAAGTTCTCGATAGGAAGGAATAAAAACTCGGTCTTCAGTCTTCGAGACAGAATCCGTTTTAGACATACCGTTATCGTTGTTTGTCCACTTAATTACTGGAACCAGCTTCTGCTGATAGTCTGTTGGGAACAGCTTGAACAGTTCGCCATTGTTGAGATTGCTCCTCAAAGGTGACTTATCCCATGGGCCACGAGCATCTATACGTCCATCAGCGAGTTCCTGATCGAGCTGTAGCGTCAGACCGGCCTTGCCCGAACCGTCCGCGAGGTCATCGTGGTTGATGCCGATGATTCGATAGGTCACAGTCCTGCCATCGGTGAGCTTCATCGGCCACGAAGTGTTCGCGTCCATGGCGGCCTTGGCTTTGGCGTATACGACCGAAGATGTGCCGTTCTTGGCGATGTCGGTGGCGGCCTTCTGCTCATCGAGGGTCCAGTCCTTGGCCTCCTTCTGGGCTACGGTCTTCATCGCTTCCTTATACGCCTTTTCCTCGGCGCTCATGAAGTTGTCTCCGTCGGTGCCGGCGTCGACCGTGTTCCCCACCTGGTTGAACTGGTTTCGGATGGCACCGACCACGCCGGGTCCCGCGAACACGATCACAAGGCCGATGACCGCGATAATCAGTACGTACTCGATAATCGATTGCCCTCGGAGACGGGTCGTTTCAGGAGCGACCCCCCCCCGAGGCGAAAATGCCGCTGCATGCATATGCGGCTCCCTTCGCTTAAGGGTTTGCAATACGAGCCGAGCATAGGGCTAATTCAGATTTCTGCACCGGTCTTGCCGCAGCGGCAAAGAGTAATTAGCACAACGTCTGCGCAGCTTAACCGACCGCTCACACAATCGAATTTGTTGCTCAACAAATTCGCAGGTGAGGACAGTAGAATTGGTGTTATCGGAAGTAACGGAGGACCGCCGGTGTCGAAGCGGGCGGTCGAGAAGAAAGGACGGAAATGAGAATGCTGGAGCTGATAATCCTCATCCTGCCCCTCCTGGCAATCGTCGCCAACATCTGCGGCGTGGCGGAGCTTGTCAAGATCGCCAGAGCCAAGGGGCATTACACCAATGGCGCGGGAATCCTCTGGTTCATCGGCCTTTTCGGCACGGCGCTCATGGTCGGCCTGATCGTCTGCGCACTGCCAGACCGAGCGGCACCGGCGCCCAGCGCAAAAACGGATGAAGATGCCCTGCCCGTGGTGTAGACATGTCAAAGTACAAGATCGTCTACCGCGACGCCAACCCCTCCTGGCAGGAACTCTGCCCCGTCAGGGTACTGGCCGTCCAGGTCTCCAGGGACACCGAGACGGGAGCCTGCTTCCTCCAGACAAAAATCGTCAACGTATCGACGAAACCCATCGGCCGCATAGAGTTCACGGTCGGACTCGAGGGCGAGGGAGGGGAGACGGAGACCGTCGACTTCTCGCTCCTAGATGCCGACCTGCCCGCCGGCGAGGTACTCAGGCCCAAGGCGGTGAGAATCAAGCTGTCTGTTATCACCGGCTCGCGTGCCGTTGTGACCCGAGCGGACGGCGAGACGTCCTTCGGAGACCCGATCGACATCGATAGCCCCGCGCCACTCGCACTCACCGGGGTCGAGGAGTCGGAACGCGATGTCCTGCTCTCCGAGATGGGGGCCGATACCTTCAAATGCTCAGGCGTCCATTCCGAGCACGATGGATGGTGGCAGTGCGGCTGCGGGGCGGTGAACCTCAAGCGCGGCACCTGCTGGAACTGCGGCTCCGTGCGCGAGAAACTGGCGAATCTGGAAGATGCCGCGTTCCTGGATGAATCCAGAAGGGACAGGGTCTACAAGACGAGCGTCGCGATACTCGAGAAGGGCAACAGGAAGGAAGCTGAGGCCGCTAAGGAAAGCCTCGAGAAGTTGGCCGAGCAGGGCTACGGGGATTCGGGAGAAAAGGTAAGCGAGGCGGACGCGAGAATCGCGAGACTAGCGAAAAAGCGGAAGGGGATAGCCCTCGCGGCGGTTGCAGGCATCGTCCTCCTGATGGCCCTAATCGCCATCTCGCCGCTGCCGTCCATGCTCGCCATGTGGTCTGACATGAGGGCATGCCAGGAGAAGATTCGAGACACGCCGATTGGGCAGACCATCGATTTTGGAACCTATTCTAACGAGCTGCCTGCCTACCGCGAAACCTCTGTCGCGGGAAAACCCATCAGATGGGTCGTGCTCGACAAGCAGGACGGGAGGGCCCTCCTCGTAACAGAGCAGTGCGTCGACTACTTGCCTTTCGATGAGGTGGGTGATGCCGAAGATTTTGAATCCAGCACGCTACACGGCTACTTAAACGGCAGCTTCATGTATTTCGCCTTCAACGATGTCGAGCGGGGTCTCATCGACGGAGACGTCACGATCCCCGACTCCTTTCTCCTTTACGACTTCGATCCATCGGATGATTTCCTGCACGCAACGTCAGTGAAGGACGGAAACGAAGCTATGGACTGGTGGACCTCTACCGTACAGGAGTACATCGGCAGCTCGCTCTATAGCGACTTCTACTATGAGGGACAGCCCATGGCCAATTACGTGAGCACATGGGGCGAAATTAATTCAGGCGATGACGGAAGCGAGGAGGACGATCCGGCCGGAGTCCGCCCCGCCATCTGGGTCAAATTGAATTAGCAGTCGGTTTTCCCATCGGTTGAATTGCGAAGGCGGCTCCCGAATCATCGGGAGCCGCCTTCATGCGTTCACTTGAACTTGTCAATTGCCCTATTTTGGGAAGAATAAACAGTTGTTTAAAGCAACGAAGAGTCAACGACTTTCCCGTTCAATACGTCTGCGCAACAAAACCCTGTACATCAGCCTCCAAAAACAACATTTTTCGACATGTTTGGAGGCTGATGTACGCTAGTGCGATAAACATCCCGGCCGATACCGTCCTCCACATGTCTGGACTCTCTATGCTTACGCTGGATAGACATCGCCAGAACGGGTATAGTATCGAGAGTTTTGTCGTTTACCAGCGGGGGAGTCCTGTGGGCATCAAAAAGAAGATCAAAAAGGAGCTTATCGGCACCTCCGATTACCCGTCGAATAAGATTTTCACGATCTCCAATTTCATTACCTTCACGCGCCTGGTCCTCACG
>OCTW011537819.1_pt1 | contig 10116 bp, 11 predicted proteins | sample 1539671 | NCBI WGS metagenome assembly OCTW01 (sample SAMN02144230, study PRJEB22623) | gut metagenome | biome: sheep rumen | host: Ovis aries | place: New Zealand
CTCTGGGGGAAGGAAACCCTTTTCCCGGAGGAAAAGGGCTTTCCTTCCCCCAGACCCCCATCTTTCCGAAAAGGCCGTTCTTTGGGGAAGGGGGAATCATGCACAGTGTGCGCGCTTCCGAACACGCTCATTCGCATATTGCCCTGCGGGCTGAGCAGGAACGGCAAACAAGCATCCAATCGCATCCCCGGGGCGGAGGCAGCGGCTTCCGCCCCTTTTGTCATGCACAGAAAAAAGCGGAGCGTCCGCTCCGCAGTGGATATGCCCGGCTTATTCGGCGTCGGGGCCGGCAGTCAGGTCAAGGCCGTTGAAGTACTTCTGGGAGATCGCGCTCAGCCGGCCGTCCGCCCGCATCGCGTCCAGCACCTCGTTGATGACGGCCAGCAGGCTGTCGGTCTCCTCGCTCTTGCGCACCGGGATGACCACGGGCTCGCCCTCGGACTCCGCGACGATCTTCAGCGGCGATTCGGGATGCACCATCATATAGTCGTTGATGGTCACCTGGGAGTTGATTGTGGCGTCCACGCGGCCCTGCATCACTAGCTGCAGGGTGTCCGCCAGCGCGTCCACGCCGACCACCTCCGCGCCGTATTCCCGCGCGATGACGGCATAGGTGCTGGAGGCGGTATTGGCGGTCTTCCTGCCGGCCAGATCCTCAAAGCTGTGGATGCTGTCGTTGTCGCTGCGGACGACCAGCACCTTGTGGGTGTACACATAGGGCGTGGAGAAATTGTACTTCTCCGCCCGCTCCGCGGTGTAGCCGACGCCGTTGCAGGCGATGTCGAAGCGGCCGGAATCCACGCCGGAGAGGATGGCGTCCCACTGGGTCTCCTCAAAGCGGGCTTCCACGCCGATGTATTCCGCGATGGCCAGGCCGATTTCCACGTCCAGGCCGACCAGCTTGTTCTCCTCGTCGTGGTAGGTCCAGGGCGCCCAGTCGCCCTCGGTGGCGATGACGATATACCCGCGCGCGCGGATCTCCTCCAGCGCATCGGCATGGGCCACGGCGGCGGCGCCGGTGAGCAGGGTCAGCAGCAGCACGGCGGCAGTCAGTTTGCACAGCAGCTTGTTCTTCATGCGTTTCCTCTTTCTCCGGCCTCTTTTGTTCTCCGGGCCGGGCAGTTTTCATATAGCACAGTTTTCCGGTTTTGTCAAATTCTCCCATGCACGTGGGCGGCTCAGGCCTTCCGCTGCCAGTAGCCCATCTCCAGGCCGGTGTCCCGCACGAGGACGTCCGCCGGGGAGCGCAGGGTTTTGACGGTCACGTAGATGTCGCCGGCCGCGCCGGAGATATTGCCCAGCTGCCACAGGCCAACGATCCAGTACCAATCGGGGCTGATCACCGCCTGCATCACCGCGAAGATCACGCCCCACACCACCAGCGGCGCCAGCGCGATGCAGACGTAGGCGCTCCGGTCGAACCAGTCGCCCTCGCTGCCCGCGTAGGCGTACATGCCGGTGAAGCCGAAACGCACCTTGCCGCCGCCCGTCAGCTTCATGACCGCCGCGTGGGTCAGCTCGTGCAGCACGATGTAGACCACATAGCCCAGCAGCATCACCGCCAGCTTCAGCAGCCGGCTGCCGTTCTCCGCTTCCCAGAAGGCTGACCCCTCCGGCCGGAGGAGGAACATCAGCAGGGCCGGCGGCACCGCCAGGAGAAAGCTCAGCACATTCACCCGGACTGCCGTGGCCTTGTCATGCTGCAGATCCACCCGCTCCCCCGCCTCGTAACCCTCGGGCAGGGCCTGAACCGCTCTCATCGTCCGTTGTCCTCCAGTTCTTCCATCAGTGACAGGCTGCGGATGCGCCACTGGCCGTTCTCCCGCACCAGCACCGCCCGGTAGCGGCAGCTCTGCCACTGCGGCGGATACAGGGCCGACGCCCCGCCCTCCGCCACCAGCTGATCCGCCTTGGCTGCCTTGGCGCGGCCGTCGATGGAGGGAATGCGCTCCACAATCTCCAGGCGGGCCGTGTCATCCCAGGGCCACAGCCAGAAAAAGCCCATGTCGATGCGGTGGTCGATGCCCCGCACGTTGTAATCCCGGTACGGCGAAGCCCCCTGCAGCGCGGCGATCAGCGCCGTGTCATGCTCCAGGAAGGTCCGCTGGAAGTACTTGTTCAGCTCCGCGGTGTCCTCCTCCATCATGATGACCTGCGCCCGCCGCGCCATCCCGTCCTTGACTACCACCTGGATGTTGGTCAGGTTCATCGCGTAGTAGAAGGCGACCGTCATCAGCGAGAGCACCAGCACCAGCACCAGCAGATGCGAAAACACAAAGCCGAGGAAGCGGCGAAGGTATTTCATCCCTCATCCCCCTCAGATGGCCTGATTGCGGCCGGTCTGCCCGCGGCTCCGGGCCTGCTCGGTCGAGATGGGCCGCACGCGCTGGCCATCCCAGCTGAAGCTGTCCGGCGTGAAGGTGATGCCCTGCGAAGCCAGCACCGCCGCCACATCCTCCAGCAGGCCCAGCAGCTGGCGGCTGAAGTGCCCGCGCTGGGAGCCGAAGGGCGCCCGCAGGATGGTTTCCAGATCGTCCAGGCAGAACATGCTCGTGCCCGCAAAGCCCATCACCATGTGGCTCTGCGCGACGGTCTCCCCCTCGCTCATGTGCTTGGGCATCCGGTCCAGCCACCAGCGCGACCATTCGATGATCCGCAGCACGGTGCCCGCCGTGTTCTGCTGCACCTGGAAGCGATGCCGCACAAGCTGCTCGCCGGCGGTGCTGTAGACGGAGAAGTCCAGCACGTCGCTGTCAAACAGGTTGAGCGAAAAGCCGCCCTCGTCGGGGTTCTGCGGCGCCGCCGCGCGATAGGAATAGGTGAACACACAGCGGATCTCCGGGCCGCGCATCATCATCGACACCTCCAGGCCTCAATCTTGCCATCCGCAGACATTATAGCAAATCCGGGCGCGTCCCGCAATCGCTTTTCCGGGACTTTGACCGCCTCAGTACTGATTCTCGTCATCGCCGGGCAGGGTGTGCACGCGGGTCACGGCGAACTCGTCCTTCTGGCTGGGAAATTCGCTCTGCCTGAGGGGGGCGGCGGGCGCCGCGTCCTCCTTCTGCCGGGCTGCCGCATCCAGATCGGGCTCGGTGAACTGCGCCGCCTGACCGCCGGCGTCCTTCTGCCGCACCGCGCGCTGCACGGAAATCCATCCCCGCTGCAGCGGCCCGCCCACAGCCCCCTGGCCCAGCTCCAGTCCGACGGGCACCAGGCGGGCCAGCTGCTGCCCGACGGCGGCCACCTGCGCCTCACTGGCGCGGCGGTCCAGCGGCGTGTGCAGGAAGGGGATCACGCGGCCCACCAGCTTCCAGCGGCGGCAGGCCATCACCGTGACGTGCTCCGGGAAGCACGTGTCGAGGTTGTTCTCAGAGCTCCAGGGGCCGGGCTTCACCCAGGTCACCTTCATCCGCTGCCCGTGGGGCGAAGCCTCCTCCAGCAGCTGCTGCAGGCGGGCGGCCAGGGGATTGTGCTCCGGCCGGGCAGCCTTCCCCGCGATGAGAACCAGCTCATCCCCGTCGCCCACCCAGTCCACCAGCACGGTGAGGCCGGGATAGGCCCTCGTCGCCGAACCCATCGTCTTCGCGTGCCAGCGGTACAGGGAATTGCGGCTGGAGTCGCCGTTGTCGCAGAAGACGCAGCGCACCTGCTGCCGCTGCTCGGGCGTCATGGCGGCCAGGGCCTCCAGCACGGCCGCGCAGCCGGAGGAGGCGTTCATGCTGGGGCGCGCCGGGACAGCCTTGCGCCGCAGCCAGACGAAGAGGGGGATCGAGCCGTAGAAGATGTCGATCATCAGCGGCACCGGCAGGCCCGGGCGGAGCTGCAGCACCGCCACCATCGCCAGCGTCGCCAGCAGCAGGTACAGCGCGGTCAGGATCGCCCCGTGCACAAAGCGCATGAAGGGATTGTCCGGGTAGCGCATCGTGGGATAGAGCACGAAGCCGCCGGTGTCATAATGGGTGACAAAGGTGATCCGCACTGTCCCCTCCCGCCCGGTCACAATGTGCCTGTGCCGGCCCCGGAACCCGCAGCACTCCTCCCGCGCCTGCAGGCCGAGCAGCTCCAGCTGATGGGTCAGCCAGGCGGCGCTGTCCCTCCTCTGGAAGCGGCGGCAGCGCGGCAGGAAGGTGGTGGTGAGATCGTGAAAATAGCTCACGTGGCTTCCTCCGTATTCGTATTTGCAGGGCTGGACGGGCAGATTTCCGCCACGGTCAGCGTATCCCCGTCGACCGTGAAGCGGAAGTCATAGCCGCCATAGCCCAGGCCGTAGCGCCGCGCCGGGTCGTGCTGATAGCCGGGGCGCGGATCCCGCGAGAGAATCTCCCGCGCCGCGCGCAGCGTCTCCTCCGGCAGGCCCGCTGCCAGTCCCTCCGGCAGCACCACCCGCAGCCGCTGATCGCCCAGCGGGTCATACAGGCCGGCGCGGGCGTCCGGGCGGCTGTCGGCATAGGGGAGGTAGGGCTTCACATCCAGGATCGGCGTGCCGTCGGCCAGATCCGCGCCCCGCACATGGAGCACCGGCCCCTCCGGCGCATCAAAATCCACCCGCTCCAGCCGGACACAGCTCAGGCCGACCGGATTGGGCCGGAAGGGCGAGCGCGTCGCGAACACGCCCACGCGGGTGTTGCCGCCCAGTCTCGGGGGCCGCACCGTCGGCGACCAGCCGGAGCGCGCGGCCCGGTCGAACACCCACACCAGCCACAGATGGCTGCACTGCTCCAGCCCGCGGAAGGCCTCACGCACACGGAATTCCGGCAGGAAGACGATCTCGCCGGGGATCTCCTCCGCCAGCCCGCTCTGCCGCGGCAGGCCAAACTTGTCCGCGAAGCCGTTCCGCATATGGGCGATGGGGCGCAGCGTCCAGCCCTCCGCCGTCACAGGCTGTACTCCCCATCCCGCAGGCGGCGCACCGGCCGGGCGTGGAAGGCGCGCATGGCGTCGATCATCCAGCCCAGGTCGCGGGTGCCGGCGGTCTCGTAGCAGGAGTGCATGGCCAGCTGCGCCAGGCCGATGTCCACCGTGTTGATGGACACATGGGTGCCGGAGATGTTGCCCAGGGTGCCGCCGCCGGCCATGTCGGAGCGGTTCGCATAGTGCTGCACCGGCACGCCCGCCGCCGCGCAGATCTCGCCGAAGACCGCCCGGGAGACCGCGTCGGTGGTGTATTTCTGATTCGCGTTGTATTTGACGACCACGCCCTCGTTCATGAAGGCGCAGTTGTTCGGGTCGGAGAACTCGGGGTGGTTCGGGTGCATGGCGTGGGCGTTGTCGGCGGAGAGCATGAAGCTGCCGGCCAGCGCGGCCAGGTGCTCCTCGGCGTCCAGCCCGCAGCCCAGGGAGATCCGCCGCAGCACGTCCTCCAGGAAGGTGGAATTCGCGCCCTGCTTGGTGGTGGAGCCCACCTCCTCATTGTCGAAGACGCAGGCCACGTTCGCGTGGTGCTCCGCGCTCTCCGAGGCCGCGATGGCGCGCAGGGCCGCGTAGACGCATTCCAGATCGTCCAGGCGGCCGGCGGAGAGGAATTCGCCCTGCGGCCCCCAGACGGCGCCGGGTGTGCGGCTGTACAGGAACAGATCCGTCCCGCAGATGGCGTCTTCCGCGACGCCGGCCGCCTCCGCGATCACGCGGCGGAAGCTGCCTGCCGCGTCGCCGCCGCCCCAGAGCGGATACAGGTCGATATGCGGCTGATACTTGTAGCCCTCATTGATCTGCCGGTTCATGTGGATGGCCACGTTGGGGATCACGCACAGGTCGCGGTCCACGCAGACCAGCCGGCTGTGCAGGCCCGCCCCATCGCGCACCATCACCCGCCCGGCCACGGACAGCGGCCGGTCCACCCAGCTGCCCAGGATCAGCCCGCCGTAGCGCTCCGTGTCCAGCTGCACATACTTGCCCCGCACGGTGACCTCGGCGTTCTCCTTGACCTTGAAGGTGGGCGAGTCGGAATGGCTGGCGGTCAGCTGCCAGGCCTCCAGGCGGCCCGTCGGCAGGATGAAGGCGATCAGCGAGGAACGGTTGCGGGTGACATAATACCGCCCGCCCGGGACGAGCTGCCACTTCTCGCCCTCCTCCAGGCGGGTGAAGCCGGGCAGCAGCTCCTCGGCCGCGGCGACGGCGTGATAGCAGGTCGGCGACTTTTTCAGAAAGGCGAGCAGGCCCTCAGCCTCCGCGCGGATTTCCTCACAGGACTTTTCCATACTTTATGCCCCTCATTTCCGCCGTGAAAAACGGCTGTCGTCATTATAAACCATCCCGCGGCTTTTCGCAATCACGAATCCCGCCCCGCCCCCGATTTCCGCGCCGGGCTTGCCCCCCCTTCCCGCCCTCTTGATGAAAGCCGCGCAATGTTGTACAATACAGCCGGCACCCAAGACACGAAAGGAGGCGGGAGACGAATGCAGCTGTTCACCCAACTCGGGCTGGCCGTGCGCAACGGCAGAAAGTTCTTCCCTCTGGTGCAGAATCTGGTTTCCCGGGAAATGAAAAAGAAATACCGCCGCTCCATCCTGGGCTATATCTGGTGCGTGCTGAACCCGCTGCTGGTGATGCTCATCCTGAACGCGGTGTTTTCCACCATGTTCCACAACAGCATCGAGAATTATCCGGTCTATCTGTTCACCGGGCGCATGATCTACACCTTCATCACCACCTCCACCCAGTCGGTGGAGCGCTCCATCCGCTCCAACGGCCCGCTGCTGCGCAAGGCCCGCATCCCGATCTACGTGTTCCCGCTGGCGAATTTCAGCACCGCCGTGGTGGACTTCGGCTTCAACTGCGTCGCCTTCATCATCGTGCTGCTCTTCACCCGCACGCCGGTTTCGATCCATGCCCTGTTCCTGCCGGTGCTGCTGGCCCAGCTGTTCACCTTCTGCTTCGGGCTGGGCCTGTTCCTCGCCCAGTGCAGCGCCCGCGTGCGCGATACGGACTTCCTCTACACCGCCTTCTGCACCGCGTGGATGTACCTGACGCCGGTGTTCTATCCGATCGCCTCCCTGCCGGAGGGACTGCGCAGCGCCATCACGAACTGGAACCCCGCCTACTTCTATGTCCAGCAGATGCGCGACCTCTTCCTCTACCACCAGTGGCCCGAGGCGGGGCTGTTCTGGCACGGGACGGCCGCCGCGCTGCTCTTCCTCGCCATCGGCCTCACCAGCTACTGGAAGAGCAGGGACACCCTGATCCTCTATGTGTGACGGGGAGGAATGCACATGTCGCAGTATGTGATCGAAGTCAACGACGCCTGGGTGCGCTTCAACCTGGCCATGCAAAAGCCCATGAGCGCGAAGGAATACTTTTATGCCCTCACGCACCGGGAGCTGCTGTTCCAGGAGTTCTTCGCCCTGCGCGGCGTGTCGCTGCGGATGCAGGCCGGGGAGAGCATGGGGCTGGTGGGCCGCAACGGCTCGGGCAAATCCACCCTGCTGAAGCTGATCACCGGCATCCTCCGCCCCTACCGCGGCACCGTGCGGGTGGACGGCCGCATCGCCCCGCTGCTGGAGCTGGGCGCAGGCTTTGACGGAGAGCTGACCGGCCGGGAGAACATCACCATGAACGGGCTGATCCTCGGCATGAGCAAGCGGGACATCGCCGCCGCCTTCGACGACATCGTGGACTTCTCCGGGCTGAAGGACTTCCTCGACGTGCCGATCAAGAATTATTCCTCCGGCATGAAGGCCCGGCTGGGCTTCGCCGTGGCGACCAGCGCCCATCCGGATATTCTGATCGCCGACGAGGTGCTCTCCACCGGCGACAAGGCCTTCCAGGCGCGCTGCGAGGGCCGCATCGAGGAGATGCTCTCCGGCGGCACCACGCTGCTGTTCGTCTCCCACTCCGCCGCCTCCGTGCAGCGGCTGTGCCGGAAGGCCGCCTGGATCAACGAGGGGCAGATCATGATGACCGGCGACACCCGCGAGGTTCTGGCCGCCTACGACGAGAGCACCGCGGTGCCGGCAAAAGGGTAAGCGCTGCGCGGCTTCCTGGGGGAAGGAAACCCTTTTCGAGGCCGAAAAGGGGTTTCCTTCCCCCAGACCCCCATCTTTCCTAAAAGCCCATTCTCTGGGGGCAGATGGTTTCCACATGGGGTGCATGCGGCGGGATAAGGCCGGAGTGCATGAAACTGGCCATCAGGCGTTCTTGACAAGGCGGGACGGCTCCATTATAATGAAGCAAGGCAAACATAAATACGGCGATGAAGCCGGATGATACCGAGGAGGAAGCGCAATGAACGTTCAGGAGCTCCAGGCGGTGGCCCGTCAGGTGCGGCGGGACATCATCATCATGACCAACAAGGCCGGCGCGGGACATCCCGGCGGATCCCTGAGCTGCACGGAGGCCCTGGTCGCCCTGTATTTTGACGTGATGCAAGGCGTCGATCCCAAGGACGACAAGAACCCGAACCGCGACCGCTTCGTGCTCTCCAAGGGCCACGCGGCGCCCGCGCTCTACGGCACGCTGTGCGAGCGCGGCTTCTTCGGCCGCGAGGAGTTCGACGGCTTCCGTCAGCTCCACGGCATCCTGCAGGGCCACCCGGACACCAAGAAGTGCCCCGGCGTCGACGCCTCCACCGGCTCCCTGGGCCAGGGCATCTCCATCGCCGTGGGCATGGCGCTGGGCGCGAAGCACACCGGCAACCCCTGCCACGTCTACACGATGATCGGCGACGGCGAGAGCGACGAGGGCCTGGTCTGGGAGGCCTCCATGGCCGCGGCCCACTACAAGCTGGACAATCTGACCGTCATCTTCGACTACAACGGCATGCAGATCGACGGCACCAACGAGCAGGTCATGAGCCTGGGCGATGTGCGCGCCAAGTTCGCCGCCTTCGGCTATGACATCGTGGAGGTCGCGGACGGCAACGACATGCAGCAGGTGCTCGACGCCCTGCACACCCCCGCCTGCCCCGGCAAGCCGCGCCTTGTCTTCCTGCACACGCTCAAGGGCAAGGGCGTCTCCTTCATGGAGGGGCAGGTCGGCTGGCACGGCAAGGCGCCCAACGCGGAACAGGCAGCGCAGGCACTGAAGGAACTGGAGGGCTGAGAAAATGAGCAACACCATCCATCTGACGCCCACAGGCGAAAAGGAATCCACCCGCGTGGCCTATGGCAAGGCCCTCGTGCAGCTGGGCGGGGAGAATGACCGCGTCGTCGTGCTGGATGCCGATCTGGCCGCCGCCACCATGACCAACGCCTTCCGCTCCGCCTATCCGGAGCGCCACTATGACTGCGGCATCGCCGAGGCCGACATGGTCGACATCGCCGCCGGCATGAGCACCATGGGGCTGATCCCCTTCTGCTCCACCTTCGCGGTGTTCGCGGGCCGCTGCTATGACCAGATCCGCAACGGCGTGTGCTATCCCCACTTCAACGTGAAATTCGGCTTCTCCCACGCGGGCATCACCCTGGGCGAGGACGGCGGCAGCCACCAGGCCATCGAGGATCTGGCGCTGATGCGGGTGCTGCCCGGCATGACCATTTTCGCCCCCACCGACGCCAACGAAACCCTGCAGTGCGTGCGCGCCGCCGCCGAGATCGACGGCCCGGTGTTCATCCGCACCGCCCGCCTGCCCTCCCCCGTCTATGAGCCCCACGCCTTCGAGGTCGGCAAGGGCTACGTCGTGAAGGACGGCGCGGACTGCGTCATCTTCACCACCGGCATCATGCTGGAGCACACCCTGGAGGCCGTGAAGGCCCTGGGCGAGAAGGGCATGGACGCCGCCCTCGTCACCTTCCCCACCATCAAGCCCTTTGACGAGGAGATCACCCGCGCCTATGCGAAGAAGTGCGGCCGGGTCTTCGTCGTGGAGGAGCACTCCGTCATCGGCGGCCTGGGCGACGCGGTGGCCAGCTGCCTGTGCGGCAGCGGCAGCTTCGTCTTCGAGAAGATCGGCATCAACGACTGCTTCGGCCAGAGCGGCAAGCCCGCCGACCTGCTGCGCGAGTACGGCCTCTCCGGCGCGCAGATCGCGGAGCGCATCCTGCAGGCGAAGTAAGCCATGCTGACCTTCATCGTCAACCCCGTCGCCGGGGTCGGCGCCGCCCGGGAGGCGGAGAAGCGGCTCCGCGCGGAGCTGGACCGGCTGGGCAGGGAAGCAGTCTTCCTCCACACCGGTGAGGC
>OCTW011603224.1_pt1 | contig 10116 bp, 4 predicted proteins | sample 1539671 | NCBI WGS metagenome assembly OCTW01 (sample SAMN02144230, study PRJEB22623) | gut metagenome | biome: sheep rumen | host: Ovis aries | place: New Zealand
CTGTTCCGCGAACTCCGCGTAATGGCCGATTACTTCGACTCCCACCGTACCGGCATCCTCATGCTCCGCGGCGGACTTCCCGGCATCGCGGGCTACCAGAACACCAACAAGCTTCCCTACGTCAATGTCGGCGAGACCCGCAACCGCGGTATTGACTCTTCGATGGAGTGGCACAAGCAGGTCAACGAGGTCTTCCTCACCGCCCGCGGCAACTTCACCTACAACCGGAACACCCTCCTGAACAACGACGAGCCCGACTGGAAATACAAGTACCAGAACCGTATCGGAAAGCCTTACGGGGAAGGTGCCGCCCAGCCCTGGGGCCTTCTCGCGCTCGGACTGTTCCAGAGCGAGGAGGAAATCGCCAATTCCCCGGTCCAGACCTTCGGCGAGTACCGGGTCGGCGACATCAAGTACCAGGACATCAACGGTGACGGCCGCGTGGACGAGGACGACCGCATCTACCTCGGCTACACCACCCTGCCGGAAATCACCTATGGCTTCGGCCTGAACCTGGAATGGAAGGGCTTCGACATCGGTGTGTTCTTCCAGGGAGTCGGCCATGTGAACTTCTTCCTCAACGGTGCCTCCCTGACTTCGCCGTTCTCTTCCAACGCCGTCGAACGCTCGGCCGTGCAGCTTGACGTGTGGAACAACGGATGGGACCGCCTGACCAACAACGGGCAGGACCTCTCCCAGGCGGCCGGCGCCGTTTATCCGCGTCTGTCCATCGGTTCCGCTGCGGGAAGTTCGAACAACCAGCAGACTTCTTCCTGGTGGCAGCGGGATGCCTCCTACCTGCGCCTGAAGAACTTCGAGGTGGGCTACAGCCTGCCCAAGAACTGGCTGGTAAAGACCGGATTCATCTCGTCCGTGAGGGTCTATCTGTCAGGAACCAACCTCGTGACCTTCTCGAAGTTCAAGCTTTGGGACCCCGAACAGGGTGGCGGTCAAGGCGCCTCTTACCCGAACAACCGCGTCTTCTCCTTCGGTCTGAACGCCAACTTTTAACGGAACATGGATATGAAAAACATATATAGACTTACGACGCTTGGGCTGCTCTCGCTGACGCTCGCCGCCTGCGACTCTTTCCTGGACCGTCAGGAGGACGAACAGAAGACGGAAGAAAAAATCTGGGCCTCATACACGGAAACCCGCCAGTACTTCCTGAACTGCTGGGGCTATCTGCCGGACGACAGCAGCAATATGATCAGCGACACCCCGTATTTCGGAGCGACCGACGAGGCGTCCATGACCTGGAACTACCCTTACCGCTATATCAACTTCGGCTCGTGGAACGCGACGACCGTCCCGAACGACTATTTCAACTACCGCTACCAGGCCATCCGCGACTGCAACATCTTCCTGAACAATGCGCTGAAATGTTCAGACCCCGTGCTTGCCACGGACAAATCCAGGAAGGAGCAGCTCCAGCTCTGGTATGACAGCGTCCGCTGGGCCCGCGCCTACAATTATTTCCTCCTGATGAGAGACTACGGTCCCGTGTTCCTTGTCGGAGACGAGCCCATGGACTTCTCCGCGACGACACAGCAGCTTCAACGTCCCCGCAACACCTGGGACGAATGCGTCGATTATGTCGTGAAAGAAATGGAGTACTGCGCAGACCACCTTCCCGCCGAACAGACCTCGGCCAACTACGGCCTTCCGACCGTCGGAGCTGCCCTCGCCGTCATTTCGCGTCTCGAACTGTACAGCGCCCGCGACCTCTTCAACGGCAACCGGCTCTACCGCACCGTCCGAAACCCTGACGGAACGGCCCTGTTCCCCGAGAACTTCCGTTCCGACAAGTGGGTCAAGGCGGCGCAGGCCGCCAAAGCGGTGATCGACCTCGGCACCTACAAGCTCTACAAGGACGAGAAGCACCCGGAGAACGCCTGCCTCAACTACTATGGCGTATTCCAGGAGGAATGGAACGAGGAACTGATTTTCTGCGGAGGCGGATACCGCAGCCGCGGACAGGTCAGCTACCACACGATGCCGGTCGGCATCGCGACCTCCCAGCTCGCCTACGGCGGTTGGGGTCCGACGCAGAGCAGCGTGGACGCATACGCCATGGCCAACGGACGTTATCCCATCAGCGGTTACGACGCCCTCGGAAATCCTATCGTGGATTCCCAGTCCGGCTATCCGAGCGCCGACAAGGAGTTCAGCACCACCACGGTAAGCAACCCCTTCCTCAAGGCGCTCGAGTGCTCGGACGAAGACGCGGAAAGCCTCTCCCCGAGAATGTACCTCAACCGTGAGCCGCGCTTCTATGTGACTGTTTACTTCCCCGGAACCGGATGGAAGCACGGTACCGCCGTCGGGAGGGCCATCTTCGCCGACGGAGCCACGGGCCATACCAACCATGACTACCCGGTGACCGGCTACCTTGTCAACAAATGGGTCGATCATACCATCGACAACTATCAAGGCCAGTTCGGAGACATCACCTTCCCCACCTACCGGCTTGCCGAGATCTACCTCAACTATATCGAAGCGGTGCTCGAATGTGAGAAAAACGGGGTCAGCGGACTGGGCGTTGAGCGTCCCGTCGCCATGGCCCTCTGGGACGAACTCCGCGCAAGAAGCGGCATGCCTTCCATCGCGGAAGTCTATCCCGACGCGACACTCGAGGAGCTGATTTCACTCGTGCGGCGCGAGCGCCAGATAGAACTTGCCCAGGAAGGACACCGTTATTTCGACACACGCACCTGGATGACCGCCCCCGAGGTCTGCAACGGCCCCGTCTATGGTCTGGACACTTCCGTCAAAGGCTCGGCCTCGATGACGACGGTGCCCCCGGAGCTGTGGAAGCGCAAAGTAGTCGAGACACGTGTCTTCAAGAGCAACCACTACCTCTACCCGTTCCTTCAGCGGGAACTGGACCGTAACAAAGTCCTGACCCAGAATTACGGATGGTAAAATGACCCTGCAAGCGATGAAAAAGATTTTGACATACCTGAGCGCGGCGGCCTGCCTGGCGGGCCTTGCCGCCTGCGAAGACCACCGCAGCGACCATCTGGAAGATTTCCAGACCATGGCTTATTTCCGGAACGGCGGTGAAATGGACATCGTCCTCTACCGTACAGGCGAGGACCATGTCGAAGACATTTCCGTCTGCAAGGCCGGAAGGAACGTCCAGGGCGAGATTTCCGTTCAGGTCATTCCTTTCGACAAGGCCCAGATGGACGCCTACAACTATATCAACGAGTCCCTCTACACCATGCTTCCGTCAGACCTTTTCGCCTTCAAGACGGCAAAGACCGGTGGCAGCTACCTCGGGAACCAGGAATGCGTGGAGCTTGATTTCGGGCCCACGGACAGCTACCTCCTGCTCCATCTGGAGCTGGATGTGGAAGGGATTCTCGCCCTCCAGACCGCCAATCCGGACACGGATTACCGCATCGGTCTCCAGCTCTTCTCCGAGGGAAAGATTTCCGACAAGGTCAACACCATCCTGCTGAATCCCCAGGTAAAGGTGCCGAAAGCCTATATCACGAAGACCGGAGAGGACCGCTATACTTATTCCTCATCGGACGACGAAGTGGCCGTATATACCAATTCCGTCACGCTTGAAGTGGACGAGAATATCTGGGACGGCCTGACGGCCACCATTTCGGTGCTCGACCAGGCCTGGCTCGACCGCTACAACAACGCCGCCGGCCGCCAGTACACCCTGCTTCCCGCCGATGCGTTCAGCGTCGCGCCGCTGACCCTGCCTTTCGAAAAAGGCGCGGTGATATCAGAGTTCAAACTCAGCGTGGACCGGACCAAGATGGACATTGCGACGGAATATGCGCTTCCCGTCATGCTGACCTCCTGCTCGAAGAAGGAATTCGAAGTGGACGAGGAGCCTTACCTCATCGTCGTGTCGCTGAATCCTGACCGGATTACCTTGACGAGCGACATGGTCAAGGTGTCCACGAGTTCTTCTTACGCCTCCGACGCCGGCGGAGCTCCCGCCCTGGTGGACAACGACGTCAAGACCTATTGGCACTCGCCGTGGGAAAAAGTAATCGCCTCACCGGATCCGGTCTATGGCGCATACATCGACATCGAACTGAACACGGCCCTGGAGATGATTGCCTTCGAATACTGCACACGTCAGGGCAATGCCAACGGCGTTCCTACGCACATCGTATTCGGCGTCAGTCCGGACGGGACCACCTACACCAACGTCGGAGCGTGCAAGAACGACGAGATGGCCGCGGCCGCCGCGGGACAGTGGGTGATGCTGCCTGTCACGAAGTTCGGAGGAAAATACAAGTACCTCCGCATCGGTGTCGCGGAATCGGTAGCCGGAGACCTCCGGAAAACCTATGCGACAGCCTCCGAGCAGCCTTTCACCGCCATCAGTGAAATCAGAATTTACGGAAAATGATGAATATGAAACGATATCTCCTTATTCTGTCCGCCTTGGTGCCGATGCTCTTTTGCTGCGTAAAGCAGGAGCCCGGCCTTCCGGACAATTCGTTCTTGATTGACGCGCAGTACCTCTCCTATGCCGTCACCCAGTCGGACACCATGGCATTCATCCCCGTCAGGACGAATATCGCGGCCTCCGAGTGGAAGACCTCTTCCGATGCCGACTGGTGCAGCCTTGGAAAGAGCGTAAAGGCCGAGCGCGGTCTTATGCTCACGGTCAAGTCCAACACGGACTGGGACATCCGTAACGCCAAGCTCAGCGTCGATGCCGGCGGGAACCACTACGATTTCTCGGTGCGGCAGCTTGGATACGGCCCCGCCATCATCGTCCAGGACATCACCGTCGGACCTGCCGCCGGGCCTGTCACCATGAAAGTGGTGGCGAACATCCCCTACAAGGTCGGAGCGCCGGTCTTTGACGCCCAGGACAACACCGAGGAAGGAGAAGACTGGTTCTCCGTACCCGTCCAGCCGACGAGCAAGGCGTTCGCCGAGGACACGTACGCTTTCCAGGTGACTTCCAACATGCTTCCTTCCAGCCGGAAAGCACAGATTCCCCTCAACGCCGTCGAGGCCGGACATTCCTCCGCCAACGCGGTCTGCACGGTCACCCAGACCGCCGTTCCCCAGAAAAACACCAATATCATCAGCGAGAACAGCCTCAAGGTTCTTTCCGTAAAGGCCAACCAGTTCAGCGCCAATGAAGGCGGTTACGGTAACGGGCAGCCGGAGAAACTGGTTGACGGCAGCTACGAAACCTACTACCACTCTCCTTGGCCTGATGAGGCCTGGACTGACGGCGCAGGCGTGGCGCAGACCGGTACCGTCTTCCCCGTCGAATGGGAATTCGAACTGGACGGAACGGCGAGACTCGACTACATCCGTATCATGCACCGCGCCTTGGGCAGCTACGGTTCCCATCCCCGCGGACGGATCGGCGAGTTCGACATCTACAAGAAAGCGGATGCCGGCGACAGCTGGGAGAAAATCAATGCCACCCCCTACGATCTCAAACGGCTCGGAGGCTACCAGACGGTACGCCTCGACACCCCGGTTGAGAACGCCCGCTTCATCAAGTTCTCCATCCTCACCGGCGACGCCGACGAGGAAGGTCGCACCGTAACGAAGACAGAGGGAGGCGAGGAAAAAGAAATCGTCGAGAATCCCTACATCGCAACGGCCGAAGTCGAGTTCTGCAACTCCAACTCATCCGACGTCACGGCCTGGATAGACCGCATCTTCACAGACCGGAGCTGCAGCGCCTTGAAGGCCGGTGTTGCGAAGAAAGACATCGTCGCGATGTTCGCCGAGGCCCCTTATCTCGCCGCCAACGTGGCGATTCCTCTCCTGGAAGGCAGCTATGGTCCGTCCGCTGACGGAAAATACGACAACGCCCACCGCGAATACTTCTTCCGTACCCACAGCTATCCCGCCTACAGCAATAACATGGAAGTGTTCAAGCTGATGTTCACCCAGCCCTACACCGCCCTCGACAATCCGACCGGCATCCATGTCAACGACGGCGACGAGATGGTGGTCTGCGTGGACAAGATTCCCGAGGGCCAGACTGTCCAGCTGGGTATCTACGGCGACCGCAGCGACGGCAAGGGTCCGAATTACGGCGGCGGAAATGTCAAAGCCGAGGAGGCCGACCTTCTTGTCAATCTCAGCGAGGGCATCAACAACATCCGCGCGACGGCGGAAGGCATGGTCTATGTTCTCAATGTCTCCTCCGACCTCACGGCGTACAAGACACCCGTGAAGGTCCATATCCTTCCCGGAAGCGGCGATGTCCAGGGTTACTATGACCTCAGCATGACGGACGAGAACTACAAGGACATCCTTGAGCTGTACACCTACAAGTATTTCATGGCCAAGGGTGAGAAGTTCGCTTTCCTCTTCCATACCTCGGAGTTCCGCTCGAAGAGCCGCAACGCCATCCGGAGCGGCGTCGAGGCATGGGACGATATCGTCTCCTGGCAGCACGAACTGATGGGCATTCTGGATGATCCGCGTTTCAACAACCATCTCGTCGGCGTTTCCAACTCCGAGGCCGGCAACCCGAACGCTTCGGTCCGCCGCGTGGAATTCCCCTTCAGCTATACCAGCCGCATCATCTCCCTCGAAGCGCTTCTCGCCGAGGAAGACAATGCCTGGGGCCCTGCCCATGAGGCCGGCCACAACAACCAGCAGGCCTTCAACTGGCGTTCCACCACAGAATCCTCCAACAACCTCTTCTCCAACTATGTCATCTACAAGTTCGGGAAGTACGGATCCCGCGGCGCCAAGATTTCCGACCTCGCAGCGTCCTTCGCCGAGCATCGTCCTTGGGCGCTGTACGGCAACAACTCTTCCTATCAGAGCGAGGATCCGGAGCTGCACATGCGGATGAACTGGCAGCTGTGGAACTACTACCATCGCTGCGGCTTCCAGGAGGATTTCTTCCCGACGTTCATGAGGCTGCTCCGTGAAGATCCCATCCCGTCCGCTTTCGCGGCAGAATATTTCAAGAGCGTCAACGAAGATCTCGGCGCCTGCCAGCTCAAGATTTACGAGAAGGCATGCGAAGCCGCCCAGACCGACCTTACGGAGTTCTTCCAGGTGTGGGGCTTCTTCGAGAGAATCAACCAGTCTTACAACCAGTACGGCAGCGCCCTCTATAAGGTGGACAATTCGATGATTGCCTCTTCACAGGCTCGCGTCAAGGCGAAGGGCTACACCAAACCCGTTCCCCCGATCCAGTACATCGAGGACCGCGAACTGAAGGACGGCGTGCTCTACAGCCAGATGGGCTATTACACCACCTTCAAGAACAAGGTGAAGATTACGAAGACCCCGCAGGCGAGCCTCAACGGGCGCCGGGTGCAGCTGTCGAACTGCGACGAGGCGGTGGCGGTGGAAGTCCGCCGCGGAACCACGGCGACAGGCGAGCTCCTCTACTTCTCCAACATGCTGAGCTTCACCCTTCCTGAAAGCGTGCCCACCAGCGGCATCTCCTTCTGGGCTGTCCAGAGCGACGGCGAAAGGAAGGCCGTCAACTAGGCCGCATCCATATCAATGAAGAGGGCTGCCCCGCGGGCCAGCCCTCTCTCTTTCTGATGGCAGATACTACTGCCGGAAGGCGTCGTACTGGGTCCAGAGACTGTCAAATCCGCTCCCGTCAAGGGTCCAGAGATTACCGAGATAGAACTGGTTGTATCCGACCGTCAGCACACCTTTACGAGCGACGGTCAGGCTCAGATCCTTCGTCTCATCGTAAGCGGCAAAGCGGTGGGTCGCACCGTTTGCGTCAAGATACAATCCTTCGGCATTACGGGTCTTGCCGAAATTAAGGACGCCGGCCGAATAAGTTCCGTAGGTCTTGGCGACCGAAGCCTCATGGCCGTCAAACACGCTCAGCATGACATTGCCCTTCGCGGCGTCATCACTCTCCGCAATAACCATTTCTCCTGCAGGAGAGCCCCAGCCCGAGTAAACCGAAGAGATCACATAATACGTTCCCACGACATCCTCGACGGTGCCGGAGAGCGTCGCATCATAGCCTTCCGCCCCCGGGAAGACGATCTCCACGCCGAAGAGGGCATGGTCATTCCCGAATTCGTAGGCATAGTCATCCGCGGTCTCGACGGTGCGGTCGGCGGCGTCACGGTAGCAGGGCGCCAGCTGGACCACTGCCGGAAGGCCGTTCGGCTGCATCTTGATGACCGTCTGGTTCGATGAAGAATAGGGATTGTCGAACACGACTGCGTTCCAGGTATAGTCCGTTCCGTTGTAGCTGTTCGTGATTTCGATTCCCGTGGCAAAGGTTTTGTCCATGCTGACGTTCCTGCCGTCGATGGTCAGGTTCAGGACCTCGGGGACCTCACCTGCCGACTTGCCTGTCGCGGCATAGGGGTTCGCAATCCGGAATTCCCCGGGATGGTTGACATCCGTGAAGAATTCAACCTCCACAGGCTCGCTCAATCCGACCTTTTCCCAGATCGCACGGTCGATGAAACTGCCCTTTCCGAGGCTCTGCCAGGAAGGATCGCGATACCATTCGAGCGTCACCTCGCTCAGGCAGAGATCCCACGGCCAGGCGCCGCCATGGTCCTGATTGTACCATGCGTCCTCGGTGGTCGCCCGGAAGCCGACAGCATCCTGCTCGACTTTCAAACTGCCCTGGCCAAGCACGGTGAACACGGCATCCACGACGCTGCCGCTATAAGCGTCAAACGCGATGAAGGGGTAATCCGTCTTTGTCCCTTCGTACGGATTCGCCGCGAAGAGCTGGTCCTTGGGGAAGGTGATGTTGATACCGTTGAATGTTCCGTACAGCTTGCCTTCGATGCCTGCGAACATGGTCATCATGACGTTGCCCTTGGAGGAGTCGTCGCTCTCGGCGATGACCACGTCCCCGACGGTGCCGTTCTCGCTGTAAGGGCCCGTGGAAGCCGTCATCTGATAGGTTCCGAGCACATCCTGGAGGGAATAGATGGTCACAGGCTCGATTTCAATGGGTGCGACATTGACAAGCGTGTTCCTGACCACTTCGATTTCCTTTTTCAGCGGGAAGGAAGCGATGGCGGCCCAGGAAGAATTGATGAGTTCGAACTTGCTGCCGACGGGAAGGGTCCCGACGGGAAGGAAGAAGTAATAATCGATCGTGCTGTTCGCTTCAGTGGGCGCATTCCAGTTGTAGCGATCCTTGTAGGGGGCTGCACCAAGGGTCATCTTGACACAGTTGTCTTCATCGATGTTGTACCATCCGTTCAGGTTGGCGGACGACTCCGAAGGGACCTCAAGATAGGCGGCCACGGTCTCCATAGGCACGTTTTTCACGGTAAACTTCACGATGCCGACAGCCGTACGGAACTGGAAAATCCCGTCATTGTCCCGGCGGCCAAACAGCGGCGTGGACCCAAGAGGATTGTCGAGAGAGGGTTTGATGGAGCCCCACAGCCTGTAACCGGCACTCTCATTTTCCACATTCCACGCGAAATCATTGCGCGCATAACCGTCTGTCGTCTCGGTAAATGGATAAGTGGCTGTTCCTTCCACCTCAAAGCCTTCTTCCACCGAACCGGTGAAATCGACCACCGGGCCGCTTTCGGTCGTCGTGAATGCGACGACCGATTTCACGCCGTCCTTGACGACGACGACACCGATACGGTCGCCTTCCATCCAGGAGAACTTGCCCTGGGCGTCATAGGCCGTTTTCAGTTCCGGGTCGAACCCGGCGCGAAGGGTGATGGTCTGCATGGCCGGTCCCCCGGACAGCGTCATGTCCTTCTCTTTGACACAAGCGACGAAAGCCGCCGCCACTGCGATAAGGTATATTGTTTTTTTCATATCCTGTATATTCTATTCATTCCATGGATCCGTATCGACCGGGTCGTTCAGGTCTTCCCCGTGACTTCCCTTGCGCTGGACAGCCACGGTGCAGACCGCCGTCTTGTCAGCGCCGACCTTGACCGTTATGACAGCCGTACCGACGGCAACGCCTGTGACGACACCGCCTTCGACGGTGGCCACGGAAGGATTCGAACTGGTCCATGTCAGCTGCGTTTCGTCAGCATTCGCGGGAAGGACGGTGGCATTGAGCGTCAGTGTCTCCCCGATGAAAATCGTCCCTTCCGTATTGTCCAGCGACACCGACTCGGCCGGGACGAAGGTATGGAGCACTTTGACGGCGCATCTCGCGCTCTT
>OCTW013423660.1_pt1 | contig 10115 bp, 8 predicted proteins | sample 1539671 | NCBI WGS metagenome assembly OCTW01 (sample SAMN02144230, study PRJEB22623) | gut metagenome | biome: sheep rumen | host: Ovis aries | place: New Zealand
ATTTTTCAGAGGAAAAAGTTGGTACGATAATAATTGGTTTGTATTTTTGTAACTGCAAAATAAACAAAATACATTTAACAATTAAAACCGCAAAAGAAGAAATATCCGAATAAAGACAGCAATATTCAGAAAGAATTGCTATATTTGCAAGCGAATGTGCTAAAATTAATGTTTATGGATAGAACAAAATTATTTGAAGAGTTCTTGGCGGAATGTAAGAATCGTAAAGAATGGAGTGGACAAGGTAACCCCAATGCTGACATTCTGATTATTGGTAAAGAACCACATAATGGTGAGTTAATTAAGGAGAAAGAAAAAATACAAGAGAAGTTGCAGAAACAAGAAGACCATTGTAGAAGCGGAGTTTGGGGAACTGCCCCTCGTAAAGGAAATCCCACTTGGAGCAATTATCAAAACTTGATTGAAGAAGTCTATTCGGATAGAAAATTCGATCCAAAACTATTTGATTTTGAAAAGTACGCATTTACTACAGAACTTAATACAATTTTTCGACCAAAGGCTGTTCTTGATGAAGAAACAAAAAGTAACATAAACAAACGACTCCGTTTCTTCAAGGATTCGGAGTTTATAAATAGTTTCCATGTTATAATATTAGCATGTAACAATTTTATTTCAAACGACAAAGAAAGAGGCTTCATAATAAATGACACCTTTGGTGTAAAATTTGATGATGAACTTGATTCAAATGGGAAACCAAAGGGAAAGCATGAAGAAGAAATACGAGGACATTGGTTTTATACACATCATGGCAATAATGGGAAAAAATTGGTGATACACACTCGGCAATTAAGTCGCCTTTTTGATTATTCTCTTATAGAGCATATGGCAAAAATAATCAGAAACCATTTAGACTATCTAAAAAAACTTGGATTATTATGATACAGCATAAATACAAAATCAAGGACAAAGTTCTTTTGGAAACAACAATAAAAGAGGTCAGAATTGAAGACTATTCTAAACTTCTTAAGTACAATATGAATCTAAAGAAATTAGCAGATGACATTAGACGTTCAAGAAATGACGAACACTTAAAGAACTTCCTGTTGAAGGCAGAAGAACTTTTTGCTGAAGAAATAGAGAAAGCAAGAGTCGTAAAATATCCAGTATTGGGTAATCATTCCATTTTCTATTATATGTATGGCCACATGAGCGACTGGGTTAGATACGCAGAAAACGAAGTCATTTATGCAAAAGCATTACTAACTCAAGCATGTCATATAGTAGAAACCTTGCAAATCATTAGGCTAAGCCGCAATATTGAAGATGCCGTAAATAAACTGATGGAAGTATTAAACTTGGATGAGATAGGAGCAAAGTATGTAGCCAATCAAAGACTAAGCATCTTAACAGGTATCAGACCTGAACAACAGAAAGAGAATATAGCACATTCCGAAAAACGACTTTCCAATGTAAAGGAATTGGCGAAATATGATAAGTAGGCAATGAGAACTCCTCAACAATGGAACACTCCATTGAAGTCTCTACTGAAAGACTTACAGAGCGAAGAAACTGCAAAGGAATTATTGGACAAGGGACTGATTGAGGGAGAATCTCCTAATTATCAAATTTCGCTGGGTGTTGCTAAGATAACACACCAATTGCCAGAATATACTCGTGTCAGTGGCTTGGAACGTTCAAAACTTAAGCAAATGACAATGCAATTTATTCAGAATGCAGGTGAGGATGGAACTATGCGTGACGGTATCTATGAGTATCTGAAAGTCGCAATGCCGAGCAATAAGACGAAAGAGCAGAATCCGACTAAAAAGAACTAAAAGCGACTAAATCCGACTAAAAAGAACTACAACGGCCTTGAGATGACCGATTATAATCAATTACGACAGTTTAGCCTGAATCTGTCTGCCAGAGCATAAAAGATGCTAAAAGCACTACCAACAGTTTCACCTGATAGGGTACACCTGTCTTGTGACGTTTGCCGACAATCCATTTCTCACCGTTCACCTCCACGATGTTGTCTGGGGGCTATCGGGGTTCTTCGACGAGCGAAGCGGCAAAGCCGAGTCCGAATTGGAAACCTAATTCGTTCCGCAATCTGCATCGATTTGCTTAGTGGCATCTTGCGGACTTTCCCCAATTTTCCTCGAATTGCCTTTATTTATGGGGCGAACTGCGTTAATCTTCCAAAATCGCTTTGCTACGTCGGCATTATTTCCTAACTTTGCAGCATCTTTTATAAAACACGTTGAACGGATAATCATGGCCTGGAAACTGAAATACCGCTGCAAGGAGTGTGGCTACGAGACCGAGGCGTATGAGGGTCGCGGCTTGTTCCGTCAGCAGATTACGGCAGTGTCGTGTCCAGACTGCCAGACGATTCAGAACATCGTCGTGGGTGGCATCATCGCCGACGTCGCTCCATCCTACAGGAGCGAGGTAGGCCGGTTGTGCCTGCAGTGCGGCAGCGATAGGATACGTATCTGGGATAAGCAAACGTGTCCTAAATGCCAAGGCCGGATGGAGGAAACGGGCGAGAAGGAGTTCTGGACTTGAAAAGGATTATAAGAGAAGTTTTCTCCACATCCACCGTGGTATTCTTCTCCAAACAGCGGTAAGGATTCTGTATTTCCAGTCAATGATACGGACATACTGCTTGTGTTTGATAGCATAGACAATCTCCTTTGCTACTTTTCCAGGTTTCAACATCATGGGATAACGAAAGTCTCCACTCAGCAAAGCCGTATCAACAAAGCCGGGTCTAATGTCTGTAAAATATATCTTCAACCCACGACTTCGAGCCTGTTGTTCTAAAGCCTGGAGGTAAACGTTCTGCATGGCTTTCGTGGCAGAATAGGAAGGAGCAGGACCAAGTCCCTTCGTTCCGGCAATGGATGTAATGGCCGCGATATGTCCGCTGCCCTGCTTGACAAAGTATCTGTATGCTTCACCTATCATCCTCGTAAAGCCGAGGCCGTTGGTCTGCATGGTAGCCAGTTCGATATCTTCCTTCAGTTCACGGTTCTGCTTGCCGATGCCCGAAGCGTAGAAGAATAGTTCCATGCCGCCAGTCTTGTGAATGAGTCTATGGAGTGCTTCAGTTGCTTCACTGGTCGTTACGTCAATTCTCTCCGTGGCTATTGCTCCGATACCCTCTAACAACTCCACTCTTCTGGCGGCAACACCAACCGTCCACCCCTGTTTGACCAGGAGTTGAGCCACTTCCCGGCCTATACCTGACGAGGCACCTATTACTATCGCTCTCTTTTGTATCATTTCACTACGGACTTCTTTTCGTCCATCCATGCTAAATTTGTCCATCTGATTCCAAATAATTCTCAAAAACAGCCACAAAATTACAGAATATTTCTCAGAATTACGATGATTTGAGTAATTTTATTTGTATATTTGCACCGCAAAGAAGAAAAGATGACCAAGACATTCATGATAGCAGCCCCCACGAGCGGCTCAGGCAAGACGACGATCGCCCGAGGTCTGATGGCACTATTCGCTGCCCGTGGACTCCGCGTGCAGCCTTTTAAATGTGGCCCCGACTATATTGACACCAAGTTCCATGGTGCAGTATGCGGACGCCCCAGCATCAACCTCGACACCTTCATGGCAACGCCAGGGCACGTGAGGATGCTCTATGACCATTACGGGGCAGAGTCGGATGTCTGTATCGTGGAGGCCATGATGGGACTCTTCGACGGCTACGACCGCGACAAGGGGTCATCGGCGGAGATCGCCCAAATACTGGATATTCCCGTCGTTCTGGTGGTCGATGCCAAATCTGCTGCCTACTCAATGGCTCCCCTACTCTCAGGCTTCATCCACTTCAGGGAAGGCGTGCGGATCAGTGGGGTTATCTTCAACAAGGTGAGATCGGAGCGCCACTACCAGATGCTCCAGCAGGTGTGTCAGGATCTGGGCATCAACTGTTACGGTTATCTGCCCAGGGACACGGCTTTGGAACAGGGGTCGCGCTACCTGGGCCTGGACTTCTCGCAGCGGCCGGAAAGCCAGCGCCTCATGGAACTGCTGGAAGAACACGTCGATTGGAAGGGGCTGAACCGTCTGGAGCGCATAGACAAGCCTGGCAGGAGTGCAGAACCTGGACCTACCCTGGCTATCTCCGACATCAAGGGAGGGTCAAGGGCATTGGTGGCCCGCAACGAGGAGAGTTTCTCCTTTCTCTATCAGGAAACTATCGACCGTCTTGAACATCCCTTGTTCTTCGACCCCGAGACAGAAGTGCCTGATTTCAGTGGTATCGACCTGCTACTGCTGCCTGGTGGCTATCCTGAGAAGCACCTGGCGGCTCTCACCAGTAATGATGCCTGCAGGAAGGCCGTCAAAGACTTTGCTGAGGGCGGTGGCAGAATCCATGCTGAGTGTGGTGGGATGATGTACCTCTGTGAGAGGATCGTCACTGACGAGGGGGATTATCCGATGTGCGGCGTACTGCCCTACTCGATCACAGCGCGGAAGGAAGACCGCAGGCTCTCACTGGGCTATCGGCGCTTCGTGCTCGACGGGAGGGAATACCGCGGACATGAGTTCCACTACACTCAGTTCATGGGTGAGACTCCCGCCTCTGCCGTGCAAGTCTATAATGCCAAGGGCGAACCAGTGCCGACACCAGTCATCAGGCATGGGAACGTGCTGGCCAGTTATACACATCTCTACCAAATATGAAGTTCATCGTCATAGGCATCACCGACCACCCACAGCCTTTCTTCCCACCCGACGTAACGGCCATCATCCAAAGGGGTAAGGTATTCTCAGGCGGCAGGCGCCACCATGAGATCGTTGCTCCACTGTTGCCCGCCGATGCTGAGTGGATAGACATTACGGTGCCTCTGGATGATGTCTTCGAGCAATATCACGACGAGGTCATTGTCTTCGCCAGCGGCGATCCCCTCTTCTTCGGTTTTGCCAATACCATCAGGCGGAAGATGCCGGAGGCAGACATTCGTCTCTACCCCACCTTCAACTCACTGCAGATGCTGGCCCATCGCCTCGTAATGCCCTACGACGACATGCGAATCGTCTCGTTGACAGGGCGTCCCTGGCCTGCCTTCGATCAGACCTTGATAGAAGGGACCTCCAAGATCGGGGTTCTGACTGATCATGAGCACACCCCAGCCGCCATCGCACGACGGATGCTGGAATATGGCTATACAGGCTATACGATGCATGTTGGGGAACACCTGGGCAATCCTGCAATGGAGAGGGTGACGACCCTCACACTCGGAGAGGCCACACAGCGCAGTTTCGACTATCCCAACTGTCTGATCCTGCAGCAGAGCCACGGCCAGTCACCCCGCTTCGGGATCCCTGATGAGGAGTTCATGCTGCTCGACGGACGGGAGAAGATGATTACCAAGATGCCCATCCGTCTGCTGACGCTCCAGGCACTCAACCTGCCCAAGAGGCACGTGCTTTGGGACATCGGATTCTGTACGGGCAGCGTATCCATCGAGGCCCGTCTGCAGTTCCCCCACCTGCATATCGAGGCGTTCGAGATACGCCAGGAATGCGAGGCTATCATACAGGAGAATGCCCGTCGATTCGGGGCTCCTGGCATCAGCATCCATATCGGTGATTTCCTCGAGGCAGACATCACAGGTCTGCCACGTCCCGATGCCGTCTTCATCGGCGGGCACGGAGGACACCTGAAGGAGATTATGGCAAAAGTAGCGAAGGTGCTTGCCGCTGATGGCGTGATCGTCTTCAACAGTGTCACCTCCCCAAGAGTGAGCACTGACAGCCACCGCCTCTGGGACGAGGCCTGCAGTGACCTCCGTCTGCAGCAGATAGCGCCCATGCATATCCGACTCAACGATTATAACCCCATAGTAATACTTAAAGCAACTATTCAAATATGAAGAAAACAATGATCCTGGCATCCATGCTGATGCTGACCATCCAGGCGATGGCACTGACACCCTGGAAGAAGGGTGCATTCGAGACTGGTCAGTACCGTAATCTCCTTGTGGAGATGGGGTACAGCCAGAGTGACGTTGACGCCAAACTGAAGGAAGTGTTCAACGATGTGTTCCGCGGGCCCAACAAGGTGTATTTTGAAGTGGGCGACTCCATGGGCTATGTCTCCGACATCAAGAACAATGACGCCCGTACAGAGGGCATGTCGTATGGTATGATGATCGCCGTACAGTTTGGTGAGAAAGACATCTTCGACCGTCTGTGGCGATGGAGCAAGAAATACATGCAGCACCAGGACGGCATCCGTAAGGGCTACTTCGCCTGGAGTTGCAAGACCGACGGCAGCAGGAACGCCGAGGGTGCAGCCTCCGACGGTGAACTCTACTTCATCACCTCGCTCATCTTCGCCTCCAACCGCTGGGGTAACGATACAGGCATCAACTATCTGGCAGAGGCACAGCATATCCTCGACTGCATCCAGCCGAAGGAGTACGAGCCCGAGCCCCGGCCTGCAGGATTCCCCGCCTTCGGACCTCAACCAACGGGACCGCAGAAGATGTATCTCATCGACCCTGAGACGAAACTTATCACCTTCACACCTGATGGCTTCGGACAGCGATACACCGACCCCAGTTATCATATACCCGCCTTCTACGAGGTATGGGCAAGGTGGGCGTGTGACGGCCGCTCAGACCTCTGGAATGAGTGTGCGCGGAAGAGTCGTGAGTTTCTGCATAAAGCCATCAACGAGAAGACGGGACTGAATGCCGATATGTGCCAGTATGACGGCAGCGAGATGCAGATGCCCCGTTTCCCTGGCATGCCTCAGCCACAGCAGGGCGCTCCACGCCGACTTGGACAGAACAACTTCCGCTACGACTCCTGGCGTGTGCCCATGAATATCACCCTCGACTATGAATGGAGTTGTGCCGACGGAGAGTGGCAGCACCAGTATGGAGAGACCATCCAGAACTTCCTCTACGGCCAGGGCATTGACACATTCGTCGATCAGTACCGCGTGGATGGCTCGCTTCCGGAAGGCGACGAGATTCTGCAGGCTGGCGGGTTCAGGAAACTGCGCCATAGCATCGGACTGGTAGCCACCTCTGCAGCCGCCTCGATGATGTGCAGCCACGACAAGAGCAAGGCGTTCGTGGATGCTCTCTGGAACGCCAGGCACGAGCCCTTCGAGGACGGCTATTTCGATGCCTACTATGACGGGCTGCTACGTCTCTTCGCCTTTATGCACCTGAGCGGAAACTATCGCATCATCACCCCCAAACAATAACATGAGAATCGCCATTATCCAGATCAGTGAGGCAGGCAGGCACATAGCCGGCACCCTCCAGCGTGAACTAAATGCAAAGCAGATCCAACGCACAGAGGTCGGCAGGCTGTGGGACCAGTATGATGCCTTCATCTTCATCGGTGCCCTGGGCATCTGTGTGCGCACCATCGCCCCCTTTATCAAGGACAAGCATGAAGACCCAGCCGTGGTCTGTGTCGATAGTCTTGGAATCAACAGCGTCGCCGTGCTGTCAGGGCATATTGGCGGGGCCAACGACCTGACCCGCCACGTGGCATCGCTAATCGGCGCCAGGGAAGTCATCACTACCCAGAGCGACAATGCAGGGCTATGGGCACTCGACACTTTTGAAGAGCGCTTCGACTGGCCCCTCGCCAGTGAGCCGGAGGACATGAACGACTGTATCTATGCCTTCGTGAACCACGAGCCTACCGCCCTGCTTCTGGAGGCCCGCGACGAAGGTACGGACTACCTGGAGAAGACACTGCCTGAGCACGTCACCATCATCAGCGACATCCATGAGGCTGACCCTGGGAAGTATAGACTACTCATCATCGTCTCCCCCTATAACCGCAGGGCCCCTTACGGTATGCTCGAACTGCATTTCGTGCCCATGGTAGGGACCATCGGCTTCGGACTGGCCCATCATCCAGAGAACTACGAGTCGATATACGACGAGATCGACGAGGCCTTTGCCCATCGCGGCATCCTGCCCTGTGCCCACCGCTACTGCACGATTGACGTAAAGGAGGATGAGGAGTTCTGCGCAATGCTGGAAGACGAATACGAAGAGGAAGTGGTGTTCTTCACGGCCGAGCAACTGGCTGCCGTTGAGGTTCCGAATCCCAGCGAGACCGTCGCCAAGCATGTGGGCACGCCCAGCGTCTGTGAGGCAGCCGCCATCCTTGGCTCCAACCACGGTAAACTCGTCATCCCCAAGATAAAAGGCAAGAACTGGACGGCCGCCCTCGCTATTGACCATCAGCATCTCCGTGCAGAGAAGGGGCACATTGAGATCGTGGGCGCCGGCCCTGGCGACCCTGACCTGGTATCCGTCCGCGGAAGGAAGATGCTGGAGCGGGCTGATCTTATCCTCTATGCTGGTTCACTGGTGCCCAAGGCACTGACGGAGTGCCACAAACCCGGGGCCGTGGTTCGCTCGTCGGCTGACATGGCTCTTGACGAACAGTGCGCGCTGATGAAAGAGCACTACGACAGAGGACATTTCATCGTACGACTGCATACGGGTGATCCCTGTATCTTTGGAGCCATCCAGGAGCAGATGGCCTTCTTCGATGCCCATCAGATGGAGTATCATATCACCCCAGGCATATCCTCCTTCCTGGCTGCCGCAGCCGAACTACAGAGCCAGTTCACGATCCCGGAGCGTTGTCAGACGATCATCCTCACGCGGGGTGAAGGACGCACACCCATGCCAGAGAAAGAGCAGTTGCACCTGCTGGCCAGGAGCCAGAGCACGATGTGCATCTTCCTCTCCGCGGCCATCGTCGATGAGGTGCAGCAGGAACTCCTGCAAGAGTATCCAGAGGACACTCCTGTGGCCGCCTGCTATCATCTGACATGGCCAGACCAAAGAATCTATCGCGGTAAACTGAAGGACCTGGCGAAGATTGTCCATGATAACGGTCTGACGCTGACGACCATGATTGTCGTTGGCGAGGCCATCGACAACCGCCAGGGACTCTCTGCGCTTTACTCCAAGCACTTCACTCATCTCTTCCGCCAAGGCGACGAAAAAGGTTCGTAATCTAAAAAAAGAAAAAGATTCACTTATTTACATTATTATTTGTATATTTGCAGCAGAAAAAACAAAGAGAATAGACAAAATATGAGTGACATAAAAATATCTGTTAAAGATTTCAGGGCAATTCATAGTGCTGACATTGATCTCAATGGCATTACCGTTATCGCTGGTGTAAACGGAAGTGGCAAGAGTACTCTGTCAAAATTGCTCTATACCATATTTAATAAAGTGGAATCATTAGACGATGTCTATTGGAATGTTTTTTATTCTGAAACTCTTTCAATAGCAGAGGTATGCCAACAAATATTCGATTCTTTGAAACCAACTGATTTTAATTATCTGTTTGGGACAACTGTTGAAGATATGCGTGGAAATATTCAAAGGGCTATTTCCTTGTTAGCAGATTCTTTTAGCCAAGATGAGAAGATTAAAAGGCTTCTCAGTATCATCAAGTATAACTTAGGAATAGAGATAAAAAGCAAGGAAGATCTTAATCTCATAATGGACGTATTCAACAAAATTGTTACCAGATATGAAGAAAGAAAGAAAAATCGTCCATTTAAGGAATTAGGTAATGAGATTGCATCTGATTTTATGGATGATAACATCATTAATAAAGTCTCAGTTTCTGAGTATGGCTACACATTCTTTGGGCCAGGCGTAGAGAGTGTTCCCTTGTTGCATAGTGTCAAGTTCTGCACATACATTGACACACCCAAGAAATTGGAGACTCCTTTCTTCTATAATGAATGGGATCACATTAAGAGTTCCAAAGATGCAACCTATAATCAAGAGATCAGTAAATATCTATCAGATAACATCTTGAAAGGTGAAACATCTTATTCTGAAAAAACGAGCAGTCTGATCTATCAGCGTAGAGATGGCCAAACATTCGATCTTTCACAAAGCGCTACAGGTGTTCAGGCTTTTGCCTTCCTCCAGTTGTTATTAAAAAAGGGGTTCATTAACGATCGTTCACTCATTATCATTGACGAGCCTGAAGCCCATCTGCATCCTCAATGGATCGTAGAATATGCCAAGGTGCTAGTGGAACTCAACAAGAAGACCAAAGCCAGATTCTTTATTGCAACGCACAGTACAGACATGGTTAGTGCCCTC
>OCTW011615391.1_pt1 | contig 10114 bp, 7 predicted proteins | sample 1539671 | NCBI WGS metagenome assembly OCTW01 (sample SAMN02144230, study PRJEB22623) | gut metagenome | biome: sheep rumen | host: Ovis aries | place: New Zealand
GTAAGCTCTGCCATCCGGAAGGATGATCAACAGCTGTCCGTCTATCATCACTTTCTTAGCTCTCATCAGAGAAGCAGCGGGTGCTTTAGTATTGTCTAAGTCAGTGGTTGGTTCACAGATAGCTGTTACCTCCTCGGTTGGTTTGATGCTGCCCTTGTTCTGCCCTGAGTAGAGATAGTGGTCGGCATAGTTGAGGTCTGCCGTCTGATTACCGCTGCCGTCGTTCCATATAATCTTCCATGAGTTGTCGATAGTGCCGGCTGTCGATGAGACGATGAACTTATAGCAATCATTGCCTAAAGCAATAGCTTTTTTCCCCGGCCAGTCGCCGTTCACTTGCACCGTCTTGCCGGTGCCGGTGTGCCATATATAGCAATAGATGGTGGAACCAAAATCGGCAGACTTACGGAAGAAGGCGGCATGCTCGTTCTCATCGGTCAGACAGGGCTCTATTGGGTTAGAGGGCGTAGTACCGCCCGTATCTTCGGTCAGCTCCATCTCGGTGCCGTCCCATTGAGGATTAGGGATAGAGGCAGCAGATGAGGTATAGATATACTTACCATCCTCTCCTATCTTCCCCGGTGCCGGAGTGAGCGAGGTGGATAACACATAAACGCGGAGATTACCCTTACCGCTGCACGAGACGCTCAGAGTGTTGTTGCTCACCGTCTTTACATCACCCGTAACACAATCGGTATAAGTACCGTTGAGTATGTTTGAGAAAGTGGCATTCCCTGATATACACACCAAAGCATAACTATCGGTGGTGGCGTCAGTATAGCGGCGCTTGAAAGCAAAAGAGCCGGAACAACCGTCTAACGAATATTGTCCTTTGCGCAAGGCGGGCACAGCCATCCTTATCTTACTCAGACGACGGATATGTTGTGCAAGAGGGTGAGAGAGTGTGGCAGCAAGGTTGCCTGTGGCTGACTGATACTCAGCAAAATCTGTTGTCCTGACTTCACCTTTCAGATAGCCTCCGAAATAGGCTCTGCCTGATTCCTGAAGAGCGATGTTAGTTCCCTCATCAATAATCTTTCCTTTCTGAAACTCCACCTCAGAGCCGTAATAGACACAGGGAATACCACGATAGGTGTACATGAGTGATAGGTTCTCTGCCCATGTGTCTTGCGATTTCGAGAACCTATATCGTTGAACCTCATCAGGAGCATAGTCGTGCGAATCGACATACACCACATTCCATGTAGCGTCGTTATAATACTTGTCGTTAGAGGGCTTGGCTGTGTTCCATGCACCTAAAGCGCTTGCGAAGTTCCAATGAACAGGGAAGTCGATGACATGGAGACCTGAGGCTTTCGAGTAGTCGGGTGTGTGGTAGTTGTTTCCGCTGAGCAACGCGTTCTGTGAGGTGGGCTGAGTAGATAGTCCGCCGCCATCGTCCTTACCTTGTTGCCAGCACGACTGCCAATTCTGATGCGAAGTGCACACCGAGCCCTCCATCTCGACTATATTGTCCCATGAGTCGGCGGAGTCGTCCCAAGCGTATGAACGACTCTCCGCCCAGGTGTAATAGAAAGGACTCAAGCACGACTGACCGCGATAAAGGATATCGTTATAACGAGCACATATCTCTGCAAACATATAAAAAGGTGCGCCACCACGCTTGGCTTTGTTAGCCTCAGCCGCTGAGATAAAAGCAGGGATGAACGCTTTATTGAAAGTGAGTCGAGGTATGTGTCCGCCGGTGTCTATTCGGAACCCGTCAACACCCATCTGAATGAAGGTGGTATAGCACTTTATCAGATAGTTATAAACGGCAGGGTTCTCCGTATTGAGATCAACACAATCGCCTGCTATCTGAGCAAACCAGCGGTTAGGCTCGTCCCAATTGAAGTTTCCGTAATGGTGCCAATAGTTATGCGAGTCGTAGTTCTTCTTGCTACCATTCTCATCTGAGGAGTTCTTCATCTTCGAGAGTCGGGCTGCATACTGACTACCTCCCGCCAGCGAGAGATAATTATCTGGCAGCACCCCACCCTCTGACTGAGTAAATGGCACCATACATTCGCCTATCTGCGACTGATCGGCTTCCCAATCACGGTTGAACAGACGACACAGATTAGCTTCGCCGAAGTTGCCGGTATGGTTGAGAACAATGTCAAGGATAAGTTTCATTCCTCTTTGGTGGACCTCATCAATAAGTGTTTGCAGTGTCACATCTTCCGACTCATAGCGATGGTCAACTCTTGAGAAGTCCGCTGCGTGATAACCATGATAATCGTAACCTGAAGCGTTCTCCACTACAGGTGTTATCCATATTGCCGTAAACCCCAAAGCCTTGATATAGTCAAGCTTATCAATCAGTCCCTTGAAATCGCCGCGCCATGCAGGGTCGCCTGCATTCTTCGACTGATTGTCCCAGCACTGTGTGTTGTTTGACGGATCGCCGTCATAGAAACGAGTGGTAATAACAAAATAGATCTGCTCGTCACGAAAATCTGTACGAGATGGGAACAAGGTAGTTGCCATGGTGCTACACAAGCACATCAACAGGCATATACCAAATGAAACGACTCTTCTCATTGTGTTTTATCAAAGTAATGGTTTTCTCTTTTCCCGTATCCGCTCATACCATCTGTGCGTACTCCGTATAGAAGCCGACCACTGCTTCTATTCCTTTCTCGAAGACCTCTAAGTCGAAGCTCTCGTTGGGTGAGTGAATAGCGTTCTGCTCTAATCCGAAGCCCATGAGAATAGTCTTCTGTCCGAGCACCTGCTCGAAGGTAGAGATGATAGGTATGCTTCCTCCTCGTCGGGCTGCCAAAGGTTTCTTTCCAAATGCTTTCTCAAAACCTTTCTCTGCTGCCTTGTATGCATCAAGGTCGATGGGGCACACATAACCCTGACCGCCATGCATAGGTGTTACTTTTATTTTGACGCTCTTAGGTGCTAACTGCTGCATATAATCGACAAAAGCCTTAGATATCTCTTCGTGGTCTTGATTAGCTACAAGTCGGCATGAGACCTTTGCGAAGGCTTTGCTTGGCAGTACTGTTTTTGAGCCTTCGCCCGTGTAACCACCCCATATACCACATATATCAAACGACGGACGGCAAGAGTTGCGCTCAAGCGTAGAGTAACCTTCTTCACCAGACACCTCGTCAACATCGATAGCACGTTTATAATCGTCGAGCGAGAACGGTATCTGAGCAATCATGTCGCGCTCGGCTTGAGGGATGGGCAACACCTTATCATAGAAATGCGGTATGGTTATGCGCCCGTGCTCATCGGTCACTCGGGCGAGCAACTTACACAACTCGTTGATCGGGTTTGCCACTGCTCCGCCGAAATGGCCGGAATGGAGGTCGCGGTTAGGGCCGGTGAGCTCTATCTGCCAATAAGCCAGTCCGCGCAGTCCGGTAGTGATAGATGGAGTCTGCTTACCTATCATTGAGGTGTCGCTGACAAGAATGATGTCTGACTGTAACAACTCGCGATGGTCTCTGAGGAACTTATCAAGCGAGGGTGACCCAATCTCTTCCTCACCTTCGAAGATAAACTTAACATTACACTTGAGCAGGTCGTTACGACGCAGATATTCGAAAGCTTTGGCTTGAATCATAGCCTGCCCTTTGTCATCGTCAGCCCCACGGGCATAGAGTCTGCCATCGCGGATATCGGCCTTCCATGGGTCTGACTTCCACTCTTCTAACGGTTCTACCGGCATAACATCGTAGTGGGCATAGACGAGCACTGTGGGGTGCTTATCGACGTCCTTCACTCTATACTCCGCATAAACCATGGGGTTACCCTCTGAGGGCATGACCTCGGCTTGGTCAACACCGGCTTCTAAGAGCAACTCGCGCCAACGCTCGGCACAACGAAGCATGTCGGGATGGTGCTCCTGCTGACAGGAGACAGAAGGGATACTTATCAGACTGCCCCACTCCTTAATGAAACGGGGCATGTTCGCTGTGATGTATGACTTGATATCGTTCATGATAGTAGATATTGTTTGTAGGTTAGATAATATTGATGATCTGATGATTATATTCTATTGTCTCTCCTGAGCGGATCTTGGCACGCTTGCGCAACTCGACGTTGCCATTTCTCTGTACCTGTCCGCTACTGACGGCATCTTGGGCTTCGCTGCCCGTCTCTACCAGGTTGGTCGCTTTCAAAAGCGAGATAAGAGGAATAAACTCTTCGTCTTGACGAAGATGAAAAACAATGGGGGCTTGCATATATACGATGTTTAAAAGTTGTCTAATGTCTTTCCAGTTCAATCACTTCTAAGTCTTTGATCTGATCTTTGTCGATAACGAACCTCAAGAGCGTCTGGACTGTATGAAAGCCATACTTACCTGCTGCGCCAGGGTTCATGCAGAGCATGTGGAACATGGGGTCGTATTGCACTTTGAGTATGTGCGAGTGTCCGCAGACAAAGAGTTGAGGCGGTTCGGCCTGAATCATACGCCTTGCCAACGGGTTGTAGTTGCCCGGATAACCACCGATATGTGTCATGAGCACATCCACCTGCTCCACCTTGAAACGATAGAACTCGCTCAATGACTGACGCACATCGCCATAGTCGCAGTTGCCATAAACGGCACGAGTGGGCTTGAACTCACGCAAACGACGAAGCACATCCTCGGTGCCTATATCTCCGGCATGCCATATCTCATCCACAGAAGCAAAATGTTCTAACACTCGACTGTCAAGCAGTCCGTGAGTATCTGAAAGCAATCCTATACGTCTCATCTTTTTCGTCCTATTGAGAAGACAACAAACAAAACGGTCACTGAAAGAAAATAAATCACATCACCCAAGTCAATCACGCCTCGTGAGATAGACTCATAATGACTATTCATGCCTATCTGCTCAACCACTCTCACAGCCTTACCCTGCCCTAACAACATCGACAACAAGTCAAAACCGTAAAAGAGCAGAAAACAAGCTGTTGCCGCCAAGACAAAGCATATCACCTGTCTCTTCGACAGCGTCGAAGCCCACAGTCCCACCGAACAGAAAGCCAGAGAGATAAGCATAAGACCCATCACCGAACCAATGAGAGCGCCACTATCAATATTTCCTTTAGGTTCAGCCATTAGATACACAAAGAAGACACTCACCAGTGTCAACATCACAGCCAGCAAGACGACGATCCAAGCAGCCGTCAATTTCTCAACATATATCCGCCACAATGGATAAGGCTTACTCACCACTAAGTCCCATGTACCGCTACTCCTCTCTTCTGAGATAAGGTGCATCGTCAATGCCGGACACAGAAGCATGAACAGCCACGGAGACAGACGGAACATGCCATCCATCTGAGCATAACCTGAGTCAGCTATATTATATTCGCCCGGCACTATCCATAAGAAGAGTGCCATCGACAACACATATACTCCGACAACGATATAGGCTATCGGACTTGAGAAAAAATATGTCAGTTCTTTCCTTAACATAGTGAGTTACTCTTAACTATTATCGGCCCCCAACTACCATCAGTCGTTTAACTTTTCGACTCTTACCGTCGCTGATCACCACTTGATAGATACCTTGTTGCCAAGGAGCAGTGAACGCCGTTGCTGACTTCATCGACTCAACAAGCTTGCCTCCTATATCCAGCACTAAGATATCAGCCTCGCGGCTCAGAGTAATCATCTGTCCCGACTGAGCAACAGTAGGATAGATACTCAACTCATCATTATCAATATAACTAATGTCGGTGGTAGCATCAGGATAGAACGGACACGACATCAACTCCACGCCTCTATCATCAGTCAAGAGGGCGGTGTATGCACTGCCCACACTCAACTCTCCTCGCAAGTAGAACCGATTGGCGCCCGCTATATCTTGTCCGTTCTCATACCATTGGCACGACACAAAATCGTAACCGCCGTTGTAAGCCTTGGTCAGTATGGCAAGTGTGTGTATATCTACTTGTTCTATCACCGACGAGGGATATAGCAACATAAAATTGACATCTCTTGTCAGCAGTGCGTGCCCATGGAACATAAGGGTGGCTTGAGCTTTGTATCTGCCGGCTCTGAGGTTAGCAGGGCAGACAAGAGGTACTGAGGTAGATGCAGTAGAGCAGTCGATCTCGGCATCTTGGAAGCCCGCAGCAGCGGCTTGAGTATCGAAATGCAGACTCACATGGTCGAACCAACCACGATTGACCTCCACATCAATATTCATCACTTCGACATCGGCACACTCGTCAGCTATCGCTATAGTGGCACTGTTAAGATCGTTGACATACAGATGAAGGGTAACAAGTGAATCGCAACCATCAACGGTCTTATACAACTCAGGGAAATAGCCTTCCTGACTCTCTTGACGATAGGTGCGATTGTCCCATAAATAAGTCTCACCGCTGATGATGGTATCTACGATAGTGTCCTTATAAGTGGGCAAGAGCGCTATATGCAGTGTAACAATCGAGTCGCAGCCATTAACCGATTTGAGAGTCTTCTCATAATCGCCCGCCGCTGTGTAGGTATCGCCTTCCCAGGTCAGACTCTCGTTATCACACAACAGACGATAATCGTCCTCCTTGTAGGTGGGGAAATATCTTAGGTGCATGGTAACGACAGAGTCGCAACCGCTTTGTGACACATAAGTCCAGTTGTGGTCGCCGGCTGCTGCATAATATCTGCCGTCCCACACATAATCACTGAGCGGACAGGTATAAGCATCGAACTCCGAATGGATAGCATCACCAACCATCAGCACAAGAGTAACAATGCTATCACATCCCAGCTTGGTATGAAGATTCTTGGTGTAGGTGCCCGACTCCTTATATTCATCGCCCTCCCACACATACTTTTCTCCGCTGCATATCCTGACCGTATCTTTCACATCACTATACATAGGCAATACCTTCAGATGGAAAGTTACAAGCGAGTCGCAGCCGTCAGTATTGGTATAGAGGTAGGTGTAATCATCTTCGTTAGAGTAGTCGCGCCCGTCCCAACGATAGATATCGCCCCAACAGATAGTGTCAGTAAACTCCGTCTCGCTCGGCTTGCCTGCCCTGAGATTGAGAGTACTGATGGTGTCGCCAAGGACGTTATGGATAGTGTCGATATATTCGCCGGCCTCACTATACTCATCGTCGCCATATTCATAAATCATTCCCTCGCACAACACATCCTCCTTGAGGGTCTTAGCATAGTTGATATGAAGGGTACCTAAATAGTTGAGCACTTCTGTCTTGCTCTCCGCTGCAAAAGCATAGGTCGATTTGGCGGAGAAAGCACTCACGTATGCCACTGCTCCACCCTTACACGACAAGATGTGTTGCCCCGTGGCTACAGGTACGATAGCATAAGAACACAGAGGCTCATCTTCGCACACGCGAAACTGATTGGAGATCGATTTGATACCATCCAACACAACCGACTCTACATCACTGGTCGGAACAACGATGTTGATGTAATACATTGCATCACTCGACAGTTTAGGAACAGGAACCAAGAGATCGGTCTTACGCTGCTCCATAGGTGTTATCCACATATACGACGGCTCCGAGTTGAGGTTGTTCTGCTCACCTTGTCCCGAGTTGTCGTAAAGAGAGACATATTGATAACAAGCTGTCGGAGAAGACGTCTCTATATAAGTAGCACCCTGCGAGTTGAACATCACATATTCGTAAGTCTCACGAGCATTGATAGTAGCGATGACGTTGCCGCGCATCCGTATCTGAGTGTTATCAACAAGTGCCGTCAGTTTGACTATCGTCCTGTGCCCCTCTGCCGAGGGTGGTAAGATAAACCTACAACCCCAGTTGATGGTCGGATAGGTTACATCAAACATCGTGTGCGGATTCTTTGCATCGTTGGCATTAGACGGCACTCTCGACGAGGTGTTGCCCGAATAAACAGCTATTGGTTTATTGCTCGTTATCTTAGATCCGTCTAAACTCTCCGTACCCTTCGCAGCCACCATATAGACCTCACCTTTGTTGAGCGTAACGGTAAAAGTCTCTCCTGCTTTGTTGCCCGTCGTGGTCGTTTGCGTGGGGTTGATACCCACTTTGGTATTGCCGGCAACAGCTACCACCATGAGCCATGCCTGATGAGTAATACCAATGGTGGTATAACCCTTGCCCGTCTGAACGATATAGTTGTTAGAAAGACAAGAGTTAGGCAATACTAATGTGGCATCACCACCAAAATCAGTCGATGTGCAATGAGCCACCACAGAGATAGGTTTGGTGGATATTATCTGCACCGACCTGCCTTGGGCTTGCTCTAATGCCGACACAAAAACCTGCTCTGCAGGCAACTGCACATCGGTCGAGGTACCCGCTTGCAACTTCAGCTTTGACGAGTAGCCCGTGGAACTGTTCAACAACTCGACATCAGTCTCTTCCTCAGCCGTCAGATTGACACTATACGACACATTATTGGTGGCGTCAGAAAGAGTCCTATAAGAACCTACCCAACCAAACACTACCATAAAATTAGTACCACGAGTGTCTGTTGCCATCACCTCAGAGACAGCCAACGAAAGACACATGAGAAGAACAATCATCGTTCCCCTTTTCATTCCTGTTTTCTTAACCTCTTTGTTCATGCTCGTTATAAAAAGATATCGTGCTCAAAACATCTGCAAACAAGTAGCACGCTATCAAAGCGCAAAGATACAATATTTTTCCGAACCTGCAAAACAGCAAACGAAAGGAAAAAGAACTAACCACACTGAAAGACTCTCAACAAGAAAAAACTATTTTGTATTTTTCTTTATTTGTTTGTGTGTTAAGCAAACTTTTATTATCTTTGCCGCACCTTTTCGAAGCAAAAAACACATATCGCTTCGACAAAAACGACGACGACAACAAAGAACTATAACAAACTATAACCATATAGGAGCAAGCCGAAAATCCTTGTTAAAGAGTAGGCACTTAACACAACATTTTTTACTATGGATTACAAAGTTATTGACATCGAAGGCGTAGGTCCTGTTTACGCTGAGAAACTGCAAGCCGTTGGAGTAGAGAAAGCAAGCCAACTCCTTGAAATGTGTGCTAAACCCGCAGGTCGCAAAGCTCTTGCTGAGAAGACCGGCATCAGCGATGCTCTCATTCTCAAATGGGCAAACCATTGCGACTTGTATCGTATCAAAGGTGTTGGTCCTCAATTCGCTGAGCTGCTCGAGGCTGCCGGTGTTGACACCGTTAAGGAATTCTCACATCGCGTAGCTGCCAACCTCGAAAAGAAAATGATTGAAGTCAACGAGCAAAAACACCTCACCCGCCGCACTCCTTCTCAGAAAGAACTGCAGAAGATGATTGACCAGGCTAAAGAAATGGCACCGGTAATGACCTACTAAATCTGTGTTGATTTACTAACCACAGGCGGACTATCTTTGCCTTTCACTTTTTGTGTTTGTCATTCAAAGGTATAGATAGTTCGCTTCGTGTTTATCCTCTAACGATATGAATATCGCTATCTTCCCCGGCTCGTTCGACCCCTTCACTATCGGACATGCCGACATCGTCAAAAGAGCATTGCCGCTCTTCGACCAAATAGTCATCGCTATCGGCTTGAATATTGACAAACAGCCTGCCTTTCCGCTCGAACAAAGAGTGGAGCGTATAAAAGCATTCTTTGCAGCCGAACCTAAGGTCTCCGTCATCACATATACTAATCTGACGGTGGATGCGGCACGCGAACTTGATGCAAAATACATAATCAGAGGCGTTCGCAATGTCGCCGACTTCGAATATGAGAAAAACATGGCGGACGCTAACCTACAACTATCAGGTATAGAAACCTTGATCTTCTTTACCAAACCACAACTTGCACATATATCATCCTCTCTCATCAGAGACCTTCATAAACACGGAAAAGACATCACACCATATATAGTATAACCACATCACTTTACAGATAATGAAAACAAGACTATTCTTAACCACAGCTCTCATCATCACATTCGTACTCGGGACTTCTGCTCAAAACAAAGCAAACAAAGAGCAGAAATATACACGAGCCGAGAAATCAATCAACATCTACAACGATGTGCTTCGTCAGCTCGACATGAACTATGTGGACAGCCTACCCTACGAGACTCTCACCGAGACAGCTATCAATAGTATGCTACGCAAGATAGACCCCTACACCATCTATTATCCTAAGCA
>OCTW011403997.1_pt1 | contig 10113 bp, 5 predicted proteins | sample 1539671 | NCBI WGS metagenome assembly OCTW01 (sample SAMN02144230, study PRJEB22623) | gut metagenome | biome: sheep rumen | host: Ovis aries | place: New Zealand
TGTAGCAGCCATAAAGGATTTTTTCAAATATGTAACCAGAGAAAATAAGAATTACGATAAATATGCTTATGCTCTCGATGGAGAACGCAAAAAACATTGTACTGCGATAAGAAATCGACTGCTGAAATAGAGCCAATATGAAACAAGAAACAAATCAAGCAACCACAGGCAGTCAAACAGCGAAAGAACGCGAAGCCGTCAGGCAGTTATTCCGAGGCGCACTCTTCTTTGTCATCGCCCTTATCATCCTCGTTGCCGTAATACTATATCTAGTGCTATCTTAATAATGGAACAAGAAATAAGAAATAAAAGAATGAAAAAAGAAAAAACGTATGGTATTTATTAGCTATTCATCAAAAGACATAGAAGAAATTGAAATCTTAGTGAGATTCATTGAAACAACAAGCCAAAAATGTTGGTATAGTGACCGAGACCTCGATAAAGGTAAAAAAGACTGGATGGACTCGCTTATAAAAGCTCTTAATGAAAGCGATTTTGTCTTGTTATACCTTACTAAAAATACAATAGAAAGTGGAGAGGTAAAGAACGAAATTGCCAATGCTTCAGCAGATAACAAAAATGTGATTCCTTACATTGCGGAAGACATGAACATACCAGAGTCATTCATGTATCTTATAAGGAAATACGAATGGATCAAAGCTTTCAATATGAGCAAGTCTTCTGCAAAGGAAATATTGAGAAAAAGACTACTTGAGAATGTTAACAAAATTCGCGCAAACTTTTGGAAAACGATTCAAACACCAGAGTTCCTCAAGTTCGTGCATAACATTTTAATTAAATACTACGGAATAAACTTTTTCTCAAAAATAAACAATCAGGAATTTGGAATATATTGCGTGCCAGCCAAGGTTACACATCCTGCGACAAACATTAAGGATTTTGATACATTATGCGATTTTGAGAACTCCGAGTTATCAGACTTTGATATCCATAACCATCAATCATACAACCAGAATAAATGGTATACAGAATATAGCACTATTTTAGACGGAAAAATTAGATTTCCTAATAGACCTGGATATATGTTGGATGAAATTACAACAGACGACGAGGGACATTTCGACAAACTTCGTGTACATATTGGAACGTTTGCAGAGAATGTGTACTCAACGCATATACTTGAATACGAGTTATATAAGACCTTCTTGATATTTAAAGACAGGGATATTAAAGACAATAAAATTTGGGAAGAACTTAAATCCTACATGCAGATTCGTAATAAGATGCATCAGGATGTTATTAACTCAACTACAGAAACTAAGGAAAATTGCATGCGTCATTCATTACTCAGGGGTATTGGAAGAGATGCCTTGCTTAGCGTCCAGATGCTTGTGGTTGTAAAATCAAGACGAACACACAATTATGAAGTAAAAATAATCCAGCGCTCCACCGATGTTGTCATCAAACCTGGCATATATCAATTCATTCCTTCTGGAGGATTTGAAATTTTAAACGATTCTGAAGATGATATTTATGACGACCTTGAGTTAGTTGAAAATTTTTCCCCAGGATGTGCTATTTTCCGTGAATATTTAGAGGAATTGTTTAATGTCCCTGAATTTGAAGGAGGAGGTACTGGCAGCATTGAAGAAAGATTATTGAAGGATCCTCGAATAACTGATATCGAACAAATGCTTAAAGAGGAGAAAGCAGAACTTCAATTCTTGGGCAGTGTCGTAGATTTAGCAGGATTACGTCATGAATTATCATTTGTGCTCGTTATACATGACGAGTCTTATTCTGAAACTCAATTCCTTGCAAATGAAGAATCAAAAAAAGGAGCGATCTACAATATACCTATCCAACAATTCAATAAAAATGTCGCAATCTGGAAGAAACTCCATGAACCGAGTGCTGCCATGTGGAATCTTTTCCAGCAGACAACACTTTTTGAATCTTTAATAACAAATAATATACCATAACGAACAGATATTGAAAAATTTTGCATAGATATCTAATCATGGCTCAACAGGGACTAATGACACCTCAAAAGCATTTAAAAATTTGGACGTAATAAATAATTTTATTACTTTTGCAAGCAGATAATAACTAAAACCAAGATAAAATGGATACAATAAAGATTGTTAGTGATTCTGTAGCGACATGTATGAATAGTGTTGCTAATGGGTGTCAACCTATGGTTAAAGTTGCAGGAACCAACTGCGCAGATGTGGAGATGGTGAAGATTATCTGCAATACTATTCAAACTATTGCATTATATGCCTTGGTATGCTTCCTCATTTACAAAGCCTCTAAATGCATTATATTGTGTATCGAACAATACATAAAAAGAAAGCAGGAGAAAGCAGACAGAGAATGGAAGCAAAACACTGATTATATTACCAGACTGCTTGATTTACAAAAAGATTATGCAGAAATTAAATATGATAAAGACGGAAAAGAAAAGAAAGATAAGTACAATGATGAGAAATACAAAGCTTACCACGATTGTTTAGACTCTTTCATCATAAAGAAACAACAATAAGAAGATAAGAATAATGAAACAGAGTAAGAGGTCATTTCTTCTGCAATTTGATAGAATAATGGCACTTGACTCTAAGCGTCAAGTGCTTATCCTTGCAATAGTTTTGGCAGTCATTTTTGTGGCTTCATTCTTCTTACTTTCACTGACAGGAGGTGATTGGAAGACATATTGTGCAGAACACCACATCAGCCATTGGGTATTCCCTCTCTATTTGTTAATAGATGCCAATGCTTTTCATGATTTCTGTGTTAATAAGAATGTCAGCGGATTTGCAGTATTTGTTTCGTGCATCATTTATGTAGCAGGCATTATCATTTTTACAGGTATGATTATATCTGTAATGACAAACATGATAGAACGTAGAGTGGAAGCTCACTTGAATGGCTTGGTTTATTATTTGAAGTCTGGACATTATATCATAATGGGGTATGATGAAATGGTGCCATCTTTCATTCATCATATCTTCCGAAGGGATTCTAAGGCATACGTTCTTATCCTTACCTCCGCTGATGTAATCAAAGTGCGCGAAAAACTAAGGAGGGTATTTAGTGATGAGTTGATGAAGCATATCATCATAAACTACGGACATCGTACTACAGAAGATAGCTATAAGGACATATGTCTTGAAAATGCAGAGCAAATATACATCGTTGGATATCACGGTCAGTCGGCACATGATGCCGTAAATGTAGAATGTGTTGATGGAATTTGTAAATACTTGGAGAAGCATCAAGGTCATCATCCTAAGAAAATATTGTGTGTGTTTAAGGATATAGATACATATGCTTCATTCAAGACAACAGAGATATTTGGTAAGGTACGCAACTTGGGTATAGAGTTCATTCCCTATAATTTTTACACAGGATGGGCTAAACAAGTGTTTGTTAAACGTGTTCATTTTGACATGGACAATCCTGGAACAATCATCAAGTATCCTGCCGTGTTCGGAGATGGCATTAGCCCTGATGATAAAAAGTTTGTTCATCTTGTGTTTGTTGGTACAACAAACTTTGCTGTTGCTTTTGCTATGGAAGCAGCTCATGTATTACATTTCCCCAACTTCAACCGTGATAACGAACTTAAAACAAAAATCACTTTCATTGACTTAAATGCAGACATAGAGAAAGACGAATTTATTACACGTAACCGTCACTTCTTTGAAGTGCAGAGCTATACGTATCAAAACTTGTCAAACGAACCAGACTTAGTAGACCCTGACACATCAGCATCCTATTTTAAAGGAGAAAAAAACAGCGACTTTCTTGACGTAGAATTTGAATTTATAAAAGGCGATATCTTCTCAAGAAAGGTACAAGATGAAATCTATAAATGGGCTAACGACAAAGAAGGACAGTACCTGTCTATTTTCCTTGCCATGAAGGACCAAAGGAGCAATTTCGCAATAGGTATGAATATGCCTGATGAGGTTTACGATAATAACATTCCTGTTTTTATACGCCAAGAGCGTTCTGACAATTTCGTTACGAATCTTAGAATGGCAGATACTAACGAGCACAAGTATTACAAAGTAAGTGACGGGGAATTAAAGGAGTCAAAACGCAAAGCTCGCTATGCGAATATCTATCCTTTCGGTATGAACGAAACGGCTTATAGCGCAGACAACAAATCTGTGAAGAGAGCCAAGCTGATAAACTATCTTTACAATACGGCAAACTATGAAACCTTCAAGTTTCAAGACGTATTAGTCTTAGACACCATCCCAGAAGATAAAATATGGGAAGATGCAGAAAAAATGTGGCAGAAATTAAATGTTGCATATAAGTGGTCTAACCTATATAGTTCATATACCATCCGAACAAAACTTGCTTCTCTTCGAGCAATGCGAGGATTAGATCTTGATGATACAAGCAAAGATTGTGTTAATCTGTCTGAAGAAGAAGTTACAGAAATAGCACAAGTGGAGCACAACCGTTGGAATGTAGAAAAACTACTCATGGGATATAGGAAACCACATCATGATGAAGACAAATATTTCGCACCCAATGATGAGGCCAAGAAAAAACTCGGCAAGAATAAAGATTTATTCATCCACTCGGATATACGTCCTTTCAAAGATTTGGGGAGTATAAAAGAGTTGGATTGCGAGTTTACCCGCTATATTCCTTGGATTATGAAAATGACAGAAAAGAACGAAAAACCTTAAAACAATGAACAAAAATAGCTACACACCTAAACCTATTGACACTTCTGACATACAATTGCCAGAAGAGTTAAACCCCTTGCTTGAGGCAATGGCTAAGAATGTGCACGAGATATGGGCACAAGAGCGCATCAACCAAGGTTGGACCTATGGAGAGAAACGAGATGATGCCATGAAGCATCATCCTTGCCTCGTCGCCTATGAAGACCTCCCTGAGGAGGAAAAGGTCTATGACCGCAATACTTCAGTGGAAACGCTGAAGTTGATACTGAAGTTGGGATTTAGGATAAGCAAATAACTGTATTTACGAAAGATTCATTTTAATGTAAAAGTGTAATCGAATTAAAAAAATTGAACAAATAAAGTTATTATAACTATGGGACTAAAAATTATAATATCAGGCGCTGTTGAATCACCCGAAAAAGAGTGCGTTAAGGAAAAACTTAAAGAAATGAGAGCAAAACACATTATCAATTTTGATGATGATGACTTATATGACTGCAATGAACATGCTATATATTGGGATAAAAATTCAAACCAAGATATCATTGATGGCATCATTAAAAAGGTTGATTGGTTTATTTGTCTAATTCCTGAATATACTGTTGGCGCGGAAACATGGAATGAACTGAAAGAAAGACTTGAAGCTAAGCGAGATGGTTCCCCTGTTATAATTAGCGTCTTTCATCCAGGAGAAATCCCAGATAGTCATAAATGCGAAATTGCTCCTAAAGGAAGATACACATATGAATGGATTCAGTCTGAGACTAACAAGATTTTATGTAACAGAAAAAAACAATATGAAGTACGCTACAAATTTGGAGATTATGATGACTTAAAATGGAATATCGAAGACCAATATAACAAACTATATAATAAAGATCAGATGTTCTGGGCACAACATATTAGTTATTATGCAAAAGTTGGAGGGGATGTTAAGGCTCAAGAAATGTACTTTGATCCTGAAAGGGCAAGCAAGGAATGGGGATTCAATGAAGGAAAGAACGTCTATATTTGGCGTAAATCCGTCGATGAAAAAATCCAAATAGCAATGGATAGCTACGGCTTAAAATTTCTTCTTATTACAGGTAAGCCTAGTTCTGGTAAGTCAAGGGCTATGTATGAATATATGCGTTCCACTCTCAGGGAGAAGCAGGTTGTTGTTATGAAAGACAAAAACGTTACCGATATATGCCAAAACCTGCGAACCGAAATCAAGCAATTGGACAAAGGTGGCAACTTCAAAAACACTAATTATTATTTTGTCTGTGACCAGATTAATGATGTTTTCCAAAAAGCTGGTATTCCCAAAGAACTAAAACAATCTTTTCTGCGGGATATTAGTGAAAGTGATAATTGTTGGCTTATTGCAACAGGTACGAAACAATCACTTGACAATTTTATAGAAGATAGCGAAGGACTTATTTCTTCGCCAGACAAGAAGAGATTAGGTGGTAATTCTGACCTTGTATCTATTCCACTTATATCCGATGATCTTGAATCTTACGAAATTTTGGAAAAACTTAGACATCGTTACAAAGTTGATAAGGGGGAGACAATAGGAGATTTTATTACAGAGTTAAATGCATATAAAACGGGTATTGCTGATGAGGTTTTTAATAGCATTACAAAATATGAATACCTTCGTGACTTATTGAAATCCATCCAACTGATATTAAACTATCGCCATATAACCCCATTGTTACTACCAATAAATATCTTACGTCAATACAGATTAAATGATAATGCCGACACATTTGCGGAGAAGACGATCGCCTGTCTTAATTTTCTCATAGAAAAAAATGTCATTCGAATAACCAATACACAAATAGAAGATGAAATCAGCAAGTTCCCAAGAAATAGTTTCAGTAGGCTGGTCATGCCTATAGAAACAGACATAGACGATGAGCGGTATCCTAAATATGTTCCTAACTTTTATATATTTACTGTGAATGAACTTGTTTGGGAATATCTTGAAAAACGCTCTTTAGAGAGTAAAGAAGAAACTCTTCTTTATAACTTATTCGACAATGATGAACTTATAGAAGCATCTGGATTCCTTTTTCAGTCATACCCACACGCTGCTACTTTGCGCAGAGTTGTATCTCGTGTTCCTCTAAGAAAAGGATATCGTGATAGGGAGGGGGATGAATATAGAAAACGTATCGCATGGGAATTCTCAATGGAAAAAATAAAATTGTTGAATGTCGCCACTGAGCCCACAATAGAAATGGTCAAAACCTTTAATATACTTATTGGACGTTCAAAGGCAATCGCAGAGGTTAATCTGCTGCTCAATATAATGGAAAACATGAATATTGAGATGGATGACTCGACAATAGGAGAGATGTACACCTTTGCCATAAGGAATCTGCAACATGGAACTGATGATTATAGTAATTTTATCGACAAAACAAAGGAACTTAATAAAGTGCAACAAAAGCGCGATTCAGAAAGAGGGTGCGCATGGACATATAAAGATTTCTATAGAATTAGCAGGGAAATAGCCCTTTCATCGCAAACCGATGTAAATTACTCATATAATAAAGCATTCAACATAGTGTCAGAAGTCTTATGCAGGTTAACTTACACCACATCAAATGGAACCACTATTCTGAAAGGGAAAGAAGCCGTAACAGCCATCGGTAATCAGAAGAATACCATAGAGCGTAGGAGTTTAGATGCACTAATGGTAGTATTGGTAAAACTATGTAAAACCCCTAAGGAAATTAAACAACTAATACAATGTCACCAATACTACGAAATAGAGCCTTCAAACGTAATGTTGCATCAGATCGGAAAAATCCTAAAAGACTCTCAAAAACTTATAGATGTCATACGAGTTCTCTTTCCCTCAAAAGAATCTAGACTTATGAAGCCCGTACTATACGAAAAAACTGTCGTTTGCTTCGTATCACATCTTAAGACTTTCAAAGAATCTGCGATACTCTATAATATGTGTCATGACGACTTGAATATGGGCGAAAAGCACAATACTAAACTTATCTCATTATGTCTTAAAAACTGTGGGGCAGAAGAATTGCAAAGTGCTATAGCCTTTATAGACAAGCTACCAGAAGATGCAGTCAATGGTATATCCTATAATATCCTTATTGCAATAGCATCAAACACGGAGGACGCTATATACCTCGTAAATAAAATGCGACCAGAAGACATTGATGAATACACGCTAAGTAACTGTCTGAAATGCATTGAAACTATACAGCAGAAAAATTACAACAGGGATATTAAGAAAATATCTTCGCTGCAGGTATTTCTTCTTGCCTATGAAATCATCCATCATCCGCTTCTGGAAAGCAAACGGGTACGCGAGGCGTGTTTGCAGAAACTTTATAGGCTCACAAGTGATTATTATCAAGAGGAATACATCAATAGCCTCGTTGATAAGAAAAGGCTACATTCTATACGCTGTAATGACTATATCAACGCGACTCGTATTATGCGTAACTTCCGCACATTTTCTGACGCATGGGAAAAAATATATGAACCAGCCAAGCAAAGATTCGAAGATACTAGAGGTACAATATTACCTGACCTCTTCAACAACATGTGCGCAAAATACTACAAAGATCAAAAGATGGGAAAAACTGACACTCAGCCCAAAGCAGCTAAATACTGTAAAGAACTTCAGGAGGATATAGAAAGAGCAATACGTCAAAAGCGTATTATCCAAGACGAGTATTTCTTCTTGAACTATCATATAAAGTTCTTAAATAAATATAAAGATTTATTCAGTACTGATGGAAATAGAATGGCACCTCTATTTCTAGAATGGTTTAATGGACGTGAAGGAAACTACAATCCAGAAAACATCTCCATCCTTTCACGTTTTATGGACTATATTTACGACATGACAGAGGCTACACCAGACCTGAAATGGAGAATGGCAACCACCATTTACAGCCAGTATAAACAATACTTCGTAAAATGGAGGTCGACCTTTAAGCCCAGTGATGCCGTCTATGCATGCCTCTTCAAGATTGCAAACCTATGTGAGGATTACCAAGAAAAATATCATTGGATTGATAATGAATTGATTGAACTCGACATTGACAGGACTATCAAATTAAACTACTATATAGATAATAATTGCAGGGAGTATTCTTTTGAATATAGCAGTAGTCATCCTCGTAAGGAAAATCGACAAATAATCAATTTAGAAAAGATATACCAAGCAGAAACAACAGAAGATGTCCTCGAAGTGTTAAAACAGGAAGTCAATATTGCAGGGTTTATTGCACCCTCCATATTAAACAGTGCTTTTGAAAAATATCGTATCTTTCAAATAGAGCACGCCCATGAATTAGAGATTTTTTGTGCTTTTATTAAGGCTCGAATCCCTAAAAATGCAACGAAATTCAACCTCTTTGCTCTTGTCAAGAACTACGAAACGTACATAAAAAAGCAGAGAAAGAGTGGAGAATCTATTAAATTACTTAGAATAATAAGGAGTCACCATGCCATTTCGAAAAATTTACGGGAACTTAAGAAAGAATTGAACCAAATAAAGGACAAACTTGGTGAAGAACAATATCAAGAAATTGTAGAATTTATCAAGATTAATCAACTTGAAAAATCCCTAACTCTCAGAGGGCTCACAATCCTGACGTTATTGACAAAAGACAATAAAGAGAGAATAAAACTCCTCGAAAGGTTAGAGGCGTATCATGACATCGATGAGCATGCTTTTGGTAGATTAGCAACAAATCAAGTTATTTCCCAGACCAGCATCGTGCATTCAAGAATGTATTTCAGAAAATGGCTCGCAATATTTAGAGATATCTATGGTAGTGATGCAATTATCGCGGAGTCTTTATCACAAATTGGCAACGAAGAAAAATGGAATACGATTGGATTACATTTAAGAAATGAGGTTCATGCGTTGTCTAAGATATATAAAGAACTCAACCTTCCAATGGAAGGAAATCAGGAGATACTATATGATTATTTAAAAACAAATAACCAAACAGAAACCCTTGATGTTATTGCAGAAATTCTCAATTTGTATTGTCACCAGCCCAAATATTTCCGATTAGATAATTTCAATCAAACCATCACATTAGAAAAGGTTATCGCATTATTGAAAATCCATATGCCTGGGAATTGGGAGGAAGTACATGATACACTTCTCCAACATTAGTACATTGTAATAATACCCATCATTAGTGTCCCTATTTTAACGGGACACTAATGAACAAAAACATATAATAAAAAATGAACGAATTAGATGAAATTTTGGAGGGACTTGCACTAATGAATAAGGTGTCGGTAGAGGAGATGAGAGAAAAGATTGAGGCTTTCAGGACATCGCCTGATGATAACTTTGAAGAGTTATTGATTAAGTATTTTGAGGATTTCTCAAAGGCGCATCCTGAGGAGTTGCAACAACTTATGTCTGGCGCAACAAACGAAAGGAGTGATTACT
>OCTW011587725.1_pt1 | contig 10110 bp, 8 predicted proteins | sample 1539671 | NCBI WGS metagenome assembly OCTW01 (sample SAMN02144230, study PRJEB22623) | gut metagenome | biome: sheep rumen | host: Ovis aries | place: New Zealand
CCGAAAATGTAGACAATTAAATTTTTTAGTGGTAAAATGTAATTGTGTATGAATAATTAGGGAAGAAAGTAGGGATTTTATGAATTCGGAGAAACTACAAAACTTAATACTAGATGCTATAGAAAATAAGAAGATATCACAGAGGGAACTTGCAAAATTAACAGGCATTAGTAGAAGTACTTTAAATGATATTGTTAATGGCAAAATAAAAAAGATAAAGTTAGATGATCTTTATCAAATTTCAATTCCATTAGAATTAAATTTAGAAAATTTATTAGAAGCTTGTGGATTTAATAGTGTAATAAAATCATTAAGTGCTGATAGATATGCAGGGATGTCTAATAGGCAATTAAAGGAATTATTAGATGAATACCAACAATCTGAAATGAATCTTTTGGATTGGGATGCTAAAAAAAGAAGACAATGTTCATCGGCAAGAAGTAAATTAAATGCAATTAATTTAAAAATTGAAATGGCTGAACGAAATAAAGAAAAATATTCAAATAAGGATATAGCAAAAGATATAGAAGAAGTATTTAATGAATTAGAACCAATTCAACATAAATATGATTATTCTAAATTGCCAAAGAAACCATAGGAGGATGTAGTATGAAGTTAAAAATATTTAAAGGATTTAATAAAGAATTTCTTTCAAAGCTAGATTATGAACCTTTATATGAATCACCTATAGAAATGAAATTTAATATATTTAAATTGGATGATGTATATAAAGATGAATTGGAAGAAAATCTAATATTAAAAAAGAACAGTGATGTTTTATGGGTTACATATGAAGAATATGAATTAATCTATGAAATGGTTAATGTTAGGGCAAGTTCAGGTAAAATTACTGTTGAAGTAATTAACAATAATATATATCCTGAAATCTATCCTACTGATTTAGAAATTGATGAGGAATTGTACTTAAATTATAAGAAATCAATTGAGGATACATCAAAGAAAAATAATGATAATAACATTAATATATTAAATAAGTTTTTTTCGAGAATTGAAAAATATAATGATGTTGTATATGTTAGTTATTATAATTTTGAGGAACCAAATAGTCCTTATGTTGATTTTATAACTAATTATTATTCAAATGAAATAAATGTTTCAAGTAGTGATGAAGAATCATATGTGGTTGATATCGGTGATGATGTATTACATTATCTTGAGCATGTAAATAATATAGAAGAAAATAGTTATAAAAATATATCATATAAATTATTTTGTAATACAGAAATATCTAACCTTATATTAAATTCTTTAAAAGCATATCTATTAAAAAATGGAATTAATTCTTTATATGAATATAAAGGTGAATATATTGCAGATGATTCAATTCGTAAAGAATTAGTTGATGTTGCTGAAAATGTATTAAAGAAAAAGAATTTTAGTTTTAGACCTTTAGAATTTTACAAGCAACCAGAAATATCTAATGAAATGGAAACTATATCACAAGCTGAAATAATGGAATATATAGTTAATGAGGCAGAAAAGGCTTATAGAGGCGAAAGATATAGGGATATATTTATAACAGCCCCAACTGGTGCTGGTAAATCAATGATATTCCAAATTCCATCTATATACTTAACACAAAAATATAAAAAATTAATTATAATTATTGAACCATTAAAGGGATTACAATTAGATCAACAAAAAAATCTAGAAGAAGCTGGATACTTAAAATCAGCATATCTAAATAGTGACATTGCAACTATGGTTGAAAGAGAAAAAATAATTGATGATGTTAAAAATGGGAAAATTGATATTTTATATGTAAGTCCGGAAACGTTACTATCACATTCAATCGAATCATTAATTGGAGAAAGAGAAATTGGATTAGTAATTGTTGATGAAGCACATATAGTAACAACTTGGGGTGTTGGATTTAGACCTGATTACTGGTATCTTGGAACTTACTTGAATAGAATGAGAGCTAAAAGAGATAAAACTGGAAAAGATAAAGTATATCACGATTTTCCAATATTTGCATGTACAGCTACTGCAGTAAATGGTGGGCCAGATGATACAGTTTCTGATACAGTTATAAGTTTATATATGAATGATCCAATTATTAAAATAGGATCAGCTAAAAGAATCAATATTGATTTTGATATAACAAATTATACTGATAAAACATATGATGAATATCGTGATGAAAAAATACAAATATTAGGTGAACGAATTAATAAATGGGTTGATAACAAAGATAAAACAATAGTATATTGTCCATATAGTAGTATTGCTCATCAAATGAAAAATGGTGAAAAAGACTATAGAAAACTTGAAGTATTTAAAAACGATACTTGTGTATATACAGGCGGAATGGCTGATGCTTATGAAAAATCAGAAGCAATGAGATTGTTTAAAGAAAGTGAAATAAATGTAATGTATGCCACAAAAGCTTTTGGTATGGGAATTGATATACCAGATATAAAAAATGTTTACCATTATGCTGTAACTGGTGGTTTAAGTGATTATATTCAAGAAATTGGACGTGCTGCTAGAGATAAAGATATGCGAGGTACTGCAATAGTAGATTACTTTAATGGTGATATGAAATACATGAATAATTTATTTGGTATGTCACAAATCAAACAATATCACATTAAAAAATGTTTATCTATAATATATGATACATATAGGAATAAAGGACAACATAGAAACTTCTTAGTTAATCCTAAAATGTTTGATGGTGTATTCGGAAAAACTGATAATGATGAATTAGTAAACAAATTAAAAATAGTATTATTGATGCTAGAAAAAGATTTTTTTGAAACATATAAAATATATGTTTTGATATCAAGACCTAGTTCATTGTTTACAAAAGGATATTTAGTAATTGATAGAAATAATGAATCCGAAGTTTTAAATAGTAAGTATGGTAAATATTTCAAAAAGATTGCTAACGGAAGACAACAAGAAGTAGATTCAAGAGGAGTTAGTACAACTGATATTGGAGATATTTTTGAAATTGATTTGAAGAGTATTTGGGAAGAGGAATTTGGATCAGATATGTCTTTTGCAAAATTTAAATATAAATTTTTCCAAAATCAAAGTAATATTTTAGGCGAGTATGGTCAGTATGTATATAATCGTGTTAAATTAAAAATTAAAACTAAAAAAGGAACATTATCAGAAATATTTGAATTAGCTAAAAATGAAATTGATTATATTACTGATAGATTAAGTGAATTTGAACGAAATTTCTTCACAAAAGATGAGTTTAAAGAAAAAATTAAGTCTAGATATGTAAGCGATAGTAAAGCAGAAGTTATTGCTAACTCATATTTTGATGTAATAGATTATAATAACGAATGTATAAAAAGAAGAGAAAATAATGACATAGTAAAATACCAAGTTAGTAATGGTAATTTGAGAGAATTAGGTATGCGAATACTTAAAAAATCAAGCTTACTTAGAAGCTTTAATGGTATGGAAACAAATGAACTTGAAAAATTCTATGCAGAAAATAATAATGATGGCGACTTATTAAAATTATTATCACTACTTGATTTAATTACATTTGAAATTGAAGGTGGAAATAATCCAGAAATATTTATTCGTTTGAATGCCCCTGATAAAGTAAAAAATATTGTAGAGGACAGAATATTATATAAAAATAGATATGTTGAGTTAGCTAAAGAAAAACATTTTAGATCTGTTAAAATATTAGATTATTTCTTTAGAAAATTTAATAATAATGAAAATGACAAAAGATGGGATTTTGTTGAAAAATATTTCTTAGGTGAAAATGTAGAAAAAGAAATTAATGAAGAAGAAAATAAATTTTATGTAAAAAAGGAACCTGTTTCTAATTACATTGATGTTAGTGATGAGAAAACATACTCACTTGATGATTATGAAGATTGGAATTCTATTATGAATGGCTTATTTAAGAATAATGCAGAAAAATACTTATACTATTGTAAGATGTTAAAAAACAATGATATAAGAAAACCAGATTATGCATTTACTGAATTTGGATTAGATGGTGTAAATATTAATTCTTTATTTATTTTTGAAAAAGAAAATTTATTAATAGTTGATGAATATTTTGGATTTGAAAAAACAATAAAATGTACTGAAAAAGGATGGACTATTATTAAAATAGATAAATTGGAAGAAAGTATTGATTTAATAAAGAGGTATACAAATGGCTAAAATATATCCTGAAATTGAAGAAGATTATCATGGAAGTTATGGAGAATTTCAAATTTTTGAATCTTTAAAGCAACTTCCTAATGATTGGTATATCTACCATTCACTGAATTGGAAAGATAGAAGTAAAAATGGAAGAATTACATGGGGTGAAGCTGATTTTGTTATTTTTAATAAGAATTATGGAATACTAGTTATAGAAGTAAAATCAGGTGGTATTTCTTTTAAAGATGGCAAATGGTTACAAACTAGATTGGATAATTCTGAAATTAATGAAATGAAAAATCCTTTTAATCAGGCAAATAGAAGCAAGTACAAATTAATAGATGAAATAGATTATAAATTACCATATGGAGATAGATGCTTTATAGATAAAGCTGTATGGTTTCCATCAATAAGTAATGCTGAACTTGATAATGCTAATTTACCTTTAGAGTATGATAGAAGATTAATATTGACAAAAGAATCATTAAATAATCCATTACAATCAATTCTTTCAATATATAATTTTTATAATTCGACAAGATATACGATGTTATCTAGAAACAGTGAAAATTTAATTTTAGAAACAATAATGCCAAGTTTTAATTTAGTTCCAAGTGCTTCTAATATAAAAGATGAGGCAGATTATGTGTTCTATCAATTAACAAATGAACAAAAGAAGGTTTTAGATTTTATTAGTGATCAACAAACAGTTGCGATTCAAGGATCGGCAGGTACAGGAAAAACATTTATTGCAGTAGAACAAGCAAAGCGATTGAGTGCTGACAAAAAAGTATTATTTCTTTGCTTTAACAGATTTCTATATTATCATCTAGATAATAAATGTAAATTAGATAATGTTGATTATTATAATTTACATACATTCTTATCTAAATATAGTAGTGATGATATATCTACAGATGATAGATGTTTAAAAGCTCTAAAAAATATTGATTTTGAAAATGATTTGGGTTATCAAGCTATAATAATAGATGAAGCACAAGATATTAGTGATAAAGTATTAATTGAATTTTATGAAATATGTAAAAGGTTAAACTATAACTTATATTTATTCTATGATAAAAACCAAATGCTATTTCAAAATAAACTTCCCAAATGTTTGGAAGAATTTGATTGCAAATTAACCTTAACTAAAAATTGCAGAAATACTTTAAAGATTGTTCAAACAATTAACAGTGTATTTAATATAAATACATCAGCTAATGGATTTTCTATTAGTGGAGTAATGCCAACATTCTATTTTATTGAAAATGATATACAAGATAAATTAAACAATATAATAAATGATTATATATCATCGGGATTTGATCAAAAAGACATTACAATATTGACATTAACTACTGAGGAAGATAGTTGCTTAAAAGGCATAAATAGAATAGGAAAATTTGAGATTAATCACGAATCAAATGATTCAGGTATATTCTTTACAACATCTAAAAAGTTTAAAGGATTAGAATCTAACATAATTATAGTAATTGATTTTGATGCCTCTCAGTATAATGATTATGAATACATGAAAAATCTATATGTATCATTATCTAGAGCAAGACAAAGGTTATCTTTAATTTGTAATAATAAAAGTGATTTAAATCTTTTAGCAAATGAAATAGAAGGTAATTTAGATAATTCTATAAAAGTAGCAAGAAAGTTCAAAGTTAAAATTGAAGAGTAAAAAAAAGAGATTATTCGAAATGAATAATCTTTTAATTTTCTTTATTTACAATTTTTTCTAATTCGATTCCAATTTTTTCAATGATTCCAACAACTAGAGCATTACCCATCATAAAGTTTCTTTTTTTATCTGTCATGCCTGTATTAGTCCAGTTATCTGGAAAACAATTTATTCTTTCACATTCAATTGGAGTTAATAATCTAATTTTTTTAGTTTTGTAGTCTTCTACTATATGAGTAGTTCTACTAACTCCACCTTCGCTAGTTAGCATAGTTCTAGCTGGTGCTTCTAAATTATCAGGACATGGCATAGCACCTTCAGTATAGAAATATTTTTCTCCGTTAGGTTTAACTCTTGGTATTCTTTTTCCACCTTTTAAGTATTCAAACTTTTTATAAGCTTCATCACTAAGGAAGAATTTTTTATCAACTTCATCGTGTAAGATGATATTTTTTAAAGGATATATTTTATCACAATCAGAGGCAACTTTTGAAGTGTATACTTTACCGTTCATCATAACACCTGAATTATAAAATTGTGCTTTAAATTTATCACTTACTTCAACTAAATCTTTAAAAGAATCTTTTGATAAATTAGCTGTGTTAAATTCTAACTCAGTATCTTTAATAGGGAATTGTTTAACAAACATTCCATCTTTAAAAATTATATCTTTAGGATTACTCTTTGAAAGTGATTTATAGTACTCTGTAGATTTATGATAAGCAAAGATAAATACTCTTCTTCTTTTTTGTGGTAAACCGTATTCTCCAGCATTAATTACTCTCCATTGGACAGCATATCCATTATCCATGAAACTTCTTAATATAATACCGAAATCTCTACCTCTTTGTTTAGCAGGAGATAATAATAATCTATCAACGTTTTCTAATAATACAAATGGTGGTTTTTTAGCTTTTAATATATCATTGATAGCCCACCAAAGAACTCCTTTTTTGCCCTCAATACCTTTACTATTTGAAAGTGTTTGAGCAACAGAGTAATCTTGACATGGAAATCCACCAACTAAAAGTGTATGATTTGGAATTTCTTTTTTCTTAACTTGGAATATATCAACGTTACTTGCATCTTTGTCACCAAATCTTTTAACATAACAATCAAAAGCTTCTTGTGTTTTAGTAGATGGTTCCCATTGATTAGCCCACACAAATTTCCAATCTCCGTTTTCTTTGACTTTATTATTTTTTAATTCAACTTTATTTAAACCACACCTAAATCCACCAACACCAGCAAATAATTCTACTACAGTTTTCTCCATGATTTTCTACCTCCTGACATTGTCTAAATCCTCTAAATATATTATAATATATTTGATTGGAAAGATCAACTTTTGACTTATATTATTATATAATAATAAATAAAAAAGATCAACCTTATAATTATATTTTAAACTAATTTTTTGATTAAAACAAGATCGAAAGGAGAATTTTATGAAAAAAGGTAGATTATACAATAGACAGGAAATACAATTAATATCTAAATCAGCAATTGGTAAATCAATAAATGATATCATGAATGAAGAAGTAATTACAATTGGTGAGAATAATATTTCTAATAAAGGAAGTTTAGGACAACTTGTAGAGCAATTCTTATTTGGTATGGAGAATAATAGCGAATCAGAACCTGATTTTATGCCAGCTGGTATAGAATTAAAAGTAACTCCTTATAAAAAAATAAAAGGTGGAAAATTATCTGCAAAGGAAAGATTAGTTTTAAATATTATAAATTATATGGATGAATACAAGAATGATTTTGAGAATAGTCATTTTTGGTTTAAAAATAAAGCTATTCAATTATTATGGTATTTATGGGAACCAAATAAAGATACAAAAGATTTAAAAATAACACATGAAAAGCTATTAGAATTAACAGAAAATGAAGATTTAAATCAGATAAAAGAGGATTGGGAATACATAATTAATAAAATAAAAGAAGGAAAAGCTCATGAAATATCAGAAGCAGATACAATGTATTTAGGAGCTTGTTCTAAAGGTGCAAATGCTAGTTCGGTTCGTGAACAACCATTTAGTGATATACCAGCTATGCAAAGAGCGTTTTGTTTTAAAAATTCTTATATGACTCAGTTAGTTAGAAAGTATATTGGTGATTATTCTGATGTAGAAAAAATTCTTAAGGGTACAACCGATACATTTAATGAATTTGTTAATAATGTAATTAATAAATATAAAGGTAAATCTCAAAAGGAATTGATGAAAGAATTTGATATAGATTCATCTGCTAAAAATATTAATAATATGATTGTTAGTAGAATGTTTAATGTAAAAAGTAAATTAGCTGAAACAGAAGAATTTCAAAAAGCTAATATTGTTCCAAGAACTATTAGAATTGAAGAAAATGGTAGGATTAAAGAATCACTTTCTTTTCCAGCATTTAAATTTACTGATATAGTAGAACAAGATTGGGAATCATGTGATTTAAGAGAAGAATTGGAAACAACTAAATATATGTTTTTTGTGTTTAAAAAAGAAAAAGATGACTATATATTTAAAGGTATTAAGTTATGGAATATGCCAGAAATGGATATAGAAACATCAGTTATGGAAATGTGGAAGAAAACATATAACACAATTAAAAGTGGGAATATTGTTAGATATATTAAAGATGGCAAGAGAAAAACTAACTTTGTTGGAATGAGTGAAAACGAAGTTTGTCATGTAAGACCTCATGGAAGAGATTCAAGAGATACATTTAAATTACCAGTAGCTGATAAATTAACAAAAGCAACTGAATATACTAAACAATGCTTTTGGATTAATAATAGTTATATTAAAGAAATATTTAAAGAATTTATTTAATGTGTCTATTTGTGTATATATATAAGTTAGTGTGATATAATGTTTATACATCTTATAAAGAGAGATTGAGGGACTAGCCCTATGAAATCTCACCAACCTATTGAGTTAGGTGGTAAAGCTAGATCTATAAGGTAACTTTTATTAATACTTAGAGTTACTCTAAGTTTTTTTTAACTCCTTTATAAGATTAGGAAGGAGGATTGTATGATATTAACACATTTTCAAAAAGAAATGGATAAAGAACGATGGATAATAATAAATAGATTTCAAAAAAAGTATAAGACAAGTAAAGAAAAGGAAGAAGCCTTAAAAAAAATGGTAAATAAAGATATTAATTTTCTAATTTATTGTTCTGATAATTTATATGCAAATATTTTTTATTCTAAGTTTTTAAAAAAAGAAGAAAAATGATAAAATAAATGTGAGGAGTGGTGCTATGAAAGATGATTTATTTAATTATTTGGTAGCTACTGATACTTTAGATGAGTTTTTGGGTAAGAAACCTAAAATTATTTCAAATAAAGTAAAATGTATAAATTGTGGTGAAATAATAGAATCTAAAACAATAAATGATTTTAAAAGATGTTCTTGTGGAAAAATTGCTATTGATGGTGGTAAAGAATATTTAAAAAGAATTGGAAATGAAGAGGATTATATTGAATTAAGTGAAGTAGAAGAATAAATGCGTCACTTGCGTCACTTGATTATAGGGGGTACTAATTTAAAGTGTCACAAGTGTCATAAGTGTCAAAAAAATATGTTAAAAAAATGCAAAAAATTTAACATATCAAAAAAAATATGTTAAAAAAACTATCATACCGATAACGGTATAATAGTATAAAAAGAACTAGATGATTTTGATTCATCTAGTTTTAATATTCTATAATTTAATCATTTGTGATGTTTTTCTATCAATAATCTTTAACTTATATTTATCCTTTAATATTTTATCTAATTTATCATAATTAAATATTCCATCAAGCAATGGATCAGTAAATCTAGTTAAAGCTGAATTGACTTGTTGTTCTATAGTACATTCCCATAATGCACTCATTTCATATCCTATAGCTAAATAATGAGCTACATATTCATACATATATTTTATTAAGTATCTATCCATTTTTTTATCAAATGGAATTATTATGTTTAAAAACTCTTCATCAGTGATATTTCCACAACTATTTTTCCTTATCATTTTTATTCCTCTCTTTATCATTTTACCCATCAGCCACCCATCAATTTTAGTGAATTTTGATGGGTAGAATTGTACTTTTTTAAACTGTGAGTCTTGAAAAACGTTGATTTTACTGGGTTTTATACCATCGATTTTTATGCTAATAGCCACCCCCTGAAGAGAGCATTTTTGTAGTGGAAAATAATTATATATTTTAATTATTAAATTATGACAATTATTAATGTCTACTTTAAGGGGTG
>OCTW013424740.1_pt1 | contig 10106 bp, 5 predicted proteins | sample 1539671 | NCBI WGS metagenome assembly OCTW01 (sample SAMN02144230, study PRJEB22623) | gut metagenome | biome: sheep rumen | host: Ovis aries | place: New Zealand
TCTTCTCCGCTAACCATTGAAAGCGTTGCATTCGTTGCCAATTGTATTGCCTATACAAATGTGTATAAAGAGTAGTCCCATCTCAGGGGAGGGGTGCAGGGGTGGGGTACCAATCTTTCGTGCGCAAGGTTGACGCTCACCCCACCCCTACCCCTCCCCTAAGATGGGAGGGAAGTGGCTGCGCCAGAAAACAGGTAGACGATTTACGGGTATAAACGTCGGACCTATATGATACCATCTGCTATGCTTTTGCCTTTTTTTGCTGTTTGTATAAGACCATGCACAGAATACCCTTGTTTTTTTCGCCTGCGGCGCTACACGAATATGCATGAATAGACATGAATGTTTTTTTGATCATTCAAGTTTTTGTAATTGCAGAGAACTCCCGAAAGTTGACCGATTCATTCATGTCTATTCGTGCACATTCGTGTAGCGCCGCAGGCGAAAACAGTCCGTGTTCATCCGTGGCAAAAAACATTCCGCACCTGCGCATGTTGCATAAACTTTGTTTTTTAGCCATGACGGGCAATTTTGTCGCCGTTCATGCACCGGCTGTCCGGGAAAATGTGTACCTTTGCCTTGGTTTTGATGTTATGTAGCAAACAACAATAAAGAAATGAGAAAAGTATTAGTTATTATGGCAGTGCTGGCAGCCTCCCTGCAGAGCGTGCGAGCCGAAGTAGACCCGAATTTCTACATCTACATCTGTTTCGGACAGTCTAACATGGAGGGCAACGCCCAGTGGGAAGCACAGGACGTAGGCAATGTGGATCCGCGGTTCCAGATGCTCGCGACATGCAACTTCGACAATCCCAAGCGCACACTTGGCAACTGGTACACGGCAGAGTGTCCCATCGTGAGCCCCGTTGGCAAACTGGGCCCTTCCGACTATTTCGGTCGCACGATGGTACAGGAGCTCCCCGACAAGAAGGTGGGCGTCATTGCCGTCGCCATGGGTGGCAGTCCTATCGAGATGTTCGACAAGGACCTTTACCAGCAGAAGCTGAACGACGAGCCCGACGCGTGGTGGGCACAGCTGGCTAAGCGTTACTATGGCGGCAACCCTTACGGCCGCATCATCGAAATGGCCAAGAAAGCCCAGGAGGTTGGTGTCATCAAGGGCATCCTGCTCCATCAGGGCGAGACGAACAACGGCGACCCCAACTGGCCCAACATGGTGAAGAAGATTTATAAGGACATGCTCCGTGACCTCAATCTCAGGGCTTCCGACGTGCACATCTTCGTTGGCGAGACGGAGTATGCCGACATGGGTGGTGGCTGCTCTTGGCATAACACCGTGGTGGCAAGGATTCCCGAGGTGATTCCAACGGGTCATGTCGTGTCAGCCGAAGGCATTCCCGGCAATGGTACCGACCCATGGCACTTCTCTGCCGAGGGCTATCGCATTTTCGGACGGCGCTATGCCGAGGCGGTCTTGGATGTGATCAACCATCCCGAAGCCTACACCAGAACCTATACGATTGACGAGCGTCTCACTGGAGATCTGTCTGCCCTGTCGGGAAAGATCTTTGCCATTGTGAACGAGGCAGACGGCAAGGCCTTCTATTGTCCTGTAGGACAGGATCTGAGCTTCGGCGGCTATAAGGATGCTTTCGATGTCTCCAATGAAGGCTTCCTTTTCAAAATAGGACGTATTACCGGCGGACGTACGCTGCGCCTCTTCACACCTGATGAGGAAGAATACCAGATTTCGGGCGAAGTCGGCTACCTGAACTCACAGGATGTTACGGGCGACCACTGCTTCATCCAGGGTCTGAACAACCAGCGAGGCTACGAGATACCCAACGGGGCGGTATGGAATCCCGAGTATGTGGAAGGCAAGGGCTGGACGCTGAAGAACGTTGGCACAGGCAAGTATCTGAAGGATGCGACGTCGGCCAAGTACGATGAGCCCACCTATTTCTCCTTCTGCACGGTCACACCCGTCACTACCGGCATCCAGGAGATGAGCAATGCTCCGAGGAACCATTCACGGGATGGAGAATCCGTCTACAGCCTTCAGGGTGTCAAGGTGGGCGTGAAGAGCGACTGGAACAGTCTGCCTCATGGTCTTTACATAGTCGACGGAAAAGCGGTTCTCAAGAAATAGGCCTGCCATCGGCGCTGGTACGAAGGCTTCATAACGCAAAAGACTCCCTCCTCGGGAGTCTTTTTTTTGTCGGGATACAGCAGCCAAGGGCGGACGGTCTTTTGCCACGGACGAACACGGACTGGTTTTCGCCTGCGGCGCTACACGAATATACACGAATAAACATGAATAAATTGGCCTATACTGTAAAGGGCCATGGCGCAGCAGAGCATGCCGTCTTGGGGGGACGGTCTTTTGCCACGGACGAACACGGACAGGTTTTCGCCTGCGGCGCTACACGAATATGCATGAATAAACATGAATGAACTGGCCTAAACTGTAAAGGGCTATGGCGCAGCAGAGCATGCCGTCTTGGGGGGACAGTCTTTTGCCACGGACGAACACGGACTGGTTTTCGCCTGCGGCGCTACACGAATATGCATGAATAGACATGAATGAATTGGCCTATACTGTAAAGGGCTATGGCGCAGCAGAGCATGCAGTCTTGGGGGAACAGTCTTTTGCCACGGACGAACACGGACTGGTTTTCGCCTGCGGCGCTACACGAATATGCATGAATAAACATGAATGAATTGGCCTAAACTGTAAAGGGCTATGGCGCAGCAGAGCATGCATTCTTGGGGGGACAGTCTTTTGCCACGGACGAACACGGACTGGTTTTCGCCTGCGGCGCTACACGAATATACACGAATAAACATGAATGAATTGGCCTATACTGTAAAGGGCAATGGCGCAGCCGATTGGGCGTATTGCCGCAGGCATACCAAAGCCCTTTCACGTGTTTTCCGCTGTTTTTTAGTCGTCAATTTGTCAGTTTATTCAAGCAAAACCGCCAGTTTTTGTAAACGAATCCATTGGATTCGTCCAACGATTCCATTGATTTCGTTCAACAATTTCAATGGATTCGCTCAACAATTCCAATGGATTTGTATAGCCATTCTGCCGCTTTTGTTGCTCACTTACGCCAATTTCGCCGTTCGTTTCCGACAGTCTTGGCCTTGCAGGCTGTCTCTTCAGAGCTTGAGGAACTACAATATTGTTATTGCTGTTCGCGCCTACACAACGTCAAGAGAAGAAAGATGGTCCGTATTCTGTTTCAATTATGTGTTTCCATTTGTGCGCAGCTGCTCCCCTCCCTTCAAGGGGAGGGGCAGGGGTGGGGTCTGTATATTGTTCACTACCAAAAAGATACAGACCCCACCCCGGCCTCCGGCCACCCCTCCCCTCGAAGGGAGGGGAGCGGCTGCGCATCCTTTTCCATCATTTTCATCATATAAACACTTCAACTTTCGGGAGTTCTAAACTCTTTTGGAGTCTGGCAATCTGGACGACGGGCGGATACGCCGATCCGCCCCTACAGAGTTTTTCTTGGATTTCTGGAATCGGAACTAATGTCCAAACTCCTAAGCCAACTCCCGAAACTTGAATAAAAAAACTTTTAAGATAGACCCAGAAAATGTAATCATTTAATGGATATTCATGGACATTCGTGTAGCGCCGCAGGCGAAAAAACAACGCCTGTCACCCATCACCTCACATACCTTGCATACTCGCAGGCGGCAAGGAGGAAGGCGCCCGTTCCAAACGGAGCCTCGCTGTGCTGGTTGACGGTCTGTCCGGGGATGGCGCGCTCACCGATGGGCTGCACATATCCTATGCGGCCATCGGGCTGCAGAGCCGTAGTGGAGAGATAGTTCCAGGCGCGGGCCACGACGTCCTGATAGTCCTCTTTCGCCAGCAGGTGGTTGTTGATGCCCCACAACAGGCCGTAGGTGAAGAAGGCGGTGCCCGAGGTTTCCGGTCCTGGCGCGTGGTCGGGGTCCATCATGGAGCGCGTCCAGTAGCCTTCTGGCTGCTGAAGGGCAGCCACGGCAGCCGCCATGCGCTGGTATTTCTCCACGAAGAACCGGCGGTGGCGATGGTTCTCGGGCATGTCCTGCAGCACCTTGGCCAGTCCGGCCAGCACCCATCCGTCGCCTCTTGCCCAGAAGTCCTTGCGATGATTGGCGCTCTGATGCTTCGGATACACATACTTGCCATCGCGGAAATAGAGGCCCGTCTCGTTGTCGAGCATGATGCTGTCGCTGTAGCAGAGGTTCTGATAGAGCTTCTCCAGAAAGATGTCGTCGCCCGTCAACCGGTACATCTTCGTCATGACCGGCATCACCATGTACAAGGCATCGGCCCACCACCAGTAGTCGTTCTGCGGCGAGCGTGCCTCATGGCCCATCACCTCGCGCGCCCTTTCCACCATGATTTCGTGGGCGGGCTGCTGCCCATATATATTAAATAGGTCTATATAGGTCTGGAAACAGATTTGCCAGTCGCCGAAGAGCACGAAGTCGTGCCCCTCGCCATACTGCTTGTATTTCCATTTGGCCGGGTCCTTCTCGCGCGCACCCTGCCATTGGTTGTAGTTGGCCCATCGCACGCTGTAGTCGAGCCACTGAGGCTCCTGCGTCAGCTTGTAGACCTCGATGTTGGCCGTGTGGTAGGCGGCATTGTCCCAGAAGGCGCGCACCTCTGCCGGATGGCTGCGCTGCCAGGTGGCGTTCACGCGGGCGATGATGTCGAGGACGCGCTGCTCGCGCTGGGTGACGGCCGACAGCTCATGGATGGAGGCTGAAGGAACCGTGGCGATGAGGAGGGGGTGGCGCAGTTGGTCGAGGTGGGCTTCCGACCGCAGCTGCCACTCCTGCATGCTGGTGACGCCGGCCTTGCTCCATGCGGAGCCGAACCAGTAGGTGTAGGGCTCGCCGCGATAGTTGGCCACGGTGGCAAGGGCGTGGCGTGTCTTGCCGTCGGGACTCTTATGGACGAAGGTGCGCTCCACGCCGTTGGGGAAGAGGCATCCTACGAAAATCTGCGACTGGTGGAGCAGCGGTGTGTCGGTGGGGTCGGCATAGAGCAGGCTCTGGTCAGTCAGTACGGGGTCGCCACCATGCAGCACCACGCCGGTGGCAAGGCTAAAAGGGCGCCTGACGGACGATGCTGACGACTGCGACACGGCGGCGTCGGCCACGGCGGAAAGGCCGTCGTACCACACGGTCATGCGGTTGAAATGGCTGCCCTTGTCGAGGGTGATGCGGCGGTGCTCAGTCACGAGCGATGGCGCCTTGTTGCCCTTTTGGCTGGAGGAGGCAAAGCTGACGGCAGGGTAGTCCAGCTCGGCGGTGAAGCGGAGGGGTCCGTTGTCGAGGATGCGCACGCGCTCATAGCACCACGGCATGATCAGGCTGTCGCCCGCCATGAGTGCCGGCGCGCCGCATCCGAGCGTAGGGCCCACGGAGTAGGCGTCCATCCCGTCGCCATGGTCCATGTGGAACGACGTGGCGAGGTCGACCTGCCGGGCGGCCTCGCGCTGCCCGATGCGGCGCAGGGAGTCCTCAGTGAGGTTGCCCTCGTAGTCGGCCTTGTAGCGCTGGTCGAGCACCAGGCGGGGCGTGGACTTGGTCCACACGTCGATGCCGAAGGAGCGTTCGCCCGTCTGCTGCAGTGCCGGACCGTAGAGGCGGTAGGCTGCGCGGTCGTTCTCCCAGGCGAGGTCGTCCTTGCGAATGGGATACTGACGGCCCTGAACCGTGCTCTGCGGCTCCTTCGGGAAGCCGCGCTGGATGGTGAACGACGCCGTCTGGCGCGGCTGGACGCTCACCTCGAAGACGACCTTGTCGTCGGCTGTCTTCTGGTAGTCGAGCTGCTGACCGGCGCTGTTGAGCACCACGAAGGGCTCATAGTAGCTGATGCCGAGGCGCTGGCGGACGGGCTTGAGGTCCATCTCCACCACCTGCTGGCGCTGGTTGCCGGTGGGATTGGCAACGTTGATGTTGACCTTGCGGGGATGGGCCATCAAGGAGTCGGACCACGCCTTCAGCCGCAGGTATTCCTCCTCGGTGATGCGCATGAACGAACCGTGCTGCGGTCCGGTGACGCCCTGTATGTCCTGCGGGTTGCGGAAGTTGCGCAGGTGCTCGTCGGCCTCACAGATGCGGTAGTGCTTGGGGCGGTCGCTGTATTGTATGTAGGCCACTCGCCAGCCCTGTTCGCCCGGAATCTGGAAGGCACTGCTGCCCTCGCATTTCTTCGTTCCCTCGAAGCTCACGTAGTCGTCTTCCACCGGCTCGCTCCAAGGTCCCGTCAGACTGGGCGCCGTGGCGGTGTAGATGCCGGGCTTGCCGCCCTCCTTCTTGATGAGCATGTGGTAGAGGTGGTCGCTCTCCAGGTAGTTGATGTCGGCATCGATGGTGGCATAGCCCCAGTCGAAGAGCAGCTGCGGCTTGGTGAGGCGGGTGAACGACTCGTCGGCGTATGAGTAGTACATGCGGTCGTAGTGGTCCTCGTCGTCGTTGAGCATGCTGTAGTAGATGAGGTAGCCGCCCGTGTGGCCGTCAGCCCAGCGGTAGGTGGGGTCCCAGAAAATCTGGGGAGCCCACACGCGGTGCACCTTGGAGAAGTCCTTGTAGCAGTTCTTCGACTTCTTGTCGCAGAAGATCTTCGGCCCCTGGCGGAAGTCGAAAGTGACGGATTTCCAGTGGATGAGGTCGGTGGAGGTGTGGAGGTTGATGCCGTAGTTGTCCCATTTGTGGGAGCGCGCCACGCACATGTCGGTGGTCACCATGAGGAATCCGTTGCCGTCGTGCCGCCGTGTGATGTAGGCGTCGCGGGTGCCTCCCTCGATGAGGGCGTGCTCATCGGTGTTGAAGATGGCCAGTCCGCCGAGGATGTCCTCGTAGTGGAGACCGTCGCGGCTGACGGCATAGGCCGTCCACTCTCCCCGGTCGCTCATGTGGCAATAGAGGAAATGGTCGCCCTGCTGCGGGTTCTGGCCAAGCGCTATCAACGGGGCCAGCATCAGGAAGATGGAAATGATGTGGGTTTTCATTGTTGATGGGAATTTGGTGATTAGGAAACGAATCATAATTAACTTATATGATAAATTGAACACAGAGACTCAGAGGCACAGAGTCTTTCCTTTTTGCAAAAGAACTCTGCGTCTCAGTGTCTCTGTGTTCAATATAAAAACTATACTTGCTCATCTACTTATCTGTTATTTAACATCTATGATAAACTGAACACAGAGACCCAGAGGCACAGAGTCTTTTTTCTCTTTACAAAAGAACTCTGCGTCTCAGTGTGTCTGTGTTCAATATAAAAACTATACTTGTTCATCTACTTATTGCTACTTTATTTCTATGAGGGCTTGCCCGCATTTCTCTTACCTCTTACCTCTCACTACTCACCTCTAAAAACTGCAACTCCTGCCCTTTTACCATTTGTCTCGCAGTTGCGGCCCGTCATCCCATCGGTGGTCCTTGGGGAAAGGCTGTCCGTTCCATGCCTTCACCTGCGTCCACGGCTCGGCGGGAGCGGTCCAGAAGGCATCGGTGGCAGGCAGTCCGAGAGGCATGAAGACGAGCGACGTCATGTAGAGCGACCCGTTGTTGGTGTACCAGTCTGCCACGTCGGGCTGACTTCCGCAGAAGCCGATGGTGAGGAATCCGCCGTCGTTGAAGTTCTGTTGTTCACCGTCGAACATGCGGCGCATCACTTTCGTCAGGGCGGCGCGCACCTGTCCGTTGCTGAGCTCGTCGGGCAGCGTGCCCTGCCAGGCCATCAGGGCCAGCGGCTGAAGGGCGGCCAGACGGTAGGGAATGGAGCGTCCGAAGACGGGAAACGTGCCCTCGGGCGAGATGAGACGCTCGAGCACCACGGCATATTTCTGCGCACGACGCAGGGCGCGCTCGTGGTATTTGCCGTAGTCGATGCGCGAGTTCTTGCCCGCGTCCACCATGGCCTGAAGCGTTTCCAGATACATGGCGTGGAAGACATAGCTGCTGTAGTAGTCGAAGGCGAACACCGGGCCGTCGGCATACCAGCCGTCGCCCATGTACCACTCCTCAACCTTGCGGATGGCTGAGTTCACGCGGTATTCGTCGGGACGCCAGCCCTCGAAGGGCGCGCTGAGCTTTTCGGCCTTCGTGGCCTTGAACATGAAGCTCTCAATGATGGACGAGAAGAGCAGCCAGTTGGTGTAGGGCGGGTCGATGTCGCGCAGCCGCGTGAACTCTTTCAGATAGCGCTCCTTCGTCTGCTTGTCGAGCGGCATCCAAAGACTGTCCCAGCCTCGCAGCAGACTTTCGGCGATATAGGCGGCGTCGACGAGGTTCTGGCCGCTCACGCCCCAGCAGAGATAGTCGGGCGAGGCGGGGTCCACGGCGTTCTTGTAGGATGCCAGTGCCCACTCCCGGAGCTGCGCAGCCTGCGCGTCGCCACCGTCCTCAGCGGCCTTTAGCCAAGGGGCGATGCCCGCCATCAGGCGTCCGAAGGTCTCCATGTAGACCACCTTGCGGTTGCGATTGTCAAACGATGGCGAGAACTCGGTCTGCATGTTCTTCTGCAGTTCGCCCTTGGCCATGTTCTCCAGCACGGGCTGCGCCATCCGATAGGCCAGCTGCGACCAATATTCGCGGTCGCTCGGCTCCGTCTTTTTCTTGCCCTCGGCGGCGGTGACTGCCACCATCATACACAGGACAACGATGATTGTCTTCTTCATGATTGTTATTGTTTTAGTATATCTCTCGCAAACTTCAGTTTTAGAGGTGAGAGGTCAGGGGTGATAGGTGAGAGGACACCTCTTTCCGCTTCCTTTTCTTTTGTCGCCTTACTTGTAAAGCGCTCTCTGAAGAACCACTCCCTTGGGGAGGGCCGGAGTGGATTCAGCTCTCATGGTGCAAATATACGCATTTTCCACGAAAGCGCCATCGTTTCCCCAAACTTTTTCAGTTTCAAGTGCAGCTGCTCCATCGTCATCCCCCTCACGAATCGTTTACCTTTCTTTCTGGCGCAGCTGCTCCCCTCCCATCTCAGGGGATGGGCAGGGGTGGGGTGAGTGCGTACCCTCGACCTCCTACAAGAATGGCGGCAGCCGCTCGACCTTTGGTCGCTTGCACGGCAAGAAATTCTTCACTCTTCACTTTTCACTCTTCACTTAATGGTGAGGCTTAATAAACTATAAAAAAGGTAATGTGTAAGTGCCTCTTTCGGTTTTTCTTTCTATCTTTGCACGGTTATCGAGGACCCATTCAGCCTACGCACGCCTGAATGCTGGCGTTTTCGACGCATTCCCCAAACGACCAAACGACAAATTTCCCAAACAACCAAGAAAATACCGCGATGAAGAAGAAAGGAACAAAGGCCATGAGCATGGCCATTGCACTGCTGATGCTCGCCCTGGGCGCCGGCGCAGTGGTCACTCAGCAGAGCGCCATGACGAAACAAAGCGATGGCACCTACATCGTGAACACCACCACGCTCTGCCAGAACGTGAAGGGCTACAGAGGCACCACGCCGCTGAAAATCTACATCAAGAACGACAAGGTGGAGAAGATTGAGGCACTGAAAAACCAGGAGACGCCGAAGTACTTCGCCCGCGTGAAAGAGCAGGTGCTCGGCAAGTGGAACGGCAAGACCGTGAAGAAGGCCGCCAAGATGAAGGTGAACGGCGTGACAGGCGCCACGATGTCGAGCGACGCCGTAAAGAAGAACGTCACGAAGGGCCTGGAATATTACCAGGCACACAAATAAGACCAGAGGAGCAAGCAGGCCACAACAACACCCGTCTTGCTCCTTTTTCTTTCCTGCTTGGCGGAATTTGAAACCCTGCGGAACACTCGCTCTCCTTTTTTTTGAAAACACAACAAAAACGACGATTTTTCGCACAAATCCTTACAAACCACACCTAAAAACTAGCATTTTATAACAAAAACAACAACGATGATAATGTAGATAAAATAATTGATAGCCATCGCAAATACACTTTCAACTATTTGCAATAGCTTTGTACTGTGATGATACTTATCACACCAATACACATTATATATATTAGTTAGGAATAATTTTTTAAAACCAAATTAACTCGTATGAAAATGAGGAAATTATTTACTTTAGCAGTACTTTTCGTACTATCATGTCTGCTGGGGAATAGGGCCCTGGCACAGAA
>OCTW011207245.1_pt1 | contig 10105 bp, 7 predicted proteins | sample 1539671 | NCBI WGS metagenome assembly OCTW01 (sample SAMN02144230, study PRJEB22623) | gut metagenome | biome: sheep rumen | host: Ovis aries | place: New Zealand
ATTTCTAAGATTGAAAACACTGAAGGTGTTGAAAACATGGAAGAAATCGTTGCATTATCTGATGGTGTAATGGTTGCTCGTGGTGACATGGGTGTTAACGTTGATGCTTGGGATGTTCCATCAATTCAACGTCAAATGATCTACTTAGCTCAATCTTCAGGTAAGATTGTTGTTACAGCTACTCAAATGTTAGATTCAATGCAAGGTAACCCAAGACCTACTCGTGCTGAAGTTTCAGACGTTTATGATTCAGTATTAGAAGGTACTTCAGCTACAATGCTTTCTGGTGAATCTGCACAAGGTGATTTCCCACTTGAAGCTGTTACTTATATGGCTAAGATTGATGAAAGAGCTGAAGAAGATATCGATCATGACAAGATGATTGAAAATGTTCTTGAATGTCCAAATGATAAGGATGAAAAGGATGCTATCGGTTTAGCTGTTGCTACTGTTGCAAAAGAATTCGAAGTTTCTGCAGTTGTTGCTGAAGGAGACGTTGAATTAGCTAATAAGATTTCTCAATTCCGTCCATATGCTGATGTATTCTTCGCTGTAAGCGAAAGAGCTGATGCTCGTACTCTAGCATTTGCTTGGGGTGTTCAACCAGTTGTTGGTACATATGAAGATGCTCTAGCTGCTGCTAAGAAGGCATTAAACCTTGAACAAGGTGATGCAATTCTTAAGGTTACTGCTAAGGGTGTAGAATTTGTTACTGTTAAGTAATAAATAACTTTTATAGAAATTGACTGAACTTTTTGTTCAGTCTTTTTTTACATACAAACTAATAAAAAAGTGTTTATTAATTAATTAAAAATAGTTATAATAAATCTGGTGATAGAATGAAGTATTATGCAATAAAGGTCGGGAAAAAAACAGGAGTATTTAATTCCTGGGATGAATGTAAAGAATATGTCAGTGGATATCAAGGTGCTTTATATAAGTCTTTTAAAACTTATGAAGAAGCACAAGATTATTTAAATGATGTAGATAAACATAAAATTGATTCATCTAAGCCGACGGCTTATGTAGATGGATCTTATAATAAAGATAGTGGTGAATATTCATTTGGAGCCATCCTTTTAATTGATGGTAAAAAATATAGTTTCAAACGTAAATTTAAAAAAGATGATTATTCATTTGCGAGAAATGTTGCAGGGGAAGTTAGAGGGGCTTCATTCATTATTAATTATGCAATCAAGAATGGAATAAAAGAATTAGAATTATTTTATGATTACCAAGGAATCGAAAGCTGGTACACAAGAGAGTGGAACGCAAATAATAATTTAACCCAAAATTATCAAAATTTTGCGGTTAAAAATGAAGGTATTATAAAAGTAAATTTCCATAAGGTTAAAAGTCATACTGGAGTTAAATATAACGAAGAAGTTGATCAATTAGCCAAGGAAGCACTAGGAATTTAATGAGGAGTATATATGATTGCTACAAGATTTATAAATATCGAGAACTGGAACGTTGAAGGATGGACTATTCTAATAATTATTATTTTAGCTGGTTTAGGTCTATTCCTTTATGGAATTAATAGAATGTCAACATCGCTTAAAAGTATTGCGGGCGATAGATTAAAGACATTTATCAAAAAGACAACTGATTCACCAATACTTGGTATATTAGTTGGTATACTTGTTACTATTTTAATTCAATCTTCATCAGGTACAACAGCATTAATTGTTGGTCTTGTTGGAGCTGGATTAATGACATTACCTCAAGCTATAGGTGTCATTATGGGAGCTAATATAGGTACAACATTCACTGTACTTATGCTAGGTCTACCTATATCAGATTATTTTATAGCATTTGTAGTAATAGGATCTTTTGTTTATTTCTTTTCAAAAAAGAAAAAAACTAAAGAAATAGGACAAGCACTATTTGGTTTTGGTATTATATTTCTTGGACTTTCATTAATGTCTCAAGGATTAAAAGAAATATTTAATCAATACACTGAACAAACTACAGCATTATTTGAACATTTTTCAAATGTACCATTCTTAGGCTTTTTACTAGGTACAGGATTCACCGCTTTAATTCAATCAAGTGCTGCGTCTTTAGGTATATTACAGACATTATATTCATCACATGCGATTAAATTAGTAGGTGCGATTGCAATATTAATTGGTTCTAATGTAGGTACTACAATTACTGCAATATTATCTGCAATCGGTGGTACAACAGAAGCTAAGAGAACAGCTTTAGTTCATACAATGTTTAATCTGATTGGTGCAATTTTATTCATGATTATCTTATATCCTTTCTCAAATTTTGTATCAACTGTTGAAAAAAGTACAAATATGAGACCGGAGTTAACAATAGCTTTTGCACATATTATATTTAATGTTTTAGTTACATTTATATTATTCTTCTTTAGAAATTTCATGGCAAAGGTTGCATGTACAATTGTTAAATCAAATACTGAGTTAAACCCAATATATCAAGGTTTAAAAGATTATTCTTTAATAAAAAAATCTACAAATTTAGCATTAGAATTTGTATCTAAATCTTTAAACTATATGATTAATATAGTTAGTAGTTATTTTGATTTAGCATATAAATATTCTTTTGAAAATATTAAAGATAGCCCTGAAAAGGCAGATAAATATGAAAAAGAAATTGATTTATTGTATAAAGAAATTCATGAATATTTAATTAAAATCACACAAGAAGGTGTTGAAAAAGAAGAATCTAATATTTTATCTAAATATCTAGATACAATAAAAGATTTAGAACGTATTGGTGACCATTTAACAAATATCGTTGAATTCTTTGAACAAAGATATAGTCAAAATCTATATTTAAGTGATGAAGGAATCACAGATTTAAAAAATATGTTATACAATATTAAAGAAATGATTGAAAAAGCATTCTCAGCTATTATTACATGGAATAAAGAAGACGCTAATATTGTAATTAATATTGAACAAAATGTTGATAATCTAGAGGATTTATATAGAAAGAGACATATATTAAGAATAAATGAAGGCAAATGTGATGTTTCTGAATTAGATTATTATGTTGACATATTATCTAATCTAGAACGTATTGGCGACCATGCTGATAATATTGCTAATAATGTAATTAATGATGAGTATATGGCAACCACTATAACTGGTTTGCATGAATAATTACATTGTGCTATAATTTATGAAAAGAAAAAGGTGAAAAAATGAAAGTTAGATCTTATGACGCACTAACAGATTATGATAAAATTTTATCATTAGTTAAACAAGAAAAATTAACTGCATTATATCGTAAAGATAAGAATGTATATAAAGAATCATTATCAAATTCTGAATCATTTGTTTGTGAAGAAAATGGTGAAATAATTGGATTTATGAGATGTATATCAGATTTTACATACACTACATATGTAATGGAAGTAGTATGTAAAGATGGTGAAGATAAACTTAAAGTTTATGGTATTTTATTAGAAAAAGCTGAACGACTTGCGATTCATGGAAGTTGTAATATTATTACTGATGACGAAGATACGGAAGATTTTTATTCTAAATTAGGATTTAAACAAATTGGTATCGGAATGAGAAAAAAATAATATTATTCCACTTTAGTATTTATACTAGAGTGGATTTATTTTTGATTATAATCATTGATATTGATTTTTATTAAATTTATACTAAAATAGTATTGTTAATTCAGGAGAATACATATGAAAAAAGAAATGGATTTTACCTCTGGTAATCTTTTTAAAAAAATGAATATTTATGCAATTCCTCTTATTTTATCTGGATTATTACAACTTTTGTTTAGCGCTGCAGATTTAATTGTCTGTGGTAATTTTGGTAGTGAAAATAGTGTAGGTGCTATTTCTAGTACAACAGCTCTTACAAGTTTAATCATAAATTTATTTATTGGTATATCTGTAGGTAGTAATGTATTAATGTCTAGAGCTTATAGTGTTAAAGATATTGAAAAAGGAAAAAGAGTTGTATATACCTCAATGGTATATGCATTAATTATTGGTTTTTTTGTTTCATTATTTGGATTTATATTTTCAAAACAGTTGTTGATGATGCAAAAAACAGATGTAGAACTTCTAGATTTATCTAATAAATACTTGAAAATGTATTTTATTGGTGTATTCTTCATGATGATTTATAATTTCGGTGCTGCAATTTTACGTGCTGTTGGAGATACAAAGAGACCTTTCTATTTTTTAACTATTGCTGGTGTTATAAATATAATTTTTAACTTTATATTTGTTTGCGCATTTAAATTAGATACTTTAGGTGTTGGTATAGCTACCGCTATATCACAAGCAGTTTCTGCCATACTTGTAGTTATAGCTTTATTTAGACAAAAAGGTTTTATTAATTTTAAAATAAAAGAAATGAGACCTTACAAAAATGAAGGTAGACAAATTATTTGGATTGGTATTCCTGCTGGTCTTCAATCTGTAATATTTTCAATTTCAAATGTAATTATTCAATCTTCAATTAATTCATTAGGTACAGCAGTAATAAATGGTAGTGGTGCTGCGACTTCACTAGAAGGTTTTATTTATACATCTATGGAACAAACATGTTTCACATGTATTGCGTTCATGTCAGCTAATTATGCTATACATAATTATAAAAATATTAAGAAAGTCTTATTGTATTCTTTCTTAATGATATTTATATATGATTTTATTTTTTCAGGAATAGTATTATTATTCTCAAGACAATTAATTTATATTTATGTACGTGATGAAGCTGCAATTATTGAAGGTCAAAAGCGTATTATAATTTTAGCTGCAACTTATTCAATTTGTGGAATATGTGATGTGTTAGCATCTGCAATTAGAGGTATTAATTATCAATTAATGCCAACAATTGTAACAGCCTTTGGAATATGTGGTACTAGATTAATATTTATATATTTCTTTTTCCCACAAGAAAAATTCCATAATCTAACATCAATTACATGGTCATATCCTATAAGTTGGATTATAACCTTAACCTTCCATGCGATATATTTTATATTAATGTATCGAAAACAAGCTAAAAAATATAATAATCTTGAGTTTGCAACAAAGTAGAAGTAATATTCTACTTTTTTGTTTTCTAAAAAATGTTATAATTAAATATAGTGTAAAGGAGCTTTAATTATGGCAAATTTCCAACTTGAATCTAAATTTAAACCATATGGTGATCAACCACAAGCTATTAAACAAATTGTTACTAATTTTAAAAATGGCCAAAAAGAACAAGTTTTACTTGGAGCTACAGGAACAGGTAAAACATTTACTGTATGTAATATTATTAAAGAGCTTGGTAAGAAGACATTAATTTTAGCTCATAATAAGACATTAGCTGGTCAGCTTTATAATGAGGTTAAAAGTTTCTTTCCTAATAACCATGTAGAATATTTTATTTCTTATTATGATTATTATCAACCAGAAGCTTATGTTGTATCTAGTGATACATATATTGAAAAAGATGCAAAAATAAATGATGAGATAGATGAATTACGTCATAGAGCTACAGCTTCACTTTTAGAATTTGATGATGTTATTGTTGTTGCATCTGTTTCATGTATATATGGTATTGGTAATCCTGATGATTATAAAAATTCTATGCTATGCTTAAGAGTTGGAGAAGAAATAAATAGAAAAGATTTATTAGAACATTTAGTTTTTCTTCAATATGAGAGAAATGACTATGATTTTAAACGTGGTAGCTTTAGACTTCGTGGAGATACATTAGATATTATTCCTGCATCTGAACATGAACATGGTGTTCGTGTTGAATTTTTTGATGAAGAAATAGAAAAGATTAAATTATTTGATGTAGTCACTGGTAAAACAATTGAATCAATTGATTTTATAAATATCTTTGGTGCATCTTTCTTTGTAACACCAAAAGATAGATTAGAAGAAGCAATGAACCGTATTAAGGCGGAGTTAGAGGTTCAAGTTAAGAAATTTAATGATGAAAAGAAACCACTAGAAGCTGAACGTATTTATAATAGAACTACTTATGATCTTGAAATGATTAAAGAAATGGGGACATGTTCAGGTATTGAAAATTATTCACGTCACATGGAATTAAGAGATGAAGGTGAAACACCTTCTACTTTACTTGATTTCTTTAAAAAAGATTTTTTATTAGTAATTGATGAATCTCATGTAACAGTACCTCAAATTGGTGGTATGTATAATGGAGATAGAAGCCGTAAAGAAACACTTGTTAATTATGGATTTAGATTACCAAGTGCACTTGACAATAGACCATTAAAGTTTAATGAATTTGAAGCGAAAACTGATTTAGTATTATATATGTCAGCTACACCAGGTGACTATGAGATGAATAAGAATCTATCAGTTTCTGAACAAGTTATTAGACCTACAGGATTATTAGACCCAATTATTGAAATTAGACCAACAATGGGTCAGGTTGATGACATTTATAAAGAAATTGTTGAAAGAAGTAGTAAAGGTGAAAGAGTATTAATCACAACTTTAACAATTCAAATGAGTGAAGATTTAACTAAATATTTAAAATCTATGGATTTAAAGGTTGCATATCTTCACTCAAAAATTAAACCTTTAGAAAGACTAGATATTTTAAGAGATTTACGTTTAGGAAAATATGATGTATTAGTTGGTATCAATCTTTTAAGAGAAGGATTAGATATTCCTGAAGTTTCTTTAGTTTGTATATTAGATGCTGATAAACAAGGATTCTTAAGAAGTAATAGATCTTTAATCCAAACTATTGGTAGAGCTGCAAGAAATGAAAATGGTAAGGTTATAATGTATGCCGATACTATTTCTCCATCAATGAAAGAAGCTATTGATGAAACTAAGAGAAGAAGAAAAATTCAAGAAAAATATAATGAAGAAAATAATATTATTCCACATACAGTAAAAAAAGATATACCTGAAAGTGTTACAATACATAAAGAAGAGGAAGAAAAGATATTACAAGATAAGGATGAAACAAAACTAACTAAGGCAGAAAAGGAAGAATTAATTGCTGAACTTGAAGAAGAAATGAGAGCTTATGCTAAAGATCTTAATTTCGAAATGGCTGCCCAAATTAGAGATACAATTATGGAATTAAAAAAATAGGAGAAATATATGAAGTCAATTAGAGAACTTTATAAAATTGGAAACGGACCATCATCATCTCATACTATGGGACCAAAAAATGCTACTTTAATTTTTAATGAGAGATTTAAAAATGCAGATTATGCTAAAGTTATTTTATATGGTTCATTAGCTTTAACTGGTAAAGGCCATTTAACTGATAAAGTTATAGATGATACTATTTTTGTTAATCATGATATAGTTTTTAATTATTTAGATGTTCCTCCTCATCCAAATACACTTGATTATATTGCTTATAAAAATAATGAAATTATTGGACAGATGAGAGTTTATTCTGTTGGCGGAGGAGCAATAAAGATTGAAGGCGAAGATGAAGTATCAATAAATGATATTTATCCTCATCAATCTTTATTTACTATAAAAGAATATTGTAAAAATAATAATTTAAGCCTTGCAGAATATGTTTATAAATTTGAAGATAGTTCTTTTAAAGATTATTTAAAGAATATATTTAATCAAATGTTAAGTACTATAGATACAGGTTTATATAAAGATGGCATCTTACAAGGTAAACTTATGATTAAAAGAAAAGCTAAAATGTTATTTAATAAAAAGATTGTTGAAAATGTAGATGATCTTAAAATTAGACATTTATATAGCTATGCATATGCAGTTGCTGAAGAAAATGCAGATGGTGGTGTAATTGTGACTGCACCTACATGTGGTTCTTGTGGTGTTATACCTGCAGTTTTAAGATATTCTTTAGAATATGATAAAATATCAGTCGATGAAGCAATTAATGGTTTAGCAGTTGCAGGATTAATTGGTAATTTAGTTAAGCATAATGCCTCAATTTCAGGAGCTGAAGCTGGTTGTCAAGCTGAAATTGGTACTGCATGTGCAATGGCAGCTGCGTATTATTCTTATATTAAAGGTGCAAATATTAATCATATTGAACAATCAGCTGAAATAGCACTTGAACATCATTTAGGATTAACTTGTGATCCTATAATGGGTTATGTTCAAATTCCTTGTATTGAAAGAAATGCAGTAGCTGCAATGAGAGCGATTAATGCCTATAAATTAAGTAGTTTACTTGAATCTGATGATTCTAAAATTTCATTTGATTTAGTTGTAAAAACTATGCTAGAAACTGGAAGAGATATTGAAAATAAATATAGAGAAACAAGTAAGGGTGGTTTAGCAAAATTATTTAAAGGAGATAATTTTTAAATGAAAGTTAATGATATATTAGATGTTAGAATTATAGATTATGACCATCTAGGACTTGGCGTTGCAAAAGTTGATAATTTCCCAATATTTGTACCATACGCTTTAGTAGGTGAATTAGTTAAGGTTCAAATTACAAGAGTAACTAAAAATATTTGTGAAAGTAAATTATTAGAAGTAATTGAAAAATCAGATAAGAGAGCAGATATAATTTGTCCTAATTTTGATAAATGTGGTGGTTGTTCACTTATGCATATGACATATGAAGAACAATTAAATTTCAAAAGAAAGAGCGTAGAAAATACTATGCATAGAATTGGAGGATTTGATATTAAAGTTAATGAAGTAGTACCAAATCCTAATAGACTACATTATAGAAATAAAATTATTGTTCCACTAGGACTTAAAGATGGAAAAGTAATATCTGGTTTCTATGAACCTAAAAGCCACAATATTGTTGAAAATAGTGAATGCTTTATCGAAAATATACATGCTCAACCTATAATTTCAACAATTAAAGAATTAATTGTTAAGCATAATTTAACTATTTACAATGAACAAACAAATTCTGGTTTGTTCAGAAATATAATGTTAAGAGTTAACAAAAATGGTGAATTTATGGTTGTGTTTATCGTTAAGAAAAATCAACCAGTACTTACAACTATTGGCTTAGAATTAGTTTCAAAATATCCTTTTATAAAATCTGTTTATGCTTGTGTAAATAAAGAAAAAACTAATGTCATTTTAAAAGGTGATTTTATTCATCTTTTATTAGACAAATATCTAATAGAAGATATTAATGGTCTTAAATTTATAGTTCATCCTAATTCGTTTCTTCAAGTAAATCATGATCAATGTGAAAATTTATATAATAAAGCTCTTTCTTATATTCCTTTTGATAAAACTAAGAATATTATAGATGCTTATTGTGGTGTTGGTTCAATTACACTTAATTTAGCAAGTAGAGCCAAAATGGTTTATGGAATTGAAATTGTTAAAGAAGCAGTGGAAAATGCTAATATAAATAAAGAATTAAACAAGATTGATAATGCTAAATTTATTTGTGGTAAATGTGAAGATAAGATTGAACAATTAGCCAATTTAGAAGATATAGATTATATTGTGGTTGACCCAGCTAGAAAAGGCTGTGATCAAAAATTCTTAGATGTAGTTATTAAAATGAATATTAAGAATATAATTTATATATCTTGTTTACCACAATCTTTAGCACGTGATGCTAAATATTTAATTGAGCATGGATATGCAGTAAAAGAAATTACTCCTTTTGATATGTTTTCACAAAGCGGTCATATAGAAAATTTGGCTTATATTGTTAAAAATTTATAAATAAATTTGATTGCTTAGTTATCTAGGCAATCTTTTTTTACATTTACGTTGCAACTTAAAAGAAATACGTTGCACTTCAACCTTAAAAAACGACAAAAAGGTAGAATTCTACCAAAAAATCGAAAGTATACTTTGCGTATTGTCAGTGAAATGTATTTAAATTACATTGCGTCTTATTATAAAAATCGAAAAAAGTGTGTATCCATACAAAATTAGATAAGAAAAATTAAGTATTAATTTAATAATTATTTATATAGATTAACGTATATATTTTTTCTCATTGATGAACTAGAGCCGCACACTCGTTAATTAATTTACGAGTTAGGTTCTTTTCATATAATTTTTGAGAAAAATTAATAAAAAAATATAAAATAGTATTGCATATGTCAGTAGTTTTTCTCAAAGTATATACTATAGTATATAACTATATATTTTTACTATGCATATGTCAATAATTATGATATA
>OCTW011365043.1_pt1 | contig 10105 bp, 10 predicted proteins | sample 1539671 | NCBI WGS metagenome assembly OCTW01 (sample SAMN02144230, study PRJEB22623) | gut metagenome | biome: sheep rumen | host: Ovis aries | place: New Zealand
ACTGAGGGACGCGTTTCCCCGGATTGCCTGGGTACATGCGTCAGACCAGGCAAAATAGGTATGGACGGTGGAAAGGATGCAGTTGATGACTTCTGTATGGCTGGTGGTATTCAGATAAATCCAGTCCCTGCGGTTCCAGAGCAGAATTCCCTCGGAAATCCCGGGATCGATTTTGACGCCGATGCGGTCTAAGGGTGCCGCCGCAAGATCGGAAAAATACATGAGATCATCCTGAAGCTCCATAGAGGGATCATACACATGAATCGAGTCGATGGCGCGGTCATAGCGGCTGCAGTGTATTTTGGGCTGATAGGGCATCAGATTCTTTAAAAACATCCAGAGACTTAATTTCATAAATAAAACCCCTTTCTAAGTGGAACTGAGATAGCATATAGTTCCCGATAATGTGCGAAATCAACATCAGCAATTAATATTTTCTAAAATAATAGCAGATATAAAAGAATTCATCAATAAACAATGTGCAAAATGCACATTTTAAGAGCGTAGAACAATGGAAAATGTGGTTATGATTCCCATGTGGAAACTACCGGGGAACCGTTATAATAAGAGCAAAGAGAAATAGAAAAAGGGAAGTATCCAGTTCAGAGAGGAGAGACGTTATGGAACAGAAAAAAGTAAGAGGTTACGGTGTGAGGGGCTGGATCCTGATCATCTGGATTGCCACAGGCTTCCTTGCATACACTGCAGTGGGTAACTACCCGTTAAACATCCTGGCTGATCTGTATGGCGGCCAGCAGGTTCTGTCTACCATCTATACTGTCGCATCGGTGATCGGCGTAATTGTTCAGCTGATTGCATCCAGTTTCATCGGCCGGTTAAAGAGCGTGAAAAAACTCGGTGTACTGATGGGACTTTTAACGATTATCGCACTGCTTGGAATCATGTTTATTCCCGGTTATATTCCCGGACCGATGCAGATGCTCTGGCGCGCGGTTTATGGAATCGGTACCGTGCTGGCTGTAATGTATGGCACCTTCGCACTGTCCATTCTGGTAGGCCAGTGGTTCCCTACAAGAAAAGGAAGCGTGATGGGCATCGCCACCTTCGCGTTCCCTATCGGCAACGGTGTGCTGGGAGCATTTGCTGCAGTTGCCTTTAAGGGCGGAACCCCCCATGTGGCACAGGCGTTCCTGCCGTTTTTGATTATCTTTATCGTCGGCTGGCTGCTGGGTGTGGCGCTGATCCCGGATTATCCGGAGGAAGTCGGCGCATTCCGCGATAACAACGCGAATATGACACCGGAAATGGCGAAAGCCATGATGGAAGAAGAAATCGAAAACAAAAAGACGACGGTATGGAAACTGAATCATACGTTAACGACACGGGATTTCTGGTTTATCACCATTCCTGCGGGACTTCTTCTGATGTTCTCGGTAGGTACCATGACACAGACCAATGCGATCTTAAGCCAGATGGGCAGCGGTCTGAACAAATTCGGCGGTTTTTCCGGCGTAATGGCAATGATCATGATCTTCGGCCTTGTGGGCAGTTTCGCGCTTGGTATGGTTGATCAGAAATTCGGCACCAAAAAAGGAATGCTGGTTGCTTGTATTATCATGCTGATTGCCGGTATCCTCGGGGCGGTTTCCTCACCGGACAAACCGGGTCTTCTGGTAGCGGCGCTGATTTGCCTGGCACTGTTTATGGGAGCTTCCTCAAACTTTACCGTATCCCTGGCGGCTCAGTACTGGCGCAGGGAAGATTTCGGCACCGTGTTCGCGGCAGTGAATCCCATCGCCAATCTGATTTGTGCTTTCGGCCCGGTGCTGATCGCGATTCTGATGCTGTCCCTGGGGTATAACGCAATCTTTAAGGTAATTGCAGTATTTGGCGTGATTTCCATCGTTCTTATGATCCTGTTCAGCGGCAAGCATGTGAAAGAGAAGGATGATAAGTTCAGAGAAGCAGCCGGCAAACCGCTGGATGACGCTCTGGTAGGAAGAAAATAAACCAGTCGCAGTTCCTTTCATCAGGTTTCAGACACTTATACCATAAAGAGAAACGGCTTCCGTTCCCATTGTCGGGCGGAGGCCGTTTCTTTTTGCATGCTGAAATTAAAAAAATCTGTGCTGCGGGAGGCTGCGGGAGACGGTGTGCAGAAAGAAAAAATGTGTTATAATGAACCGCAGCAAAAGCCTCCGGGCGGAAAATTGGGAAAAACAGGCAGGAAAGGAGCCCTATGTCATGCCGGGTTATATCATCCATCTGGCGGAGGCCACTCTGGTATGCGACAAATTAATACAGCATGGCGCCGGCTTGTCGGATGACTGGATCAACCGGTTCCTGCTGGGAAATCTTCTTCCGGATACCAAATGCAAAAGGGAGAAGATTTCATCCCATTTCTGGAATCCGGAAGAATTGGACCGTCAGGCCATCGCCCCGGACCTGGACCGCTTCAGCGCAAAATATGGCGCTGTGCGCCAGACGCCGGAGCTTTTAGGCTATCACATGCATCTGGATCTGGATGAAAGGTATGTGAATCAGTTCTGGCATTCGATTCTGGAGTTTCATGACAGAGCTGGGAACCGGACAGTGTACAGCAGAGAGGCCAGCAGCGTCTATCTGAAAGTCAGCGGCCGGGAAGTGCCGGTAGAGGAATTTTTCTCCGGGGCGTATTACTACGGAGATTACACCAGGTCCAACGGATATTTTATCAACAAATATCAGATACGCATTCCGGTGTATGAAGACGGGCTGACCGGGGTTCCGGAGGAAGTGGAACCTTCCGATCTGCGCCGGGTGCTTCAGGAACTGCGGATACTGGTGGAACAGTCGGAGTCGGATGCCATGCCGGATCTGAAGGTATTTTCCCTTCCGGAACTGGAACAGTTTGTAGAGACCATGGCCCGGATCGAATACCGGAAACTGATAGAACAATAAGAGACGGCAGTTTGCCGGCAGCAGGAGAAATATATGGTATATTCCATTGCGTATGACGCAGTTAAAATAAAGACTGAGCAGTTTGATCCGCCGGTCAGCCTGATCAGTGATACTGAACTGGCGGCAGCGATTGCCCTGGGGTATCGGCAGGCGGGGATGGCCTGCCCGCAATTTGACCGGGACACCTGCCCGGAGGACTGCCGGCAGCAGGTCTTAACGGAATTACAGGGAACAGGAGTACACCCGAAGCTTTATGAAGTGCTGGAACGCTATGAGTCCCGGGCCGAAAGCTGGTCCGATGATGCGTATGGTGTGCTGTATTATGAAGAAACAGGAGAGAAAGAAGATGCATGACAAACTGACCCGCGAAGATATCGCCCGTATGCAGGAAGAACTGGACCACCGGATTCTTGTGGTGCGCAAAGAAGCACTGGAAGCAGTGAAAGAAGCCCGCGCCCAGGGAGATTTGAGCGAAAATTTTGAATACAAAGCCGCAAAACAGTACAAAAATCAGAACGAAAGCCGGATTCGCTATTTGGAACGGATGATTCGGTCGGCAGTCATTGTGGAAGACCATGCGGCCGCGGATGAAGTAGGGCTGAATAAGCGCGTACGGGTAAAGTTTACGGATGACGGCGAAGAAGATACATTTATCATTGTTACGTCCATTCGCGGAAATTCCATGAAAGGCTATATTACGCCGGAATCACCGGCAGGCAAGGCGCTGATGGGGCATAAAGCCGGGGAAACCGTGCAGGTGGTCCTGGATGGAGGCGGCGGATACGGCTTGGAAATCCTTTCTGTGGAGACCGTGGAGAATGCGGATGAGATCGCGATCCGCAAGTTTTAAATCCAGGGAATTCATAACCATACAGAAAGAAAAATACAGAGGTATACAAGATGAAACCAGAGAATTTTGGAATTGTATCCGGTGCGCTGGCACTGGTACTCGCAGCAGGAATGACAGTGATGAGTATCCTGTTTCTGCACACAGCAGTGCTGACTGTCATCGGTGTGGTCCTGGCAGTCATGGGAATTGCGCTGATCGTGATGACAGTAAAAAACAACCGGAGAAACCGGCGGTCCTGAGCGCCTGGGTGTTTCCATTATGGATGCAAACAGTATAGAATGCACAGAAAATAAAGCAGAATCGCAATTGTCTTTTCAGATACCATTCGATATAATAATTTTGAAACAGGTTTCTGACTGACAGAAATCCGAACGAAGGATGGAGGCGAAAGAATTGAATAGTTACAGATTAGTTACCGATGATCTCTACTGGGTCGGCGTGGACGATCACCGGCTGGCACTTTTTGAAAACATGCATCCAATCCAGGAGGGAGTGTCCTACAACTCCTACATGCTGCTGGATGAGAAGACCGTATTGCTTGACACGGTGGACTGGTCAAAGGGGCAGGATTTTTTTGACAATGTGGAATCCCTGCTGAACGGACGCAAACTGGACTATATTATTGTCAATCATATGGAACCGGATCACGCGGCAACGCTGGGCGAAATGATGCTGCATCATCCGGAAGCCACAATTGTCAGCAATGCCAAGGCAGTGCAGTTTATGAAGCAGTTTGGCTTTGCGGTAGAGGGCAAGACCCAGGTGATCAAAGAAGGGGATATCCTGGATACCGGCAGCCATAAGCTCACCTTTGTGATGGCACCGATGGTGCACTGGCCGGAAGCAATGGTTACTTACGATACGACCAATGGCGCCCTGTTTTCCGCGGATGCCTTCGGCACTTTCGGCGCGCTGAACGGCAGACTGTTTAACGACGAGCTTCTGTTTGACAGAGACTGGCTGGACGAGGCACGCCGCTACTATACAAATATTGTGGGCAAATACGGCAACAATACGCAGAAACTGCTGAAAAAGGCGGCCGGACTGGACATCAAATTCATCTGCCCGCTGCACGGACCGGTATGGCGTTCGGATTTCAATTATTTCATTGACAAATATGATCTCTGGAGCCGCTACGAACCGGAAAAAGAAGGCGTCATGATTGTCTATGGCTCCATGTACGGACATACGGAAGCTGCAGTGGCAGAACTGGCCGCAAAGCTGTCCGCCAAAGGCATGAATCACATGAAAGTGTTTGATGTATCCAAACAGCATGTTTCATATCTGATCGCCAATGCCTTTAAATACAGCCATATCGTGCTGGCATCTGTGACCTACAATCTGGGGATTTTCCCGCCGATGGCAGCGTTCCTGGATGATATGAAGGCGCTGAACCTGCAGAACCGCAAGGTATCCATTATTGAGAACGGAACCTGGGCTATTAAGTCCGGCGATAAAATGCAGGAAAAGATTGACTCTATGAAGAATATGACCCTGGTAGGGGATCGGGTGACCATTCAGTCCGCGATGACAGCTGAGAATGAAGCGCAGCTGGACGCGCTGGCAGACGCGATTATCGCATCCATGAAATAAGCAGAGAAAATGAAAGATCCACAGGGACCTTCCTGGGCGGAAGTTCCCTATGGATCTTTTTTTAGTGATTTAAGTTTATACAGCTGCAGAAAAAACGGGCGATCAGCGGGAGCATTTCTCTTCACAGTATTTGCAGCGGTAGATCTCTTTTTCCGGATCGGTCAGATAGAAGATCTGATCCAGTTCCTGTTCAATCGAAGTAATGCAGCGCGGGTTTTTGCATTTGATGACATTGACGACTTTTGACGGAAGCTTCAGCGTCTTTTTCTCTACGATTTCTTCATTTTTAATGATATTGACCGTAATGTTGTGGTCAATGAAGCCCAGAATGTCCAGATCAAGCTGTTCGATATCACATTCTACCTTGAGGATATCTTTTTTTCCCATTTTTTTGCTGGGAACATTTTTGATGATGGCCACCGAACAGTCCAGCTCATCCAGTTTCAGATCATGGTAAATGGAGAGGCTCATGCCGGCCTTGATGTGATCCAGGACGAACCCTTCTTTAATAGCACTGATATTTAACATGCGGATATCTCCTTCAAAATTAAGCATAGATCTACTTACTCTTCCTGCGGTTCAGCCATTTTCAGCAAAGTCAGAATCAGAGCCATGCGAACATATACGCCGTATTGCGCCTGACGGAAATACATGGCGCGGGGATCGCTGTCCACTTCTGTGGAAATTTCGTTGACACGGGGAAGCGGATGCAGGACAATCATGTCTTCCCGGGCAAGTTCCATCTTGGCTTTGTCCAGGATATAGTAATCCTTCATGCGGATATAGTCTTCTTCATTGAAAAACCGCTCTTTCTGCACACGGGTCATATACAGGATATCCAGCGCGGGAAGCGCTTCTTCCAGACGGACCATTTCCTCATAGGGGATGTTGTTTTTGTCCAGCACCTCGGAACGTATATAATCCGGCAGACGCAGCTCCGGCGGCGAGATCAGAACAAAACGGATATTCGGATAGCGCACCAGCGCCTTGATCAGGGAATGTACCGTACGGCCGAATTTCAGATCGCCGCACAGTCCGATGGTCAGATCATTCAGCCGGTGTTTCAGTGAACGGATGGTCAGCAGATCCGTCAGGGTCTGTGTCGGGTGCTGATGTCCGCCGTCGCCCGCATTGATCACCGGAATGGTGGAATGCTCGGAAGCAACCAGCGGCGCGCCTTCCTTCGGGTGGCGCATTGCGCAGATGTCCGCATAGCATGAAATGACCCGGATGGTATCTGAAACGCTTTCGCCTTTGGCGGCAGATGAACTGTCAGCGCTGGAGAATCCCAGGACAGATCCGCCAAGGTTCAGCATAGCAGCTTCAAAACTCAACCGGGTACGGGTGCTTGGCTCATAGAAACAGGTGGCCAGTTTTTTCCCTTCACATGCATGGGCATATTTCGCAGGATTTTTCTCGATATCATTGGCCAGATCCAGCAGCTGCTCCAGCTCTTCCGTGGAAAAATCCATTGGAGTCATCAAATGTCTCATATGTCCCTCCTTTAATTTTTTCGTAATTGTCGTGTTTATCATAGCGTAGCGGATTATAAAATTCAATAGAAGGAACAAAAAAACCGGGAGAGAGCTATTAGAGAAATTTTGACAAAATATATTGAAATCACGTATAATAAAATCCGTATGCAATTTTTCGGATAACGAAGGAAAAGCGTTTTAATTATCAAACTTGTGTCAGTACGGCACAGAGGCCAGGCAAGAGGTGAAATATGTCAGAGTATGCCGGCATAATCATAGATATTTCTCATGAAAAACTGGACCGTCCGTTCCATTATCGGATACCGGAACGGTTTCGGGAGCAGATTGTGCCCGGAACCAGAGTACTGGTTCCTTTTGGAAAAGGCAATCGGATCCGTACCGGATATGTGATCGAACTCACAGATCAGATCGCTTATGACCCGGATAAAATCAAGGAGATTATCCGTCCGGATGATTCCGGAACGACTATAGAATCCGATATGATTTCCCTGGCCGTCTGGATGCGGGACCGGTTTGGCGGCACGATGAATCAGGCATTGAAAACGGTGCTGCCGGTTCATAAAAAAACCGGACAGAAGGAACGCCGCACCATTCGCCTGAGAATTCCCAGAGAAGAAGCCGTAAGCCTGCTGGCGCAATTCCGGCAAAAACATCAGACCGCCCGCGCCAGACTGCTGGAGGCGCTGCTGGAACAGAATCCCTATCCTTATGAACGGGCAGCGCCCGAGCTGCGTGTGTCCGCGGCTGTGATTCGGGGACTGGAAGAAAAAGGGGTGCTTCGGGTGGAACATGTCCGTAGCTGGCGGAATCCGGTTCTGTCGGATCCTGCCGGGCCCAAGATTCCTCGCCTGAATGACGTGCAGCAGGAGACAGCGGACAGTATCTGCCGCGGGATCCGGCAGGGGGACCGCCGGCCGGTGCTGATCCATGGAGTGACCGGCAGCGGCAAGACTGAGGTCTATATGGAGCTGATTGCCCGTGCGGCAGCAGAAGGAAGACAGTCCATTGTGCTGATTCCGGAAATCGCCCTGACTTATCAGACGCAGCGCCGTTTCCGCAGCCGGTTTGGCGACCGGGTATCCGTGATCAACTCCAGAATGTCCGATGGGGAGAAATACGATCAGTTTGAACGGGCCCGCCGGGGGCACATTGATGTAATGATCGGCCCCCGCAGCGCGGTATTTACCCCATTTCCGAATCTGGGACTGATTGTAGTGGATGAAGAGCATGAACCGTCCTACAAGAGTGAGCAGGTGCCCCGTTATCACGCCAGAGACGTGGCGGTCCGCCGGGCGGAAATGTGCGGCGGCTGTGTGATCCTCGGCTCGGCCACGCCGTCGGTGGACAGTTACAGCAAAGCACAGGACGGCAGATACCGGCTGCTGGAAATGCGCGAACGGGTAGCGCGCAGACCGCTTCCCAAGGTTTATACCGAGGACATGCGGCAGGAACTGCAGGCCGGCAACCGTTCCATTTTAAGCCGGCGGCTCCGGGACCGGATGGAAGACCGGCTGGAGAGGGACGAACAGATCATGCTTTTTTTAAACCGCAGAGGCATGGCCGGATCGGTGATCTGCCGGACCTGCGGGAAGCCGATCCGCTGTCCCCACTGCGCGGTCTCCTTAAGCATGCACAGGGACGGAACGCTGGTCTGTCATTACTGCGGATACCGCACTGCCGCGCCAAAAGCCTGCCCGGTCTGCGGTTCGCCCCAGATCGGCGGATTCCGGGCAGGCACGCAGAAAGTGGAGTCCTATATCCGCCGGGAGTTTCCGCAGGCCGGTGTTCTGCGGATGGATTATGATACGACCCGAAAAAAAGGCGATTATGAAAAGATTCTGTCTTCCTTCGCGCGGCAGGAAGCGGATATCCTGATCGGCACCCAGATGATTGTGAAAGGACATGATTTCCCTGCGGTGACGCTTGTGGGGGTCCTGGCAGCAGACCTTTCCCTGAATCTCCCGGATTACCGGGCATCCGAACGCACGTTCCAGCTGCTGACGCAGGCGGCCGGAAGGGCAGGCAGGGGACAGCGGGCCGGTGAAGTGGTGATACAGACCTATCAGCCGGAACATTACGCGATTGCGGCAGCGGCCAGACAGGATTATCCGGCATTTTACCGGCAGGAAATCCTGTACCGCAGACTGATGCACTATCCGCCGGTCTGGCATTTGCTGCTGATTCACGTGGAAGGAAAGGAAGAAGCCCGGGTCCAGGCGGCAGCAGATGCATTGTCCCGCCTGCTGCAGGCGGTATTCCGCGGGGATGATCCGAACACCTGGCAGATTGTAGGGCCGGCAGATGCGTCTGTGTCCCGGATCCGGGACCGGTTCCGCAAGCAGATTTATGTCAAACATGAAAATCTGTTCCGTCTGATTGCGGGCAAAAACCGGCTGGAACAGCAGCTGAATGCGCTGGGGATCCCGGCAGATATCCATCTGCAGATGGACCTGAATCCGATGAATATGATGTAGGTGTAATGAAATCTACACAGATATTTAAAAATCTTTTTAGAAAAGACAGAAATGACTTGTGTTAGAATACATGTAACTGTCCGGAGGCCGGGAAACAGACTTTGTCCGGGAGGAGATCAGAAGATCCGCCAGGCAGAGGATTCCGGAAGCGTCAGGACAGTTACAGGAACAGAAAAATGATAAGGAGTGTAGAATATGGCATTAAGAACAATCCGGCTGATGGGAGATGAAGTCCTGACAAAGAAGTGCAGAGAGGTCAAGGAACTGACTCCCCGTCTGAAAGAACTGATCCAGGATATGCTGGATACGATGTATGAGGCCAATGGTGTGGGGCTTGCGGCGCCGCAGGTAGGGGTCCTCAGACGAATCGTTGTCATTGATGTGGGAGAAGGCCCGATTGTTATGGTAAATCCGGAGATCCTGGAGACTTCCGGAGAGCAGACCGGCGAGGAGGGGTGTCTGAGCCTTCCCGGCAAAGCGGGACAGGTGACACGGCCCAATTATGTAAAGGCCCGCGCCTTTGATGAAAATATGGAATCCTATGAAATCGAGGGAGAAGGTCTCCTGGCCCGGGCAATCCTGCATGAAACAGACCATCTGGACGGACACATGTACATAGAAAAAGTCGAAGGCGAGATTCATGATGTAGTCTATGAAGAAGCGCCGGAGGAAGATGAGGAAGAGTCCTGAGGAGAACAGACATGAATGTGATTTTTATGGGGACACCGGATTTTGCCGTGCCCTGCCTGGAATATCTGATAGCGGAAGGCCATCAGATCACCCTGGCAGTG
>OCTW013419958.1_pt1 | contig 10105 bp, 7 predicted proteins | sample 1539671 | NCBI WGS metagenome assembly OCTW01 (sample SAMN02144230, study PRJEB22623) | gut metagenome | biome: sheep rumen | host: Ovis aries | place: New Zealand
CCCAATTTGGTGCCTTTCAGGCCTTATTTAGGGGTAGAAGGCACCAAAAGGGCCGAATCGGTGCTTTTCGGGCCAGTTTCGGGGGTAGAAAGCACCAAAACCCCCAATTTGGTGCCTTTCAGGCCTTATTTAGGGGTAGAAAGCACCAGGAAGGCCGAATCGGTGCTTTTCGGGCCAGTTCCCGATACGGAGTAGGTGGCAGTAAAAGATTGATACTGACATATTAAAGAGGCAAATAGTTGTTTGTGATTAGAAAAGGAAATCGTATCTTTGTATCCCGTTATGAATACGAAGTATATCTTTATTACGGGCGGCGTGGCATCCTCGCTGGGAAAAGGAATCATCGCTTCGTCGTTAGCCAAACTCTTGCAGGCCAGAGGCTTGCGGGTGACCATCCAAAAATTTGACCCCTACATCAACATCGACCCCGGGACCTTGAACCCCTACGAGCATGGCGAATGCTATGTGACCGAGGATGGCGCCGAGACCGACCTGGACCTCGGCCATTATGAGCGCTTCCTGGGCGTCTATACTTCCAAGGCCAACAACGTAACCACCGGCAAGATTTATCACACGGTCATTACCAAGGAGCGCGAGGGCGCCTACCTGGGGAAGACCGTGCAGATCGTCCCGCATATTACGGACGAAATCAAACGTCGGATGCTGTTGCTGGGCCGCACCGGGGAGTACGATGTCATCCTGACGGAAATCGGCGGGACCATCGGCGATATGGAATCCCAACCCTTCGTGGAAGCGGTTCGCCAGTTGCAGTGGGAACTGCCGGAAGAGGACACCATGTCCATCCACTTGACGCTCATCCCGTATCTGAGCGCCGCCAAGGAACTCAAGACCAAGCCCACCCAGCACTCGGTGCAAGCCCTCCAGCAGGGCGGTGTGTGGCCGGATGTCATCGTGTGCCGCACGGAACACCCGCTGTCGGCAGAACTGCGCCGCAAGATCGCCCTCTTCTGCAATGTCCGTCCCGGCCACGTCATCCAGAGCATCGATGCCTGGAGCATCTACCAGGTTCCCCTCAACATGCACGAGGAACATCTGGACGAGTTGGCCGTCCGCAAGTTGCAGATCGATAATTTTGCAACGCCCGACCTCTCCCGCTGGAAAGAATTCCTGAAACGGATCAAAAACCCGACCCACGAAGTGGACATCGTCCTGGTGGGCAAATATGTGGAGCTGCAGGATGCGTACAAATCCATCCTGGAGGCCTTTGTGCACGCCGGTGCCGCGAACGACTGTCGGGTCCACGTGCACACGCTGCAGAGCGAAAACGTACATGCAGAGAACGTGGCCGAACTGCTCAAGGGGGTCGATGGCATCCTGGTGGCGCCCGGTTTCGGCGAGCGCGGCCTGGAAGGGAAGGTATGCGCTGTCCGGTATGCCCGCGAGAACGGCATCCCCTTCCTGGGCATCTGCCTGGGCATGCAAATGTGCGTGGTGGAATTCGCGCGCAACGTCCTGGGATGGCCGGATGCCGCATCAACGGAAGTAAACCCCCAATCTACCCATCCGGTCATCTGCCTGATGGAAGACCAGAAGGCTACCACCATCAAAGGCGGGACCATGCGGTTGGGGGCCTATTCCTGCCGGCTGGAAGCCGGTTCCCTGGCGGCCCGGCTATATGGCACCACGGAGATAGCCGAACGCCACCGTCACCGGTACGAGTTCAATTCCAACTATCTGGAGGAATTTGAGAAGAACGGCCTCAAGGCTTCCGGCCGGAATCCGGAAACCGGCCTGGTAGAGGTGGTGGAACTGCCCGGCCACCCCTTCTTCATCGGCTCCCAGTTTCATCCGGAATACAAGAGCACGCCGGAACGTCCCCATCCGCTCTTCACGGGACTGGTAAAGGCTGCCCTGGAGCACCGCGAGGGTTAGAGATAGATGCACCAGCCGTGGGTGTCTTCCCGTTCGCCGAACTGGACGCCGGTAATGTGCTGGTACAGGCGGGTGCAGACGGGTCCCACTTCGCCGTCGGGCCGGAACCGGAACATCCGGGTCACCTCCGGTCCTTCCAGCACCGGTTTGATGTCAATATGGGAGATGGGCGTGATGACCACGGCGGTTCCGCAGGCGCCCACTTCTTCGAATTCGGCCAGTTCCTCCACCGGGACGGGCCGTTTTTCTACTTGCATGCCCAAGTCGGCCGCCACCTCCTGCAGGGTCTTGTTGGTGATGGACGGCAGGACGCTGTCCGACAAAGGGGTGACATACTTGTTCCCCTTGATGGCGAAGAAGTTGGAGGAACCGAACTCGTCCACAAACTGCCGGGTGGCCGAATTCAGGTACAGCAGTTCCGTATAGCCCTGGTCGTGTGCCATCTTGTAGGGCTTGAAGGTAGAGGCATAGTTGGCGCCAATCTTGTAACTGCCTGATCCTTTGGGTGCTGCGCGGTCATAATTCCCGGGAATCACGGCCGAGAAGGAGCGCAGGTGCTCGCCGTAGTAGGAACCCACGGGAGCGCACATCACGGCAAAGACGGCTTCGGGATACGGGACCAGTTGCATCTGCGGATGCATGCCGACCAGGAGCGGCCGCAGGTACAGCGACGCCCGGTGGCCGTAGGGCGGCAGGAACTCCAGGTTGTTCTCTACACAGGCCGCGCACATTTGGAGGAAGAGTTCCTTCGGCGGGCAGGGCATGCCCAGGAAATCGGCGGTCCGTTTCATGCGGGCGGCGTTCTGGTCCGGCCGGAACAGGGCGATGCGGCCGTCTTGCTGGCGGAAGGCCTTCAGCCCTTCGAAGCAGGAAATCGCGTAATGGAAGACCTGGGCGAAAGGGTCGAAGGTAAAGGAAAAGGTTTCCGTGGCCTCGAAAGGCGACCATTGTCCGTCTTTGTAGTGGGAAAAGATGACGGTTCGGGTGCGATAGGCGTCGAAGCCCAGGGCATCCCAGTCTATGCCATTCATGATAGGATGTAATTAAGTTCTTGTTTTATACAATTCTGCTTTCAATGATATTCAGCATCTTGACGGTCGCTTTGATGGCCGCTTCGGTCTGGTCGGAATCAACGCCCCGGGTTTTGAACGAATAGCCGTCCAGGTCCCAGGAAATGGAGGTCTCCACCAAGGCGTCGGTCTTTCCTCCCGGGGGAATCTTGACCACATAGTCCGTCAGGTGGGGATGCCGACGGCCCAGCCGGTCGTAGATTTTCCACAAGGCTTTCATAAAAGCGTCGTACTGACCGTCTCCGGCCGAGGATTCTTCGTAGGTTTCCCCTTGGATGCGGATGCGGAGGTTGGCCACCGGGCGCATGCCGTGGGCCAGCTGGAGGCTGTAATTCACCACGTGGACCAGGCCCTCTCCGGGGGCGTGTCCGCCCTTCAGGACATCGGCGATGATGTAAGGGAGGTCCTCCGGGGTCAGGGATTCCTTCTTGTCTCCCAGTTCCACCACCCGCCGGGTAACCAGCTGCATCTGTTCCGGCGTAAGCTCGATTCCCAGGGTCTCCAGGTTCTTGACGATGTTGGCCTTCCCGCTGGTCTTGCCCAGGGCGTAGTGCCGGTGGCGGCCGAAACGCTCCGGGTGCAGGGCATTCTGGTACAGGCCCCCCTTCTTGTCGCCGTCAGCGTGCACCCCGCTGGTCTGGGTAAAGACATATTCTCCCACCAGCGGCATGTTGGACGGGATGCGCACCCCCGAAATGGTCTCCACGTAACGGCACACGTGCATGAGCGAACCTTCTTCCAGGGAATTCTCCTGCTTCAGGTGGTCGTTCAACAGGCCCAGGGCGCTGGCGACCGGCAGGTTGCCGGCCCGTTCGCCCAAACCGTTCACTGTGGTGTGGATGCCCCGGAATCCGGCTTTGACGGCCTCGAAAGTGTTGGCGGCGGCCAGGTCATAGTCGTTGTGGGCATGGAAATCGAAATGCACCTGCGGGTAGCGTTCCACCATCTGGGAACAGAAGAGGGCGGTCTGGGTGGGATTCAGCACCCCCAGCGTGTCCGGCAGCATGATGCGGTTCACCCCGGCGTCCTGCAGGTGATCCACCAGGAAAAACACATAATCGGGCGAGCCGGCCATTCCGTTGGACCAGTCTTCCAGGTACACGTTCACGGAAAGACCCTTCGTCCGGGCCAGCGCGATTTCCCGCCGGATGTCCTCCCAATGCTCCTCCGGGCTTTTCCGCAGTTGTCCGGTCAGGTGATGGAGGGACCCCTTGGTGAGCAGGTTGAGGCAGCGGCCGCCCACGTCGGCAATCCAGTTCACCGAGGCACCCTTGTCCACAAAGCCCAGGATCTCGACCTGATCGGCATAGCCGTTGGTAGAGGCCCAGCTGCAGATTTTGGTGCAGGCTTCCTTCTCGCCGGTGGATACGCGGGCCGACCCCGCCTCGATCCGGTTCACCTTCAATTCTTCCAGCAGCAACCGGGCGATAGCCAGTTTCTCGTCCGCATTGAACGAGACCCCGGCTGTCTGCTCCCCGTCACGCAGGGTGGTGTCCATCACCTCAATCATTCTCGGGACGGAGTTTGCGTACGGTTGCACCGGTCTGCCACAGCTCGCTTTCGCGCAAGGCTTTCAGTTCTTTCTCCAATCCCTCGCGATAGCCGGGTTTGGAGTTCGCATCGATGGAAATCTGGGCCTCGGTGCCATCGGCCACCTGCTTGTACAGTTTCTCAAACACCGGCTTCGTGGCATCGTGGAAAGGACCCATCCAGTCCAGGGCGCCGCGCTGGGCGGTGGTGGAGCAGTTGGCATACATCCAGTCCATGCCTTTCTCGGCAAAGAGCGGCATCAGTGACTGGGTCAGTTCCTCGACGGTTTCGTTGAAGGCCTCGGACGGCGTGTGGCCGTGCTCGCGAAGGACCTCATACTGGGCCAGGAAGATACCCTGGATGGCACCCATGAGCGTTCCGCGCTCACCGGTAAGGTCGGAATAGACCTCGCGCTTGAAATCCGTTTCGAAGAGGTAGCCGGAACCCACGCCCACGCCCAGGGCCAGGGTGCGGTCCAGGGCCTTGCCGGTGGCATCCTGGTGGACGGCGAACGAGGAATTGACGCCCCGTCCCTGCAGGTACAGGCGGCGCAGCGAGGTGCCCGAGCCCTTCGGGGCCACCATGATCACATCCACATCCTTGGGCGGAACAATCCCGGTGCGGTCGTTGTAGGTGATGCCGAAGCCATGCGAGAAATACAGGGCCTTGCCCGGGGTCAGGTGCTTCTTCACCACCGGCCAAACCTCAATCTGGGCCGCGTCGGACACCAGGAACTGGATGATGGTTCCCCGTTTGCAGGCCTCTTCAATCTCGAACAGGTTTACCCCGGGCACCCAGCCGTCGGCCACGGCCTTGTCGAAGGTCTTGCCTTTGCGCTGGCCCACGATCACATTGAAGCCGTTGTCTTTCAGGTTGAGGGACTGGCCCGGACCCTGGACACCATAGCCGATAACGGCGATCACTTCATCTTTCAGGACCTCACGTGCGTGATCCAGGGTGAACTCTTCGCGGGTGACGACATGTTCGTCCACTCCGCCAAAATTAATTGTTGCCATACTGTTAGATTAATTTAGTTGTTTTTTTACTCTTTCTCGTTTGCGCAGGAATTTCACGACGGGCTCCTGCTCGGCCCGGGAAATGGCAATCCGTCCGGAACGGATGAACTGGAGGATGCCGTAGGGTTTCAGTTCGTCATACAGGTGGGCGGTCTCCTCGGTGGTGCCGGTTTTCTGCAAAACCGTAAAGCACTTGTTCATTTCCACGATGCGGGCGTGGTGGCGGTTCAGAACGGATTCGATATCCCCTTCCAGCAGGCTGGGCGTAGCCACCTTGTAGAGCGCCACCTCGCGATAGACGATTTTGTCGTGGGTGTAGAAGAACGCCTTGATCACGTCCACGCGCTTTTCAATCTGCTGCACGCTCTCCTTGACCTTTTTCTCCAGTCCGCTGGTGACAATGGTGATGTTGTGGACGCCTTCCATGGAGGTGGCGCCGGCCGAGAGGCTCCAGATGCTCAGGCCGTGCCGGGTGAACACGTTGGTAATCTGGGAAAGCAGGCCGATCTGGTTTTCGGTATAGATCGTTACCGTATATTCTTTTACTTCGTTGTCCATATCTATTCGTACCATTCGTTTTCTGAAAGCATGATCTGGTTGATGCCTTTGCCCGGGGGAATCATGGGCATGACATTGCTCTCCTGCATCACGTGGATATCAACCAGGACGGGAGCGTTGTCAGCAAGGCTTTCCCGGACCGCGTCCTCGAGTTCCTCGCGGCGGTTCACCACGATGCAGCGGATGCCGTAGGCCTGTGCGATCAGCCGGTAGTCCGGATTCAGCATGCGGGTCTGGGAATACCGCTTCCCGAAGAAGAGTTCCTGCCACTGGCGCACGTTGCCCAGCCAATTGTTGTTGAGGAGGAAGATCTTCACGCCGATGTTTTCCTGCATGATGGTGCCGAATTCCTGGAGGGTCATCTGGATGCCGCCGTCGCCGACAAACAGGCACACCGGCCGGTCCGGAGCCGCAATTTTGGCGCCCATGGCCGCCGGGATCCCGAAGCCCATCGTCCCCAGGCCGCCCGAGGAAAGGAAGCTGCGGGTCTGCGAGAAGCGGGAATAGCGGGCGGCGATCATCTGGTTCTGTCCCACATCCGTGACCACGATGGCCTTTTCGTCGGAGAGGCGGGAGACGGTATCGACCACCTCGCCCATGTGGATATCGCCTTTGGCGGGATGCAACTCGGGCCGGATCACCTTTTCCTGCTCCACCTCGCGACAGCGCTTGAAGCCTTCCAGCCATTGGGGATGCTTGCGCGCCTGCATCTTTTCGGTAAGGAGGGTGAGCACCTTGCGCGCATCGCCCTTGATGCCCACCGTGACGGGGATGATTTTCCCGATTTCGGACGGGTCGATGTCGATGTGGATCACGTGGGCCTGCGTGGCGTAGGTGTTCACGGTGCCGGTGACCCGGTCGTCGAAACGCATGCCCACGGCGATGAGCAGGTCGCACTGGTTGGTCATGATGTTGGGAGCCACGTTTCCGTGCATCCCGATCATGCCCTGATACAGCGGGAAGTCAGAGCTTAAGGAGCTCAGCCCCAGCAAGGTAGAGCCGGCGGGGATATCCCCTTTGGTGAGGAAATCCTTCAGCGCCTGCTCGGCGCCGCTCAGGATGACGCCTTGTCCGAAGACCACCAGCGGCCGCTCGGCGCGATCCAGCAGATCCACGGCCTGACGGATGCACAGGTCGGAAATCTTGGGTTCCGGAATGTAACTGCGGATGTAGTCGCATTTCTCATAATGGAAGTCGGTCAGGCCCACCTGGGCGTCCTTGGTGAAGTCCAGCACCACGGGCCCCGGCCGGCCGGTCCGGGCGATATAAAACGCCCTTGCAACGGCCCAGGCTACGTCTTCCGCGCGGCGGATCTGGTAGTTCCATTTGGAAATCGGGCCGGTAAGGCCGGTAACATCGGCCTCCTGGAAAGCGTCCGTACCCAGGGCGGCGGAAGATACCTGGCCGGTGACGACCACCAGCGGCGTGGAATCCGTAAGGGCATCTACGATACCGGTCACCACATTCGTGGCGCCGGGACCGGACGTAACAATCACCACTCCCGGCTGACCCTTGATGCGGGCGTAGCCCTGGGCGGCATGGACCGCCCCCTGCTCATGGCGCACCAGGATGTGCCGGATGTCTTGCTCAAAGTCGCAGAGACTGTCATAAACCGGCATAATCTGGCCGCCGGGATAGCCGAAGACGGTATCGACACCCTCTTCCATGAGAGATTTCCACAGGGCAGCAGCCCCACTTATCTGATTCTTTTTCATATTTTCCTGATCGCTCCTTCATCGGCCGAACTCACGGCAGCTGCATAGCTGCGAAGACTGCGGGATACGCTGCGCTGGCGCCTGGGCGGGGTAAAGGCCGCATCTCCGCGGGCCAGTTCTTCCTGGCGGCGCTGTTCCAACGCCTCCGGGCTCAGGCAAACGTTGATGGAACGGGCCGGGACGTCAATTTCAATCAGGTCTCCGTCCCGGACCAGGCCGATGGCGCCACCGGCCGCCGCTTCCGGCGAAATGTGGCCGATGCTCAAGCCCGAGGTGCCGCCGCTGAAACGGCCGTCGGTGATGAGGGCGCAGGCCTTCCCCAGATGCATGGATTTGATGTAGGAGGTGGGATAGAGCATTTCCTGCATGCCCGGACCGCCCTTGGGCCCCTCGTACACGATCACCACCACGTCGCCGGCCTTCACCTGACCGCCCAGGATGCCCTCACAGGCCTCTTCCTGCGAATCGAACACCTTGGCGGGACCTTTGAAGCGGTACAGGGAGGCATCGATGCCGGCGGTCTTGATGACGCAGCCCCTCTCGGCGATGTTTCCCTTGAGCACGGCCAGGCCGCCGTCCTGCGAATAGGCGTGGGAGAGGTCCCGGATGCAGCCGTTTGCCCGGTCGCGGTCCAATTCTTTATAATAGGTGGATTGGGAGCCCATCTGGATGCTGAAGCGGTTCGCGGGGGCGCAGGAATACACTTTTTCGGCTTCCTCCGACGTCTTTTCGCCGGTAATCCGGTAGCGGTCCAGGGCCTGGGCCAGGGAAAGGCCGTCCACCCGTTTCACCGTGGTATCCAGGAGGTTGCCGCGGTCCAGTTCGTTCAGGATGCCCAGGACGCCGCCGGCGCGGTTCACGTCCTGAACGTGATACAGGGGCGTGTTGGGCGCCACTTTGCACAGGCAGGGGACTTTGCGGGACAGCCGGTCGATGTCTTCCATCCGGAAGTCGGCTTCCGCCTCGGCCGCCACGGCCAGCAGGTGCAGCACCGTATTGGTCGATCCGCCCATGGCGATATCCAGCGACATGGCGTTGAGGAAGGCTGCCCGGCTGGCGATGGCGCGCGGGAGGACGCTCTCGTCCCCGTCGCGATAATAGCGATAGGTATTCTCTACGATCACGCGGGCCGCCCGGCGGAACAGCTCCGTCCTCCCGGTATGGGTGGCCACGATGGTCCCGTTGCCGGGGAGGGCCAGGCCGATGGCTTCGGTGAGGCAGTTCATGGAATTGGCGGTGAACATACCGGAGCAGCAGCCGCATCCGGGGCACGCCGCCGCTTCGATGGCGGCCACTTCCGCATCGTCCTTGGACGGATCGGCCGACTGGACCATCGCGTCAATCAGATCCAGGCGGTCTTTTCCGCGGACGCCGGCTTCCATCGGCCCGCCGGACACGAAAATGGCGGGGATGTTCAGCCGCATGGCGGCCATCAGCATACCGGGGGTAACCTTGTCGCAGTTGCTGATGCAGACCATGGCGTCGGCCTTGTGGGCGTTTACCATGTATTCCACGCTGTCGGCAATGATGTCCCGGGAGGGAAGGGAGTACAGCATGCCGTCGTGTCCCATGGCAATGCCATCGTCCACGGCGATGGTGTTGAATTCGGCCGCAAAGCAGTCCAGTTTTCCGATTTCTTCCTTGACCAGCTGCCCGATTTCGTGCAGGTGGGTGTGACCGGGGACAAACTGCGTGAAAGAGTTGACAATGGCAATGACAGGCTTGCCCGCCTGGTCGGGTTTCATCCCGGCTGCGTGCCAGAGCGCCCGGGCTCCGGCCATTCTCCTACCTTCGAAGGTGACAGAACTTCTGAATGGATGCTTCATAATGTTTACAAAAAAACCTTCCCGGCTGCTTGGACCGGGAAGGTTATTATATCGTGCGTTCATATTCCTTATAGCCTTCCCAGTCCTGGTCCTACAAGAATCAGAACAATAAGGGAGAGGATAATCAGGCTACTTAGATTCATCTCTATTTTGTTAAGCGAAGGCGAAGTTACGGAATATAATTTTAGGAAACAAATAATTTTTCAAACTATTTTGCTGATATTCAGATTCTTAAAAATTATTCAAACCGCCGCTTAGAAAGCAGAATCGCGATTTTACTTACAATTTGTAAGCAAATTGCAGGCAGACCGGCCGGAGATGTACCACAGACCCCGAAATAATGCTAAAAAATGATGCTGACACCGAGTACGTAAGATTAAAATAAGCCTTAAAACGCAGCACGGAGTACATCCGTGATGTTTTGGGATTTCCCCATGGTGTAAAAATGGATGGCGGGGACCTGGTGTGCCAGCAGGTCCCTGCATTGTGTGATGCAC
>OCTW011122871.1_pt1 | contig 10104 bp, 8 predicted proteins | sample 1539671 | NCBI WGS metagenome assembly OCTW01 (sample SAMN02144230, study PRJEB22623) | gut metagenome | biome: sheep rumen | host: Ovis aries | place: New Zealand
AATTCATATTGGACTCAACGACCTGCACCTTTCGTATGGTATGACGTTCATGTTCGAACTCTTGTCGGACGGAACTGTTGAAAATCTTTGCAACAAGTTCAAGACTGCAAAAATTCCATACGGTTTTGGCGGTATCGCAAAGCTTGGGTGCGGCATGTTGCCTGCCGAAAAGGTCATCATGGAACATTACCGGCTGGGTTCCACGCGGGCAATCCTTTCGCGTTCGTTCTGCGATTGTTCCAAAACCAACAACCTTGCCAACATCGAAAAGACCTTTAGCGAAAACATGAAAAACCTTCGCGAATTCGAGGCTTCGCTTGCCGACAAGGCCCCAACAGCATTTGCTCAAAACAAGGCTGAGGTCGCTAAAGCCGTCGAAGAAATTGTTGCAAACATCAAACGTGCGAAGACGGCCGTTGCCTAAAGGATTTAAGAAAAGGGACTTTAGTTTATGTACTTTCTGATTAGAAGATTCATTGACACGATTATTGCTGGTACTGCACTAATCATTTTATCCCCTCTTCTGCTGATTCTTGCTATTGCAGTTAAGATTAATTCAAAAGGACCGGCGATTTTTAAGCAAGAACGAATCGGAAAAGATTTTAAAACCTACAAGATGTACAAATTCCGATCTATGGTTCAGAATGCTCAAAATATGGGAACAGGGGTTTATTGTTTTGCAGGCGATCCAAGAATAACGAAGGTTGGTAGATTTCTTCGCAAAACAAGCCTTGATGAACTACCCCAGCTATGGAATATTGTGAAAGGTGATATGGCGTTTGTTGGGCCGAGATCCCCTGTCGTCGGTCATTTTCCCAAGTATGAAGAACTGAATGAAGCCTATAAAAGACGCTTTACGGTTCTTCCTGGCATAACAGGCTTAGCTCAAGTTACAGGCCGAAATGAACTTGCATGGGATGAAAAAGTCAAGTATGACAATATCTATATCGACAATGTGAAAAAATATGGAATTTTTTATGATGTCAAGATGTGGTTTTTGACATTTTTCAGAGTATTCTCCATGAAAGACATCGAAGAAACTCAAGAGAATATGGAAAAAAATAAGGAATCCATGGGAAAGAATAATTAGTGGGTTTGACATGAAGTACGATGTTTCAGAAAGATTAATTTGGTTCAAGGGCAAACTTGTCCACGTTAATGATGCCAAAATCAATGTATTGGCACCAACGTCTCAATTTGGCTTAAACGTATTTGAAGGTATTCCGTGCTATTGGAATGACGAAGAACATCAGTTATACGCATTCCGATTGAGCGATCATTACGACAGACTCATCCGATCGGCTAGATTGATTCAAATTGATTGTCCGTTCAGTAAAGATTGCCTAAAAAAGGCTTTGGTCGATGTGGTCAAGGCGAATGAATATGAGGAAAATCTTTCTGTTCGTCAGACTCTATTTGTAGATGGTTTCGGTTCCTGGGGTTCCAATAGCCCTACAGAAATGTTTGTGGCTCCGATTCCTCGCGGTCGCACCAGTGCTGAATACAATAAAAAGGGCTTGAATGTTTGCGTTTCCTCCTGGCGTCGAATCAGCGAAAACGCTCTCAGTCCGCGTATCAAATGCGGTGCAAACTACATCAACAGCCGCTATGGTCAGCGAGAAGCTCTTAGAAACGGATATGACACTTGCCTGTTCCTAAACGAATTCGGCAAGGTTTCCGAAGGTCCTGGCAGTTGCTTCTTTATGGTTCGTGACAACAAGGTTATCTCGCCGAAATTTACTGATGCTGTTCTCGAAAGCATTACAAGAGATTCCGTGATTAAACTCGCGAAGAGTTTGGGCTATGAAGTAGAGGAAAGGACTATAGACAGAACGGAACTTTACACCGCAGATGAGGCTTTTCTCTGTGGTTCTGCAATGGAATTAACCCCTGTACTAAGTATTGACAAGTATGAACTCGGTGAAGGCGATGTTTGCAGAACTCTTCATCAAGCGTATGTGAAAACGGCTAAAGGGGCTAACGCCCAGTTTAAAGATTGGGTGACTGCGATATATACGGAGTAAAACATGAAGATAACCTTTATTACCGGACATTTGTGCAAAGAACGTCATGCACTATTAAACGAATTGGCTCTTGATTTGGGTGAATTCGGTGCGGAAGTAACGGTCCTTACAGGCTTCCCTTCGAGAAGAATTTCAGAAGAAGTAAAAAACTATTATCTTGAGCATCCTGTCGAGCAAATATCGGAAAATGTTGTTGTTAAAAGGATTGGGTCTCGTGGAGGCGAGGGAAAAGGTCTATTCGATCGTATGATTAAATACCTTCAGCTAACAAGGGCTCTTTATAAGGAAGCTAAGAAGACTCCTACAGATGCGTTCTATATTTATAGCTCGCCTCCGTTTCTTGGATGGATGGGAGCTAAGCTTGCGAAGATTGCTCCTACTTTATATAACGCACAAGATTTATTTCCTGATACGTTAATGCGTATAAAGGGATTTAAAGAGTCGAATCCTTTGATTAAGTATTTCCGTTATAGAGAAAGAAAGGCATACCAAGGAAATACTAGGATTGTAACAATCTCTGAAGAGATGAAAGAAACAATCGCATCTCATGGGTGCTCTAAAGATAAAATAGATGTAATCTACAACTGGGCGGATACAGAGTGCTTGCACCATGTGAATCGAAGCGAAAATGCCCTTATGGATGAACTTGGGATTAGTAAAGACGGGTTCATCGTTTCCTACGCAGGAGATATAGGACTGTTTCAAGGCTGGTCCGTAATTGTTGACGCTGCAAAAATAGTCCACAAGCAGAACTCAAATATCCGATTTGTGATTATTGGCAGCGGATCGTACAAGCAGAAATTAGAACAACAAATCAAAGAGGAAAAGCTCGACTTTATTTCGGTTTATCCGCTTCAGCCCGCATCAAGATTGTCTGAAATCTACAGTATTGGCGATCTTGAATTGGTTTCTATTGAACCTGGCTTGTCTAAAATGGCACTTCCATCAAAAACCTTTGTGATAATGGCTTCCGGTTCCGCGCTGCTTTCTCTTGTTGATCAGAGTAGCGATATCGCTAGGATGATTAAAGAATGCGATATGGGCTACACTCTGGAACATGGAAACGCAAACGCGTTGGCAAATACAATTCTCCAAGCCTACAAGGAGAAGGATTCGCTCTCACAAAAAGGCGAAAACGCAAAGGCATGGAGTAAGATTAATTCATCAAGAAAGACGCAGACAAGAAAGTACTTAAGTGTTTTAGCTGGAATTGCATGCGATTTTATTAAGTGAGCGAGAATGAATTTATGAAAATTCTTATTGTGAAGAATGGTTTCTTTCCAGGAGAAAAATATGGCGGACCGCCAATAAGTATTAATAATTTTTGTTCTCTTATGAAAGAATGTGAATGCTATATTGTCACACGTGATCATGACATGTTTGAAACCAAACGCTTTGAAAATATTCATGATGGATGGAATGACAGATGCAATAGCAAAGTATTGTATTTATCGGATAAAGAATTTAATAAAAAAAATTTTGAAAGAGTTATAACAGAGATTGAGCCAGACATCCTGTATTTACAGAGTGTATTTCAATCGTGCGTTATTTCATGTATTCTCTTGGCCCAAAAACATTGTGTTCCGATACTTCTTGCTCCACGAGGTGAGCTGTGTGCAGGAGCGTTTAATATAAAAAGGTGGAAAAAATTTCCATACATCAAAATCATAAGTATTCTCGGATTAGTAAGAAATATATACTGGCAATCGACTAGCGATGAAGAATCGTTAGCCATAAAAAAACTTGTGAAAGTTGATGATGAAAATATTATAAGACTTGATAATATTCCGTCTATTCCCAAGAAGAATTATCCTAAAAAAGAAAAAAAAACTGGAGAAGGGCGTTTTGTATTCCTTTCTCGTATTCATCCTAAGAAAAATTTGTTGTTTGCAATATCCTTATTTAAAGAGGTTAAAGGAAATGCTGAATTTGATATATATGGCCCAATTGAAGATGAAATGTATTGGAAGCAATGCCAGGAAGAAATCAAAAATTTGCCAGAAAATATAAAAGTTAAATATAAAGGTCTTATTCGTCACGATCAGGTTCATGAAACATTTTTCAAATATGATGTGTTCTTGTTTCCTACATTAAGTGAAAACTATGGTCATGTAATTGCAGAAAGTCTTTCTGTTGGCACGCCTGTTATTATCAGCGACCAAACTCCATGGAATGATGTGAATCAGTACGGAGCAGGAATGACGATAAGTCTTAAAGATAAAGCGAACTACATTAAACATATTGAAGAAATTATCAATTTGGGAGATGATTACATCAAAATGAGTGCTTCTGCAAAAAATTATTTCGAAAAAAAATGCAGAATAGATTATCTCCATTCAAAATATTTAAAAGCTTTACGGATTGTAACAAAAAGAAACGATTAGATTGTGACTAAAGGAACTTTATGTGTAAATTTACAGAAAATATGGTAATTGCATGTTATGACTAATATTCGAGAACATATTATATTGGGATACGCAATCCCTATATTATATTTTTTGATGTTGATTTTTGTTGGTGGACTCAACGCTCTTTTGCCAAGTTTGATTATGACTTTGGCGTTCTTTGTTTCTATTAACTATGTTTATGATCATAATCAAAGTCTTTTTACGATATCAAATATAATATGTATTGTGGGATTCTTTATTGGCTTTTTTTTAAGATATCTTATTATAGCTTTTGAACCATCTCGATTGACTGTATTTGCACCATATCCATTAATTGGTGATATGTATGGGCATTTAAAGACTTCTCTGTATTTATTATTGTTTATTGTAGTGTATGCATTCTTTTTGAGAATGAGTAAGAGAAATTCCTTTGTTTTGCAGGAAAATCAAAATAATTTAGAAAATACGATCAATGATTTTTGGACTATTGTTGTATATATTGGTGTTCTAGTAGTCTCTTTTACATATACTTTCATTAATATTAGACTTGCAACACAATTAGATTATGGAAATTACGATCAACTTTTTAGGTTTGTTGGATCAATTGTAAAGATGTTTGCTTACGCACATTTATACTTATTTGCCAAAAGAAAATCAAAAGAAAATTTATTGTGTTATCTGTTATATATTGTTCCTACTATATATATGTCATTTATTGCCGCATGGAAAGGAACATTCTTTATTGAAATTTTAGTTTTGTGCATTGTCTTTCATACGGGAATAAAAAAAATAAAAAAAAAGTATATTATATTTTTTGCATTTGCTTTGTTGACCATTTATCCTGTTATTAGTATGATGCGAGATTCTTACAGGTATGGTACGGTTGTTAATTATAATGTAGCTTCTATGATGAATTATAATATCAATAATAATGTATTTTTTTATTACACCGATAGACTGGCGTATTATGATGAAACTTATTACGCATTAAATGTCTCTTCGAGCATTGTTGAGGAATATAAAGCATCTGCAGGATCTATTCTTGGTCGTTTTTTTTCAGGAATTATTCCAAGGGTAATTTGGAATGATAAACCCGTTGTAAATGTCGGGTCTCATGTAACCTACGTCCTTTTACGATATCCGATTTCCATATACAATAATCTAACAATTGGATTGCTTGCAGATGGATATCTGGATAATAAAATGATTGGGATTATTGGTGTTGCGATGTTGTTTGGATGGCTTGTTGGAAAAAACGAAAATAGAAGTCATTCTAAAGATGTTTTGATGCAATCCTATTATGTTGTTTTTGGGAAAGCTTTGTATGGTTTTCTGGAAGGCGATGTCGCTGCTAAATGTTTGGGACTCATTTTTATTGTAGTGTCTTATCATGTTTGTTGGTTTTTATGCAACAAAAAGATTAGTTGTTGTTTTAAGCAGAATTAGAAAAGGGCGTATAATATTATGGACGATTCAATTAAGACTGTGATTTTTTCACCAGCAATTTCAAGATGTGCTGGTGGAATAAGTAATATGGCGTATTATTTGGCAAAAGAATTTTCGAAACGAAGTGATGTTTTTGTATATACAAGTTTGAATGGTAATGAACAACTAGAAAGAATCACAATAATAGGAAATGATAACGCAAAAAAAGCAATTTTTTCAAATTTAAAACATTTTTATAAATTTTGCAAACAAAATAAAAATAGTGAAATACGATGTATTTCAATGACGTGGCGATCTGCTGTTGTTCCTTGGATGTTGAAGAGATTCTTTTCTTATAAAAATATCATCTTATGTCATGGCGATGAATTGTTACGTAAAACGGACAAAAAAAATTCTTTTTTTAGTATGATGAGAAAAAGAATACTTTCAAATGCAGATGCTTTGTGTTGTAATTCAAACTACACTGCTGAATTGGTAAAAAAAATAGCTAATAAAGTGGCTGTAAAAATAATACATCCTGGTCAAGGAGAATGTATTTGTAAAGATTTTCGAGATGATCATTTCATTCTTTCAATTGGACGATTGGAAAAAAGAAAAGGTTTTCAGTATGTGATTAAAGCGATTTCTGTTATTAAAGAAAAAAATAAAGATGTTAAGTATATAATTGCAGGTGCTGGGAAGTATTATGATTCTCTACAGAATCAAATAAGTAAATATCATCTTGAAGATAATTGTAAACTTTTAGGTAAGGTTTCTGAAGATGAAAAGAGAGAGCTTCTGAAATCATGTACGATGTTAGTTATGCCTAGCTTTTTTGACGAATCAGGTAGTGTTGAAGGCTTTGGCATTGTTTTTTTAGAAGCTAATGCATTTGGAAAACCTGTTATAGGCTCTTATTCAGGAGGTATTCCAGATGCTATAATTGAAGGAAAAACAGGACTTCTTGTTCATGAGAGGAATGTTCCCGAATTAGTTGATTCAATTCAATCCATAATTAATAAGGATGTTATAATAGATAAGAATGAATGCTATAAGTGGGCTGAAAAGAACCATTATAAAAACATAGCAAAGGAATATTTATTGTTGCTATCTGAGTTGTAAAGTCATAGGTAGAGGTTTTAAATGGTGAAAAGTAGTAAAACGATAAATGATAAAACAAGTTGCTTTTGTTTTGTGCTATTGCACTATAATTCTATAGAAGATACTATTAGGTGTGTTGACTCGATAAAATTAAATTTTAAGGATTTCAATTATAGAATTGTGATTGTTGATAATGCTTCGCCAAATAAAACTGGCGTAGTTTTGAAAGAAATGTATTCTCATTTGAAAGATACTGTTGTTCTTTTAAATAAATGCAATATGGGATTTGCCAAAGGTAATAATTTAGGGTATTCATATTGCAAAGAACACTTTGAACCTGATTTTATTATTATAGCAAATAGTGATGTTGAATTTGAGCAAAAAGAATTTCTAGATATTGTTGAAAATAAGTACAATGAATCTTGTTATAGTGTCCTTGGGCCAGACATTATTAATACAACTGAGAATATTCACCAAAATCCACTTAGGCCGCTGGGAATGTCTTTAAAAGAAATAAAAAAAGGGATAAGAATAAGAAAATTCCTTGTTTGTGCCAATAGAAAATATGGGATTTGTTTTGCTTTGCTAAAGCTATATAGGTTGCTTAAACACTTGATAAAGAAAGAAAAATCATCTGTTTCTGTTGATAAGCAGGGATATGATCGCGAAATTCAAAATTGTGTTTTATATGGGGCATGTTTTGTATTTTCTCCGTTTTTTTTAAAGAATCATGAATATGCTTTTTTTCCGGATACTTTTATGTATTTCGAAGAAGAATTTCTTTGGTATATGTTGGTGAATAATGGAGAAAAAACTTTGTATACTCCTTCTGTAAGAGTGTTGCATAGAGTGAATGGTTCAACAAATTATTCATATAAAAAAGAAAGAGAACGCGTTGTTTTTAAAGAGAGTAAAGCTATTGATTCTGCACTAAAATTGATTTCTTTCGTTGAAAGTGGGTGTCCTAAAATTTGGTGATCTTTTTCTTATATTCGTTTTATGTAGTTGGTTGAATTTGATTGAAATTTTTGACCGCCAAGAAATAAGCATTGCATTCTGTTAGATGTTGATTCTGGCAATAATGTTGAATATGAATTTTACTTAAAAAAGGATAAAAATGCATTACGATTTTATTATAGTGAATCAGCCGGTAAACAATCGCGGTGATGAAGCTGCTCATAAGGCGTTACTTCGGTCGCTACTTTGTACTTTACCTAGTATAAAAATTCTTATTTTATTCGTTAATCAAAATCAAGACAGCGTAAACCAATTTGATGTTCGTGATTCAAGAGTTTCTTATGTTAACATTCAATCTTTACGTGGGTTGCAAAAAATTATATTATTTAGCATAAAATACAGGTGCTTGTGCTTGTCAAAAATTCATCCAACTGCAAAAAAAATTCTTGGTTTCTTAAATCATTCTAATATAGTTCTTTGTGCTCCTGGTGGAATTTGCATGGGTGGGTTCCAAAATTGGTGGCATGTTGCACTTTTGTCTCTAGCAAAGGCTTTAAATAAGCCTATCGCATATTATGGCAGATCTATTGGACCTTTCCCAACAAAAACGCCTCAAAATAAAGAGTTTAAAAAAATATCACTTGAGTTATTACACTATTTTTCTTTTTTATCATTAAGAGATAAAAAAAGCATGGATTTAGCTGATTCTTTGAATATAAAGTATGAATCGACCGTTGATTCGGCTTTTCTTGAATCACCGAAAATAGATGTTCCCAAAAGTATATCGGATTCCCTTGACGAAAGACCTTATATCGTATTTGTTCCGAATTTGTTGATTTGGCATTATGCCTACAAGGGAAAGGTTTCGTTAAATGAAGTTTTGGAGTTTTATGAAAAAATTCTAAAAATTGTTGTAGCGAAATATCCTGAGCACAACATCGTGATGCTTCCGCAAACATTTAATTATGGAACATACGAGGGTGATGATATCAATTTCTTTAGAGATTTGAAAAAATATACACAAAATGAAAAATTGATAATTATTCCTGATACGTATAGTTCAGATATCCAGCAGACGATTATTTCCAAAGCCGATTGCATGATCGGAGCTCGTTATCATTCCGTTGTATTTGCAATAAATCAGGCGATTCCTTTTGTTGCATTAAGTTATGAACACAAAATTACGGGGCTATTGGAAACTCTCAATAAGACAGATTCCATGGTGGACATTACATCTGCGTTTGATTCTGATGAAAGTACGCAAGATGTGCTTGTACAATTAAAAAAGACTCTAGACATCGCCCATAGGGATATTGACGCACAACATAAAGCAAAGAAAATTGCTCGAGATTGCTTTGATAAGTTTTTGAAATTTTGTTCAGAAAATGATTTTCATTAGCAATTGAGCGTATTCTTTTATGGCTAGTTCGAATTTAAATGCGAATAACAAGCGGATAGCAAAGAACACCCTTTTGCTGTATTTTCGTTTGTTAATTACGATGTGTGTTGGCTTATATACGAGCCGAGTTGTTTTGAATGTTCTTGGCGTGAATGATTATGGTGTGTACAATGTTGTTGGTGGTGTTGTGGCGATGTTCTCGCTTTTTACCAATTCGTTGTCTGCTGCAATTAGCAGATTCTTTGCATTTGCGCTTGGGAAACAGGATGAAACGAAACTTAATTCCGTCTTCTCGACGAGTGTAAGCATTCAGTTGACCATGGCGATAGCCATAATTATTATCGCGGAAGTCTTGGGCTTTTTCTTTCTTGACAGATTGAACATTCCCATGGAACGGTTTGATGCTGCGCAATGGGTTTTCCATTTTGCAGTCTTATCTTTTGCGATTAATCTTGTCAGTGTTCCATACAACGCTGCTATTATCGCACATGAAAAGATGTCAGCCTTTGCATACATAAGTATTCTAGAAGCGGTTCTAAAATTGGCAATCGCCTTTTCGCTATCCATTTCTCCGTATGACAAACTGATAACTTATGCCGTTCTATTTGCTTTTGTCGCTTTAATTATAAGAATTATTTATGGAGCATATTGTCGAATTCATTTTCCGGAATGCCATTACCATTTTTCATTTGACAAAAATATGTTAAAAAAAATGTCCGAATTTGCGGGGTGGAATTTCTTTGGTTCTGGTGCATACTTGTTTAATACGCAGGGAGTAAATATTGTGACGAATATTTTCTTTGGTGTTGCG
>OCTW011618616.1_pt1 | contig 10104 bp, 6 predicted proteins | sample 1539671 | NCBI WGS metagenome assembly OCTW01 (sample SAMN02144230, study PRJEB22623) | gut metagenome | biome: sheep rumen | host: Ovis aries | place: New Zealand
CATCAACAATGATGGGAAACCCGAAATTATTGGCTTTGGCGGCGATGTTTTCGATGCGGACTGCAAACGCATCAATAAAGGACAATCTCTCAGTGAATTATCCTATACCCCCGCTCTTGCAGATCTGAACCATGATGGAAACATCGAAATCATTGGTACAAAATCGATCTATACCTGGGATAATGCGTCCAATACTTGGAAATCCATGGCGACATTTGCCTCCGGATTACCCATTCATCACGCGATAGGGGATTTCGGAACACCGACTGCCAGTGGTTTCGACTTTAACACGCTCGATGGCATCGCCGAAATTGTGAGTTGTGGCAATAAACTTGCCGATATCAGCACCATCGATGGCAAATCCGTCATGCGCTATACTGTACCAGCGGATGACAAAGGAGGCGGTCCCTGCACCGTGGGTGACTTTGACGGCGACAATTTGCCAGAGATTGCGGCAGCCTACGGCAAAGGCTACTACGTTTTCGATCCTCGCTGCAAGGCATCCGACGCCAATTGCCAGGGCGACAACTTGCTGTGGTTCAAGGCCTCCCAGGATTGGTCGAGTGCATCTACAGGATCCTCGTTATTCGATTTTGACGGCGATGGCGCAATGGAAGTCGTCTATGCGGATGAATGCTACACGCGCGTTTATGACGGCAAAACTGGCGATGTCCTGTTCTCTGCTTATCGTGCAAGCGGTACATGGCATGAATACCCGGTCATTGCCGACGTCGATAATGATCAAAGCGCCGAAATTGTCGTCGGATCCAATAACGATATCGCCTGCCAAACAGACGATTTTGAAGGAACGACTTATACGGACATCATTCACAATGGCCTGCGCTGTGCCAAGGATAGCGAATGCAAATCGGGCACATGCAAAAAACGCAACCCGACAGATCCCACCGGATTATGCCTGTGTACATCGCACGACCAATGCAAAACAGGACGCATGGTCAATGGCGTTGAACTGGACGAGTATTGGTGCCGCCCAGCCATGGCAGTCGATAAGGGATACTTAGGGGCTAATGCCAAAGTATGCCGTGCAAAACGAGAATTGAATCCCAGAGTAACCGGCGTTCGTGTCTTAAAAGACAAACTCGACCGATGGGTAAGCTCGCGTAACATCTGGAACCAGCATGCCTACGCAATTACCAACATCAATAACGACCAGACAATCCCCTCAACAGACAAGTGGCTTCCAAACTTCCTGACCACGATGCAGAAGGATGGGGTGTTTGCCATTGCCAGTGCAGGGGAGAAAAAACTTAATAACTTCCGGCAGAACACCCAGGGAACAACCGGTGCCGGGAAAGCCCCCGACATCACGGGAAAACTCGACAAAGAAAAGCTCTGCGTCAAATCGAGCGAATCGAGCGGCATTACCCTTAAAGGCATGATCTGCAACCGAGGCACCAAGATGGTCGCATCTAAAATGCCCGCATCTTTCTACGAACTTGACGCCGACAACAATCAAGGCAAAAAGTACTGCACGGCCTACACCGCATCGAACGTCCCCGTCGGCGGTTGTCTCGAAGTCTCGTGCACACTCGAAGATACCGATATCGTCGGCAAAACCATTCGCATGGTTGCCAATGATGACGGCAATGGCGGCAAAACCACGGTCGAATGCATCGAAGACAACAATACCGATGAAGTCAAACTCGAAGCCTGCGAAATCAACTAATTATCCCCATGGCATCCCCATCCGGGGGTGCCTGTGGCGCACCCGGTTATTGGGGCGAATGTGATGCCCTGCGGGGCATATCATTTTTTTATTATTCATCATTCATCATTGGCGCAGGCTACCTACGGTACGCCTTGCGCAGGCGGCTATCTGCGATACGCCGCCTTTCTATTTTGGAAACGACCAGTCCCCGGAAAAGTCGACATCCCTAGGGTTCCACACAATAAACCCGAACGCCAATCGGATCGATCACTGCCGATGACTGGTCTTCCCGAGCCTCTATATCAAATCTCAGCGTTTCGACCACTCCCGGTGTATCGCATTCCAAATCGTATGCCCATCCGGTTTCGGAATCAATTTCAGACAGCTGAATCGTCGGCATGGCAGCCTCTGAACCAGGCATAATTGTAAAATCCCCTTTTGCGGTATCGCTCTTGATCGTCAGTCTGCGTTTGCTTCCTACCGGCAAAAATACAGGCGTCTGCGTATCATAAGGCTGAGTATCCAGCATCAGCGAAAAATGAGGCTGACAATGGTTTACCCAAAGATCAAACTGGAATGGCTTGCCATAACGCGACGCAGACTCCGTCCGTATTTCGACAGAATGAGGCCCTTTGCCATAGATGCACGAGGCATCCCATACAAATTTGTCATCGATAATCGCACCAAATCTACTGCTCAATGTGAGTTTAACATCTTTGTCATGAATCAGCGGAATTTCAAGATGCGTATGTTCATCCACCTCAAAAGAAGTCTGGCCATCGGGCGTAGATACGAGAGAATCACAGGATAGAGGTATATTTAATTTTTTTATAATTTCATGGTCATCCTTATCGCGCACGCGAATCGCAGTTTTTTGTCGAATATGATTAATATCCGGCATATTACATTCCAATGAGAATGACACAAATCCCCAATAATCACTTCCGATCGTATCTTTCTTCTTTTCGAATATCATTTCATAATGAGATATTCCCAACATATCAATTTGATTAATATCGACATCACCATCCGTATCCGTAATATGGAACTGCCATTTATATGCATTTTTGGCGAGTTCTTCTTTCGAGGAAACGAGTGTAAGTTCATCGATACTCGGTTCACAGGAACGCGGTTCGAGTATCATCCAAAGTGCATTGGATTGCGGATGTTCTGAATCATATTGAATATCGACGGCACATAATCTTGTTTTTTCATTTAAATCCATCGACAGGCCCGGAATACATCCACGTTTGAGCTTGAAATCAATTTTCCATGCATTGTGATGATCGCGAACGACAGGTTTTTCGAAAGCACTCTCAAATGCAGGATTCTGACATGTAATCGCCCCGATGGTCGGTACAGTCATAGATGTATTTCCCTGTGTTGGATAAACCCAAACACTCGCCAATGCTTCTTTTTGCTGTTCATCCTGATAATATTCACGCAATGAAATATGTCTTGTGCTCAAGGAAAACGCATCGTTGTTTGTAAATTTTTTGGCAAAAAAGAGCGATGCATTCAATTCAGGCAAACGCCCTGTCGGCTCCCTGACAGAAAAATTCATAAACAAACTCACGAGTTCATTATTTGAATGCGGTGCAAAATAATTGAATGTATATTTTAATAATCCGGGTACATCCGTTTTTTCAATATTAATCAATTCAATAAATCCAACGATATGATTATTATTGGTCAAATAAAGTTCCCACTGATCGCCGATTTGAGTATAATTCTTAGCATTGGTTTCAGATTCATGAATACTCAGTCCTTCCTGATTATCCGGAATTTGCAGTTCAATCACCGGTCGGATACGCGGCAAAAGCGGATCGAACCACATGTCCGCTTCCAAAATATTAGAAATATTCTCAGTGATATAACATATTCTGGAATTATCAGAGCCATCGCACGAGACGCGATTGCTCTTATCTTTAGACCATAAACTAATCGATCTCAATTCAATAGGATGAAGTTTATCAGCTTCCAAAATAATGGGAATTGTCACAGGAGGCGCAATATTATCAGAGATTTCAAGTTCAAAGGTCGATGTTGCAAATGGGCTCCAATCTGCCTTCAAATGAAATACGCCGTCATTCGAGACGACCGTTTGCCCATCGGGCTGCCTGAGGCGATAGGTAATCAGATCTGCGTCATCATCCGCAGCCATGGCGCGCAAAATCAATTTATCGGTAGCCCCCACTTTGAGGGTTTTATTCTTTTCGACATACAATATCCCTCCCCGTGTTTCATTGTAGAGCTGAGTCACAATCACTTTCGGGGCACTATTGGGCCTGGTAACGATGACACGAATGCGCTGCAAATCTTCACTCGGCGGCATACCTTCTGCGATGCAGTGAATCGTCAGTTCATAATTCTTGCCTTGTCTCAATCCGTCCGTAAACTGTGGCGTCCACCGAATCTCACCGGGACAATCCGGATCATCCACGCTCCTTGTGCACGGTTCAAGCGCATTTAATACATTGGCAAACGAACAGTTATCGGCAAAACAAACCTCATTGACGCTCTGTGTCTCAACTCTGACATTTCGTCCTCCTTCGCACAAAGGAATGACAAGTTCTTCACCGGCAGCAACGGTAAACTCGGTAATATTATCGCCTTTGCCAGCAAAGCCCACGGGCGGTCCCCCCAGCACATACAGCGCCGAAAAGACCAGGCCAAAAATGATCACCCCGAGAGAGAGCGTCGTGAGAACACCGACGTAAAACTTTTGATGCGTCACAGTAAAATCGGCATATTCGGAGACAGGAAACGAAATGACGGCCGCTTTTTTAAATGCATCGCGGGTTTCAAGCCGATACTGAAATCCACCGTCAAAAGAGGAGACCCCCTGCTGAATCCCCCGTAGTCCGGAACCATATTCCCCGGCAGACGGAATGTGTTCAGAAGCATCGTAAATTTTAATAATCAAAAAAGATTCGCCCGTGAACTCATCGGTAGAGATCTCGATATCCAGCGCAGTAGTGTCACCAATGTTCAGAGCATTATCGAGCAAACGCGTCATACACATCACGAGCGTATTGGTGGGAGCCGGGCAAAGCAGCTGTCTGTTTACCGTTGCGTAAAATTGAATTTTCTCGCCCGAGTCCCCGCGATGCGCCTGCGTCGTGAGCATATCGATAGCTCTGCGCACAATCGTGTCGGGATTGATCACCATTTGGCACGCATGGCTCAGCTCGATGCAGGTCGGATAAAGACTGACGCATTTTTCGAATGGCAGATTGGTGATACGCTCAATGAACTGATTATCAAACCGTTCGTCATCGACAAAACCGATGAGAATGGCTCTCATGGCAATGAGCAGACGTGCAGTATCCTGAAACATGGGATCGAGGGGCGGTGCCAGAATATTTTTATTGGCATAGCTGTATATTTCAATAATCCCTCTCTGCCACCGCGTCCACAGTCGTTCTTCAAGTCCGTTTTTTAGCCCCACGAGCCGAAAGAATTCTATGCGATAGAGATCGATTTTTTCGGGCGGGAGTTGCGGCGTCTTTTTAAGTTCATCGCGGATTTCCTCGATCAGTGATGCCAGCCCGAGCAGCCTGTGTTTAAGGACATCATGCGCAAGGGCTTCAAATTTTTTACGGATGTTGAAAAGCTTTTCAGCTGATATTTCGTCATTTTTCTTTCTGGTTCTGTCGATCCACTGGGAAAGCGTCCGACCATACAGACGCCCGCTCATCCTGTAAAAAAGGAACAACAGGACAGTAAAAACAATGCCCCCAATGATGGCACCGATATAGAGGACGCTATACATCTTTTGAATTCATAATTCGTAATTCGTAATTCGTAATTATTATAAGCATTCCAAAGGTCATATCTAAAGCATTTTGTTTTTTAGTTACAGAGACTTACACTGTTTTTGCCATCCCTGAATTCCGCATGATGCATTCGCAAGCCATTCTCCTTTAGCTTCAGATTTCCGCCCTTAGTTTCGCCACTCCCCAATTACACATTACGCATTAAAATATTCTGGACTTTCCAAGAATTCGCGCCTAGATGGACGTCGAATTTGCGTTCTGCCCAAAAAGCAGGACACAAATTCTTTTATGACATTTCGAGGCGGTTTGGGAGCATAAAACTTATGAAAATTGGGATTTTATCGGACACACATGGCTATGTCCATCCGTCATTTTCTGAGCTTTTTGCAGATGTGGACGCGATTGTTCATGCAGGTGATATCGGACGCATGAGCGTGATTGAGCAGTTATCCTCGATTGCCCCCGTCATAGCAGTCCGAGGCAACATCGATGGCGAGGAGTTTTATGATTACCCACGTCTGGAACGCAGATCTTTAGATGGAATACGCATCACTCTCATTCATAATGCAGGCGATCCCATTCATCCGGCCTATGATATGCGTTCGCATCTATTGGCGGAACCGACCGATATTTTGATTTCAGGTCATTATCATGGCTATTGGTGTACCCAAATCAAAGGCAATCATGGTCCAGTATTATGGTTAAGTCCTGGTGCATGCGGCAATGCAGGTCATCATCATGAGAGAACCGCACTCATTATGACCATCGTGCCTGCAGCCAAAAGAGTCGGCGACATTCGTCAGGATATCCAGCTTCAGAAAATCAACCTTGGTCCAAGAGAGTTTGCTTTATGAAGTTACTACTCAGCCGGGGCTCTGCCCCGGACCCCGCCAAAGGGCTGAGCACTTTGGAATCCACATTTTTTTATTATGGATGCTTAACGTTATCTCTTCCTGTGCGAAATGGGCCCCTCCCCCATTCCGAATGAAATCGTTACGTTTTCTTATGTTTCACGTTTTGTAAGGCATCATCAATAATAAAAGTCAAGAGATAGGCTGAGTAGTAACTTTATGAAAACTATTCTCATTACGGCAGGCATGCTCTTTTTAAGCAATATTTTTATGACCATTGCCTGGTACGGTCACCTCAAAAATTTATCATCGAAACCCTGGATCATCGCTGCCTTGGTAAGCTGGGGCATTGCTTTGTTTGAATACCTTTTGCAAGTCCCCGCCAACCGCATAGGCAATACAGTCATGACCATTCCTCAGCTCAAGATCATGCAGGAGGCGATTGCACTGACAGTATTTATTCCAGTTTCGATCTTTATTCTGAAAGAGAAGATCACGATAGATTATTTCTTTGCGATGCTCTGTATCATGGGCGCGGTATTTTTTATCTTTCGAAGCAGACTTTTTGGGTAACGATTCAGCCAGCATGCTCTAATCTAAAGGACTGAAGCTGAGTCAACCCAGGCAACAGGCAGTAGGCAGAAGGCAGGAGTAAGTATTCTCTGATAAAAGATATGAATTCCGGCAATAGCCGGAACATCTATTGTTTTTTCATCACTTTTCGTAACCCCAGCCAACCTATCTCTCGATGGAGCCCCTCCCCTCCAGGGCTGTCGAGTTCTATTTTTTTCTTTTTTTTGTTTCACCCCTTCAGGGTGATTTTATTGATGAAATCGCTTTTCCCGGGGTTACGCAGACCTCACCCACCCTGTCAGGCGTTGCCTGACATCCCGCCCTCTCCATAAATGGCGAGGGCAGGATTTGAAGGAGTGGCGCTACGCGCCTTTTGATTCACCCCGGGCTGTAATCTGCTCGTCCTTTCAGGGCTCAGAACAAGCAATCATCAGTTTTTTGCGATTTCCATAAAGTCAAGCATTTTTAGAACTCGACAGCCCTAGGCTCCTCCCCCCCTCTCTCTACAGTATTTGTATTGACTTTAGCCTCAGTCCCTACAAATCTGCTAACATTCGTACTAAAAAAGTGAGCATCGTTAATCCGTTTGTTAAAACATACAGGCTGGCGGCTGAGTGGTAACGAATCGTTACGTTTTCCGGAGTGTTTATTCGCAATTTGATTTCTTTTATGCTAAAGGATCGATAGCGGGATTGTCTTTGCACTCCCGTAACCTCAGACAGCATTTGAAATATTCAACCATCAGCATGGAGAGAAGATGAGATTACGTACAATCGGACTAGCGCTCATAGCGGGATGCCTTTCTCTGGGAACGATGGCCTGCACGACCCCAACGGCGACCCTTCCCCATCGTGAAATGCCGGCCGGTGCAACATTTTCTGGGTTATGGTATACTAATTTCGGCGACATGACTCTGACTCAAAAAATGGATGGGTACACGCGCGGAACCTTTGATTATAAAGGTGAAGGACAGGTCGAAGGGAAAGTAGAAGGCGGCGTATTTATTTTTGACTGGATGCAGCCAGGCGATTTTCAGATTGGCCGCCGTGAAGTCAAAGGGAAAGGTTACCTGGTGATCAGCGATGATGGCCTGAGTATGACTGGTCAATGGGGATATGGCGACAGCTATACCGGCGGTGGCGAATGGACAGGCAATAAGGCGACAGAAATTTATCGCTAGCATTCGTATAATCTGAAGATTGAGCCGGGCAAGAACAGATGGAAAAAGGGATAGTCGTTGAAGTATTGGGGCCTGTCGTATTTGTATGCAGGCTTGAGGGAGAGAGGATCGCCATAGAGAAACCTTATGCCTGTTCCCTTTTAGGGAAGAAATACCGCAATGGGCGTCCAGTTCCTGGCGATCGTGTCAATTTTGTCATTCACTCCGAGACGGTACAGAGACGCGATTATCAAGGTGTCATACAATCGATAGACGAGCGGAGCAGCCTCGTCGAGCGCCTTGAACCAGGCGGTCGCCGTCCCAAACCTCTCGTTGCCAATCTGGATACGCTCGTAGTCGTCGCGAGTGTTGGTGCGCCTCCTCTCAAGCCCGGTCTGATAGACCGCTATCTCGTATGTGCACATCACTGGGCACTCGATCCCCTTATTATCATCAACAAATGGGAACTGGCCGAAGAGATCGATCTTTTGTATGTACGTCTTTATGAAGCATTGGGCTACCGATGCATCCTGTCCTCTGCCTACCAAAAGATAGGTCTGGACGAAATCCGTACCATACTCGAGAGACGCCATTCGGCTTTTTTGGGACATAGCGGTGTCGGCAAATCCTCTCTTTTAAATGAGCTTTTTCCTGGCGCACAGCTTGCAACGGGAGAATTGAGCCAGCAAAGCCAGCGCGGCAGACATACGACGACGGCCTCGCGTCTTTTGCCGTTTGAAGCGGGCGGTTTTATCATTGATACACCGGGTGTACGTGAATTTGGGATTACAGGCATTCCCTCAAGCGAACTGAGCGACTGTTTTCCGGAATTTCGGGAGCTCTCCAAAAAATGCCGATTTCAGCCATGCAGCCACACCCATGAACCCGACTGTGCGATTCGCCAGGGAGTGGAAAATGATGATTTAGCGGATTTTCGCTATCAGGCATACCTCAAGATCTATGCAGAAATAAAGGAATTCGAGAAGACCCAATATTAACGCGGCGTATTTCGGTACAGCCGAAATAGCCGCGTGCGCAGGGCGCATTTGCCAAAGGCAAAAAGCCCGCGCCCCCACATATCCATACATTTCGATACGACCAATGAAAAAGAAAACACACCATGCTGCCATGGCAGCTCTTTTCTTGATGTTGCCCGGGCATGCCTTCGCCGACTGTGAAGATATAGCACAGAATGAAGAATGGATACGCAATCTCATCGATGTCGCAGCATTTCACGATCATGGTGATTATAAAGAATCACTCGAGATTGGCCTGAAAATGCTTGTGATGTGCGACCGCTCACCCGCATTGAATTATTATATTGCCTCAGACTATCAGGCATTGGGTGAAAATGCCAAAGCATTTGCATATATATTAAAAGCGAGCGATGGCACGGCTCACATGGCGACCTCGAAAGAGAACGAAGAGAGTATCAAAAGAAAACGCGAAGAATTGGAAACGATTGTAATGGGTGAGACTTCGGCCAAAATCAATCTTTACAAATACAAGAATGAATATAAGACCGCAATGTGGGCTGGATTGGGGGTCGGCATTTCGGGAGCCGCTTTAACAACGCTTGGTACTATGCTTATTACTTCTGATGATGATGATCCTGATAATGGTAATAACTCAGGAGATAAATCCAAAGATAATGCCTATACCTCGAGTAATCTCGCAGGTTATTGTCTTCTTGGTGCCGGTCTGGCGATGCTCGTAGGCGGTGCGGTATTGGGGGGCATATACGGCTATAAATACATGCATTTTGAAGAAGAGAACACCCAGTTTTCGTTTCATGTGATGCCGACGAGCATCGGTCTGAGCGTGACTTTCTAATGACGTTACTACTCAGCCGCCAGCCTTGTATGTTTTAACAAACGGATTTGTTCGCATCTAACGATGCTCACTTTGTCAATTCGGAATTATTAAGGCATTCTCTTTGTGATATCTAAAGAATAAAGCAGTTTGGCTTTAGAGGTTCATTTTGGTTTTGGCATATTCAATAACGCATTACGAATTAAAAACGCGAAGGCCGTTAGGCCTGAGCAAATCCGTTTGTAAAAACAAAACCAGCCC
>OCTW011482881.1_pt1 | contig 10103 bp, 8 predicted proteins | sample 1539671 | NCBI WGS metagenome assembly OCTW01 (sample SAMN02144230, study PRJEB22623) | gut metagenome | biome: sheep rumen | host: Ovis aries | place: New Zealand
TTGTAATTTTCGACAGTGTCGATGTCGAATTCGCCATCGCAATAAGGGCAGACGATTTTCTGCGAATGCGAGTCGAATTGCAAAGGGCCGCCACAATTGGGGCACTTATATTCAATGGCCTTAGACATGGGTCAGTCCTTATTTTTTATCGTTATCGTCGAATGGGTCGCCACATTCTGGGCAGAATTTCGGTGGGTTTTTCGGATCTTTTGGCTCCCAGCCACATTTATCGCATTTGTAAAGCGGCTCGCCAGCAGGTTTTTTGGCACCGCATTCGGCGCAGAATTTGCCTTTGTTGACCGTACCGCAGGTCGGGCATTTCCAACCAACGGTTTCTTCTGGTTTCTTCGTGCCACATTCTGGGCAGAATTTTCCCGTGACTTCGGCACCGCATTTTGGGCATTTCCAAGAATCGGCGGCTGGTTTTGGTTGGGAAGCTGCTTGTTGTTGTTTTTGCTCTTGCTGCTGGGCTTCCATCTGGTAGAAATTGTTCGCGTTCATGCCACCCGCTTGCGCAGCCATATTTAAGCCATAGAAACCCATAGCCGCCCCATTGGCGTTGGAGGCAGCGCCTTTCATGGCTTCGCCTTGGGCCTCGACTAAGGAAGCACCAGCCATGCCAGGGTTTCTATAAACGGCTTGACGTTGGAGATTTTTGATAAGGTCTTCGTCTTCTTTTGGAAGAGTGACGGAGGAAAGGGCGATAGAAACCACTTCTAAGCCGCGGGTTTCCAACCATTTCTCGGTAAGAACTTCATTCATCGCTTTTTCTAATTCGGTGATGTGGGCGACAACTTGATTGGGACGAATCTCTAAGGCAGATAATTTGCCAAAAGCAGGTTGCAACGCGGAGATAAATTCGCTCTTTAGGGTGTTGTCTAATTCGCTGCGGTTATAAGATTCCGAAACATTGCCACAGACATTCTGATAGAAAAGGATTGGGTTGCCAATACGATAGGAGAAGGTGCCGAAGCATCGGACGGAAACATCGATATCAAGCCCGATATTGCTATCAACGACTCGGAATGGGACCGGATTGGCGGTTCCGAATTTATTGTCGAGGATTTCTTTGATGTTGAAATAATAGACACGTTGATCTTTGCCACTGTCTCCGCCATAGCCAATACGATTCCACATCGTCTTGAACATGCCAGCCACGCCTTGGAAAAGGTTGCCGCAGAAAACAGAAGGCTCAGAGCCTTTGTCATAAGTGTATTGTCCAGGTTCAGAGCAGATATCCATGATCTTGCCTTGCTCGACGATGATCATGCACTGGCCATCAGCGACAGCGATGCCAGAACCGTTGGAGATAATATTGTCGTTGCCTCTATGATTCGAACCGAATCTTCCGGTGACTCTTTTTTCACCTTTTACCATCAAAACGGTCTTGTCGATTGATTCGCAATAGAAAAATTCTTTCCACTGATCTGCGAGGGTGCCTCTGACGGAGCCGCTCACTGCTTTGATTAAACCCATAATAGATTCTCCTTGTGTGCTTTTGAAAGCTTACGAAATTTATTGTAAACAATACCGATTGTTTTTTCATCTGAATTTGACGACTCTCCTGATTAGGAGATAGGAAAAATGTCCATTTCAGAGCGTTTTTACGGTTTTCGCCTATTCAATTTTGTATCAAAGTATGTATGTGATCATGGCGCCCTAGGCCAATTTCGATACATCTTTGCTTCTGATAGAATCACGCTATCTAATTCCAAGTCAAAGCGATTTTTATTGAGTTTTATCATTCTATGTGATTGCATAGCAGCAAAAATTCATCCGTGGTTGTCGATGACTACCACTTAGCGGGGATTCTTTTTGGTTTCCTCGAACAATGTTTGATATTCAATTAGTTTTTCTTTTAATGCATTGGTGTCGATTAGTTGGGTTGAATATGTTGCAACCGCAGTTGGTGAAATAGATCTAGAAGAAGCAAGTTCCACTACTGAATCGTTTTTAGAGGCACATAAAATAATCCCCACACTTGGATTTTCATTGGGTTTCTTTTCGTATTTATCTAAGGCGGCAAGATAAAAATCCATTTTTGAAACAAATTCTGGTTGGAATTTATCCACTTTTAGTTCAAAAGCTACTAAACATGAATATGTTCTGTTGTAGAATAGCAAATCAATATAAAAGTCTTCTCCACCAACATTGATTCGATGTTCTTGCTCAATAAAAGTAAAATCCTTCCCAATTTCTAAAATAAAGTTTTTTAAATTACTTATGATTGCATCTTTTAAGTCTTTCTCTTTGTAGTTGTTGGGCAAATCAAGGAATTCCAGCGAATAGGCATCTAATAATTTAGTATTTGGTCCATCTTCTTCTCCCACCACTGGCTCTAAACTTTCCAAGGCATTTCCGTTAGATAATAAATATCTTTCATAATAATGACTTTGGATCTGCCTATTGAGTTCCCTTTTGGAATAATTATTTTTAATGCAAAGACGAATATAAAATTCTTTTTCCTCGATTGTTTTTGTTCCTTGCAAAATTAGCAAATTATTAGTCCAACTCAATTGTGTCACCAGTGGTGAGACAATTATATTGTCTCTATATGTCTCATAAAATTGAATCATTCTATATAGACCGGCTCTGTTGAATCCTTTTAAGGATGGATATTGAGTTTTTATCGTTATGACTAGATTATCAATTGTCTTTGATCCCCAACCGCCTGATGCAACTTTTTTTGACAAATATTTTCCTACTTCGTAATACATTGTCACTAATTCTTCATTAATTTTTCGATAAGCGTTTTTTCGATGAAGTTGAATGATATTTATAATTTCTTTAAATTCAGATTCTTTTTCCATATTAACTATTCCTCCACTGTTTCAAATAAATCGACACCGGGAATAAGGGCGCATCCGCCCCAATTACCATGAATTTGTCCGATGCCATCGATGTGCTCAACAATGCCGACTTTGCCACTGTATTGCGGCTCGCCATCCATTTGGATGATTTTAATTTTGTCGCCAACTTTAACCATCAATAAAATCTCCTTTCGTCAGTTAGACAGCACGTGTCTTCAAAAGGAGACAAATAAAAACCATCACCATAATGAAAACACCTTTTGTAGTTATCGACTCAGTCCCGTAACTACTGGTGTTACATCATCCTCGTGATGGCCACATGCTCAATTGAACAACAATTGTAGGGAGCGCGATGGTCCTCTTGAACGCAAGGGCGTCTGCCAACGCGACCCCTTCCGCTTGCGTCTCATACCATTACTGGGCAATACTTTCCCTATTACCACACCCTAACACGTAGTGTGATAGTTTATCTATCCATTGGCCTCAGTTTGCCTGCGTATGGTTGACTTTGCTATTGCTAGTTCATAGCGCCCGTGGTCTAGATATAGGAACAAGATTATTATAGCAAAAGCTACGCTTCGTAGGTAGAGCCACGAGAATTTAGTCGCTTTTGTCGACGGAATCAATGCGGCTGGAATTATCATGATCCGAATTGTTTCGCTTTAATGGTCGCTCTTATTTCTTTGTTCTCGTCGTATCAAAGCAAATGGAAAGCACTCAATCCAAGAAATCATCATATCAGTTAGAAACGCTCGAACTAGCGTATAAAATGGCCAAAAAGGGCGCAAAAAAAAGGACTTTGCGATGCAAAATCCTCATTTTTATCGATGGCGCGCCTGAACCGACTCGAACGGTTGACCCACAGCTTAGAAGGCTGTTGCTCTATCCAACTGAGCTACAGGCGCAGCGCTTTAATAATATAATCTTCTTTCTTTTTAGAAACAAGGCTTAAAGTGCGTTTATTTTCGTATAAAGGGCCGTGGCGACCTCGTCAGGCAAAATTTGCTTGAGTTCGGCTAATGAGGCGTTCTTTAACGAATCAATGGTAGGATAATTTTTCCGCAAAAGTTCCTTTCTCTTCTCACCGATTCCCTTAACATCGTCGAAGATTGAAGAATGCATCGATTTGAGTCGTTCTGCTTTATGGAAGGAAATGGCAAAACGATGCACTTCATCTTGCATTCTCATGAGCAAAAAGAATAATGGGGACTTCGAATCCAAAGGATAGGTGTTGCCTTCTTTGTCGACGATTCCTTCTGTTTGATGCTTATCGTTTTTGTATAAGCCATAAACCGGGATTTCCACTTCAATGGATTTCAAAGCTTCTAAGGTAGCGTGGACTTGGGAAAGACCGCCATCGGTAAGGATCAAATCCGGATAGGAAAGGTTTTCTTCTTTGAGACGACGATAACGACGGGTGACGACTTCCACCATCGAATGATAATCATCCCCGGCATCTTGCTCATCGAGGTGGAATTTACGGTACATCCCTTTTACCGGCTCGCCATTGATGTAGCAAACCATCGCCCCAACTGGGTTTGAGCCTTGCAAATGGGAATTATCGAAAAGCTCGATACGATAAGGGGTTTCGATATGGAGCATCTCCCCTAAGGATTCTAATAACGCATTGTTGTCATCGTTCAAGCGCGCCGACATGAAATGATTGTCTAAACCCTGCCTGGCATTTAAGGCCGCCAAATCGATTTGTTCCAAAAGGCGTCCTTCTTTCGGGGAAACCACTCTGGCTTCGGGATAAATCGAAGAGAACTCTTCCGCCATCCCTTCAATATTGCAAAGAATTTCTTTGGGAAGGTCGTTATTTTGATAATATTCTTCGATGAGTTCGGTCGCTTGTTCGTTTCCTTCGCCAAAACACGCGGCCACTTTAAGGCTTTTCCCGAGCAAAATGCCATTGCGGTAAGTCAGAATGCTAAGGGCGAGATAGCCATCGCGTTCCGCATAAGCGAAAACATCGCGGTTCGTGCGGTCAGTGGAAAGCTCGACGCTTTGTTTGGCCGTGACTCGTCTAACGGCATCGATGATTTCTTTGTAATTCTGGGCATCTTCGAAACGGAGCTCTTCCGAAGCCCGGTTCATCTTGTCGGTATATTCTTTGATGACGGGTGCCGTATTTCCGTCCAAAAAACTTTTGATCTTGTTATAAAGATCTTGGTAAACCTCATCCGATATCTCATTCACGCAGGGGGCAAGGCATTGACCCATGTGGTAATACAAACATGGCTTTTTACCAAGTTTTTTGCATTTTCTCGTCGGATAAATCTGATTCAACAAATCAATCGTCTTGAAAGCGTCTTTGGCATTAGGGAAAGGCCCAAAGTAGAAATATTTTCGATCATCGGCGCGTCTAGCGATTTTCAAAAAAGCATCGCTTCGGCGAATCGCGATATAAGGATAATGCGAATCGTCCATCATCATGATGTTGTATCGTGGATAATGGGTCTGAATGAGATTCATCTCCAAAATAAAAGCCTCTTTGTCGGTATGGACGACGATAAAATCGAAATGATCGACATGATTGACCATGGCCAGGACCTTGCCAACCTGAGGGCGTAAGAAATATTGGGACACCCTCCGAGTCAGACTTTTGGCTTTCCCGACATAGATGATTTTGTCGTTTTTATCCTTCATCAAATAAACACCTGGCTTATCTGGGAGAAGGGAAATCTGTCGCTTTAGTTTTTCGGTAAGTTCCATGATTATTTCAGATAGACGATTGTCGCTCCACCGCCGCCTTCATTGCCGTCGGCGCCTTCGTAATGGTCGACGAAATCTTTATGGGAATCACAATAGTCGCGGGTGATTTTGCGTAACACTCCGCTGCCCCAGCCATGGATGACGCGAACACGTTTATAATGCTTCATTAAGCAATTATCGAGGTATTTGGCTAAATTAAGTTTGGCTTCTTCTGCTCGTTGGCCAATAAGATTGATCTCCAGGGGCACAGATTTGGAAAAGGCTAAATCATCCAAAGAAATTGTCGATGCGACCGTTTTCTTTTGCGTGGTCGGCTCTTCGATGATAACGGCCTTATCATCTTTCGTCTTGAACGTGATTCCCTCAGGTGAGACGACTTCGATTTTATGCCCGTCTTTCTTGACGATTCTTCCGGAAGTGAAAAGAGAAGGAAGATTGACATAATCCCCGACTTTTAGGACTTCAGAGAAAGTTTCTTGCTCTTCTTTTTCTTCAAGGTCGTCTAGAGCCTTTTTGGCGTTAATGACTTCGTGGAGTTTGAGATTTCCTTCACCCTTATTCAAAGAATGCATGATTTCTTGCATCTTTTCTTGATATTCGCGAAGCATCCGTTTTTTCTTTTGCTCGACATCAGAAAGGAAATGTTCTTCACGAAGATGAAGCGCGGCTTGCTGAGATTTAAGTTGTTCTCTTAACTGATTCACTTCTTTTTCTTGGGCGAGCAGTTTGGCTTTCTCGTCTTCCGTTTCTTTGGTCACGGCAGTCAAACGTTTGATGGTGTCGGAAACAGAAAGGTCTTCTTGAGAGGAAAGATTCCGGTTGGCTTCTTCCAATACTTCTTCAGGCATTCCGAAGCGTTTGGCGACGATCAATCCGTAAGATTCTCCCGGCAACCCCATTTTAAGATGATAAGTTGGCAAAAGATTGGCTTCGTCGAACATCATCGAGGCATTGGTGACTTCAGGATGGGACAAAGCATAGGATTTCAAGCCCTCAAAATGTGAGGAAATCATCGTCAAAGCGTGTTTTCTTAGCAAGAATTTGACCACCGCCAAAGCGATAGACTCCCCTTCTTTTGGAGAAGTCCCTGTCCCGACTTCATCTAGCAAAACAAGGTCTTTTCCTTTGACCCGTTCTAAAATTTCGCCGATGTTTTTCATATGCCCGGAGAAGGTCGATAGATTGTCGCTTAAAGACTGAGAATCTCCGATATCGACATAAATATTTCTAAAATAAGAAAGCGAAGAGCCTTGTTTGGCTGGAATGGCTAGACCGCATTGATTCATCATGACCAGAATGCCTAAAGTCTTCAACGCCACCGTTTTCCCTCCAGCATTCGGTCCAGAAATAATGACTAACGAAGATTTTTCGTTCAGTAAGAAGTCATTTGAAACGACCTTGTTTTTGTCAATTAAGGGATGACGTGCAGCGAATAATTCGATCCGAGGCTCTTTGGAATAGACGGCGATGTGGCAGTCATTCTCCTCGGCGAATTTGGATTTTGCGGAAAGAAAATCAAGATAGCCAATCATCTGATTGTTCGTTTTGATTTCGTCTGAGGAAGAGGCCACTTCTCCTGAGAGTTCTAGCAAAAGACGATGGATTTCTTCTCTTTCCTCATTGCGGAGCTCAACCATTTTATTATTCATCTCGACTAGCAATTCAGGCTCAATGAAGGTGGTTTCTCCAGAATTGGAGACGTCTTGGACAATACCCTTGACTTTATTTTTATAAGCGTTTTTGACTGGTAAAACGTAATGGCCGTTTTTCAAAGTCAGCGTAATATCGGAAAGAAAAGTCTTGTTGGCATCGAGAACATAGCCGAGTTTCTTTTTCATCGAGGCTTCCAATCGGCGGATGGAAACGCGAATCGATTTCAATTTCGGCGAGGCATTATCATAAATTGTCATATCTGGAGCAATGACTTTATGAATGTCTTTTTCCAAGAAATCGAGAGAAGGAAACCCCTTGATATAATTCAAAAGGAGAGGCAAATCCGTGATTTTCCCAAAAAAGGAGAGAATGCTTTTTTCATTAAGAACATCATTGGCGACACGTTCTAAATCATCTACAGAAAGGCAGCCGCCTTTTTTGGCGAGATCCACTGCCGCGTTTAAATCGCTGGAGACATCGATCGGAAGACTGCCGTATTTTGCGACTAGATTCTGCATCTCTTCGAGTCTTTCCAACTCATCATGAAGGACCCGTTCATCCAAAATCATCGTTAAGCCGATTGCTTGTTTAGCTCCGAGTTCGGTTCTTGTCTTGCTCTTCAGAGCATCTCTAATTTTCTGAAATTCAAATTTATCGTAAACGTTTTGCATCTGCTAGATTATAGCATCTCTTCTTAATAAAGAGAGATGCGACGCACCGAAAGAAAATGTTAAAATAGAACCGCATGAAACAGCCAACTGCTTTATATTCCTTTGAGCCATCCCCGGAAACTTTGAAGAAAATGAAGGATTTTTACCGCCCTTTCCAAAGCGATAACGATAACCCGTATATCGATCTTTTCGCCAAAAACGACGCCGTGGCCGTAACGATATACAAGCAGAACAAAAAAGGCAAAATAAAAGTTGTTTTCCAAGGCCCAGATGCCATCAAAGAGGCGAAAATATGGGATTTAACTGCAAGAGATCAAAATCTTCCGAAAAAAGAAAAAGCAGAGATTAAAAACATCTATCCACAAATCGGGAGCGATGAAGTCGGAACGGGAGATTTCTTCGGCCCAGTCTGTGTTTGTGCCACTTATATTCAAAAGAAAGACCTTCCCTTATTAGAAGAATTGGGCGTCACCGACTCAAAGAAAATGAGTGATGAGCATATTCTTGCCATCGGCCCAACTTTGCTAAGCAAAATCGAATATTCCCAACTTTCCTTGCCCAACGAGAAATACAATGAAGTCAAAGATGACTTTAATATGAACGTCATCAAAGCGAAAATGCATAACCGTTGTCTCTTAAATCTTCACATGAAGTATCCAAAAGCCACGCTTTATCAGGATCAATTCGCAGAACCTGGCCAATATTTCTCTTATCTTAAGAATGAGGCAAAAGTGGTCACTAAAATCAATTTTCACACCAAAGGTGAATCTCTTTTTCCAAGCGTTGCCGCAGGAAGTGTCATTGCCCGTTATTCTTTTCTCAAGAAAATGCAGGCCATGAACGAACGATACGGGATGGAATTCCCGTTTGGCGCAGGGGAGAAAGTCGATGCCTTCATTGAGCAATTCATCGAACGATATGGGAAAGAAGAACTTAGAAAAGTCGCGAAACTCAATTGGGCGAATTACAAAAGATTAAAATAACCGTTACACAGAAATCCACCGGGGACGTGTAGCGGTTTTTTGTATATTTAGAAGAAATATGTCAATTTCATTCTTTTCGGATCGCCAAATCCTAAATCTCATGTAATTGGTCCAAAACATCCGAGAAATGCTTGGGTATTGCAGCGTTGAACGTCACCAATTCATGAGTTTTTGGATGTCGAAAGGTCAACTGATAGGCATGTAAGAGTTGTCCTTGCCCATAAAGACCCCGGTTTCCAACGCCATATAAAGGGTCTCCAACGACCGGATGGTGAATATAATCCATATGAACTCTGATTTGATGAGTGCGCCCCGTTAACAAACGGCATGAGACCAAAGTATAGCCTTCACGATATCGTTTAAGGACATGGAAGAACGTGATTGATTCTTTTCCTTTAGAGACATTGACCTGAAATTTAACTGGGCTCTTTGGATCTCTCCCAATAGGCGCATCAATCTTCGCATCATTTTCGTCAATCAAACCTTGAACTAAAGCATAATATTCGCGATGCATTGAGTGATCAGAAAGTTGTTCTTTTAAATAGAGATAAGCTTCATCCGTCTTAGCTACGCAAAGCAAACCCGAAGTGTCTTTGTCAATGCGGTGAACCAACCCAGGACGAATGGTTCCAGCTTCTTTGGAAAGCTGATCCTCATGATACACGAGCGCATTGGCAAGCGTTCCGTCCTCGTGGCCGTTCCCAGGATGGACAACCAATCCGGCTGGTTTATTCACGACCAGAATTTCCTCGTCTTCATAAACGATATCAAGAGGGAGATTTTGCCCTTCTACTGATAGTGGTTTATTAGTATATTTTTCGTAGTTTATAACATCGGCAAGTCTTAATTTATAATGCGCTTTTTCAGGTCGATTATTGACTAAAACTTTATTTTCTTTAATTAAGGATTGAACCTTACTTCTAGAAGGGGCCACTTCCCTTTCGAAAAGAAACTCGTCGAGTCTCTTTCCTACCTCTTGTTCTGTGACGATTATTTGCTCCATAAAACCCTTAATTTTTAGCTCTCGCTTCTTTGATTGAACGAACCAAAACAATCACGACTAAGAGGATAACCCCCACTACCAACGCCGCGTCAGCAACATTGAAAATCGCAAAGGAATTGTTTTGGAAACCAAAGATATAGAATTGCAAGAAATCAACGACTCCGCTGAAGCCAACCGTGCCCTCCCAATAGAAAGTACGATCGATCGCATTGCCTAATGCACCGCCTAATACAAGAGCTAAAACACAGTCAATCCAACGGTCTTTTTT